>ERZ724509.301-NODE-301-length-22975-cov-3.958202_pt1 | contig 22975 bp, 39 predicted proteins | sample MGYA00376042_ERZ724509 | MGnify/ENA primary metagenome ERZ724509 (study PRJEB28724, sample SAMN07190887) | wastewater metagenome | isolation source: effluent of sewage treatment plant in Hong Hong | place: USA: Christiansburg, Virginia | collected 2016-03-01 ...
AGCCCACAACAGAGCGATTCCATTGGCTGTGTCTCTATCCCAAAGAGGTTATTCTTATAGAATAGGAGCAAAAGAATCTCCGAAATCCATTTAATCAAGCTATTACTCATCAATCATTGTATAATCTTCTGTGAAAAAGGTTCTTTGTATCACGGTACTTTGGAAGCTGGTAACTGGGAAAATGGTACTTGGCATAGTGGTAATTGGTACGGAGGTACTTGGGAGGGTGGTACATTTAAATCCGGTTCCAGAGTCATTACCAGTAAGTACAATATCTACATCAACTCAAATAAAACCATTACCATAGGATGTAAGACCAAAACTTACGGAGAATGGAATAAATGGTTTAAAAGCAAAAAAACCTACAACACTCCGAGGGATACCCCCACCTTTCAGCAAATTCATGCCCATTATAATGCAATAGTTGCATACGGAAAAACCCTCGGAACATTCCGCTAAACATCACAAAATGAACACCCATAAAAATCTTCGCAGTCATTGTTATAGTGTGGATTATAATAATCTTCCTAGCAAAACCTTGTCACAAACAATCCCAACCAGCGGAGGCTGAGATCCAAAATGTCATTAAGCCTCCAATGCCCTGATTGTCGAATAACGATAACTGTTAGCAGTTCAAAACCTTTATACGAGTCCATTGAGTGCCCTCGTTGTGAAAGATTTATCAGTCGTCAATACTGGCACCTAATCAACAAAGAACATGAAAATCACATCAAAGAACCAATACACCGCAGAAAAAGAACGTAAGGAACTAGCAATTTTTCTGTCTTCGATAATCGAGAGAGGCTGTGCGGCGCAGGTTCCTTACAAACCAAACGAAAATGATCATAGTTATTGGACACTTGATCTTACCAATAACTTAAAAGTGAAATTTGACGATAACTACCCAAACCAGTTTGAGTTGGTTAGTCGTTACGGTTGTTCTAAGTCAAATGCCTTGGCTGTATGGCTTACTTCAATGTACGGATTCCAGTACGCAAATTCCTATGAAGGCTACGCTGTTGTTTCTATTAATGGAGGAAATCTTATTACTCGAGTCGTTGATAGAGTGGCTTGGGATTGGATTAATTCGCCGGCTCCAGAATTCAATAACCAGCCTGTCGTAACAGAAATACCTCCTGATAGTGTAAAAGCCGACGTACTTGCACATTTTGGTGACGATGTACAGCCTGGTGATGAGTTATGCCACACAGCAAAGGCTAATTATAAGATGACTCGAATCCAATACACTAGGCCCAGATTAGCCGATGGAACGTCCTTGACGTTCTATGATCTTGCTAGCTTTGAGTCCTTTAGGAAAACAAATCCGCAAGTTACAATTGTCGGGATATACCAAATGCTAGCATGAACTTCGCCCAATTCGATGCTTGGACTGGAAATAAGCGCCCAACAAAAAAAGATCCACCGGAAGCGCATAGATACTATTCCTTTACCAAATGGTTAGGACGTATTTCTACCATTTCTGGTGAGCCGGAGGTCACGTATATTCCAGGAGCTTTTCATGTGGCTCTCGATAAAACCAAAGAAAACAAAAAACTAATAACAACTATGCCAGTCTCATGGGAAGCTGACTGCATAATTGTTTACAAATGGAAATCCAATGATAAATCTAGCAGGAAACAATCGCGCAAGTGAAATCATCTACGAAGAGCTCACAAACTGTGAAATCCCGATTTTGGTGCAGCCGACGATGTCACGAGGAGAGATTGTCACTAACTTGAAAGGCTCAATAGGGCAATTCATATTTACCAGAGCTTGGAGCTACTGGTGTGTGACTGGCCCCTTCGCAATTGAAAGGGCCAAAAAACTCTATGATACTCCTGTCGGCAAACGGTATATTCGTGCTGGAGGTTATGCCGGAGGCCACGCAATCAATGGTAATGTGGTATCTTACGTCGACCTCGTCACAGGCAAACTTGCGATTGAGCAGTACGACGAACAATTAGCTCAAGCGATATTACTTAAGGAATCATGCCCTGAGATCTTAAGAAAGTTTCAAACTAAGTACACACCGAAGCTCCCTGATGGTAATTACGAAGGATTTGTTACTGACTACCATGTCGATACAGAACTTGGGTTGTACATGTTGGCAAATGAGATCAAAGCACAAGGAGACTACCCAACTTTTGACGTTTCTAACCTACTCAACTCATGAAAATATCCGAACTTGAAAATTGTCCTGATTGGCTTAAAGAAGCTGAAACGGAAGATGCGGACGTAATCATACTTAATGATAACGTCTATTGGCTCGGTGGAACCTGGGTTAATGGTACTTGGAAGGGTACTAAATGGTTTGTCGGTACCTGGAAAGCAGGCGTCTGGGAAGGAGGGACTTGGTTATTTGGTACTTGGGAATCAGGTACTTGGCAAGACGGGAGCTGGAAACACGGAATCTGGCAAAAAGGTGTTTGGAAATCAGGTACTTGGGAAAATGGTAATTGGAAGGCCGGTGCTTGGAAAGATGGGGTTTGGTGTCGAGGTGTTTGGGGAAATGGTATCTGGGAAAAGGGTACTTGGAAATATGGTATTTGGAATGACGGAACTTGGAGACGCGGTGTCTGGAACGACGGTATTTGGAAAGCTGGTACTTGGCATAATGGTACGTGGAAATCAGGTACTTGGCACAATGGTATCTGGATAAAAGGTACTTGGGGAGATGGCTCATGGTACGATGGCACCTGGGAGGATGGTATTTGGAAAGGAGGTACCTGGTATAAGGGTATTTGGAAGAATGGCATCTGGACAAAAGGTACCTGGAAGTCCGGCGATTGGTACAATGGCTTTTGGGAAGATGGTGCTTGGGAGAATGGCTTTTGGGAAAATGGTGTCTGGGAAAAGGGAGTATGTCATTCAGGTACTTTTTTGGATGGTGTTTGGCGGGAAGAACCCTGGGGCGGGGCAGAAACTAAGAATGGGTTTTTTCTACATCTTGGAGCTGTCGCAAACACCACTATCTACTTTACAGCTAATAATCAAATTAAAATCGGCCGTCAAACTAAAACCCGTGAACAATGGGATGAATGGTTTGCTGGTGATAAAGAATTCGAAACTCCAAGTGATTCTGAAGAATTCAACCGGTTTTACGCCGGGTATAAAGCTTTCATAGCTTATAACGATGCAATAGAACAACAGTCGAAATGAAAATAGTAATCAACCGACACACAGAACCCACCCAAGAATCTCTAGACGCCGAGCGTGTAGAGATTCTCACAGAACAACATGAGCATCGTGCGCATCGCATTATCTATCGGGTAACCGGAGGTGAAAACACTGATGTGCAAAAAGAGTTAGATACTAATCGTGCTGCTCTCCTCACAAAGTTTAGTGAGCGCTGTCAACCCCCTACAAATACCATCGATAAATAATGGTAAAGTACTATGAACGGTAATAACACCGTTTTGTAACAACACCACCACAAACATGACAGAATCCTCCGACGTTCTCACAGCCTTATGGTTCTCTACAAAAGAACCAACCGAAACCGAATTGGCTGATATCGAATCCCGAGGATTTGAGCTCCTTCGGTTTGAAGATATGAAACAACTCGCAATGTCAGACATCCGTAGGGGTGACCTTGACAGTATAATCACCGGCATCAGTTGGTGTATCAACATAGGCCAAGCCTCTGCAATCTTTGGAGAATTTCCAGCTCCAATTCTGATGCATAGTGCTACGACCTTGATGCGGGCTGGGGCAGCTGGAATCCCACTTCCAGAAAATTATGTCGCCTTGTACTCTGCTTGGCGTACTAAAAAGCTAGCCGAAAACGGTAAAGTGATGCTACACCATGAAAGCTGGTGCAGGGTCGGGGTTCTGGTCCCTTCCAGCTAAAAAAAGAATTGATGGATAACTACCATCCTTTCTTTTTTTAGCTTGTTGATAAAACTCATTATGCTAATATACCTCTATGATTGTATTAGTAATGGGTAGATCTGGAGCTGGAAAAACATTTGCATGCAATCAATTAAATTTACCTGGAGCCTATTTTAATGCAGATAAAGTAAGAACAATGTTTGATGACTGGGATTTCTCGCATGCTGGAAGACTACGACAAGTTACAAGAATGAAAAGCTTATGTGATATGTCTACGAGTGCTATTAATGTTGTAGATATGATATGCCCGTTAAAAGAAATGCGTGCAATACTAAAACCTGATGTAATCGTGTATCTTAAACATCCAGGCAATCGAATATTTAAGAATACAGACTCTATCTTCGAAGAACCTACCGAGGATGAGTGTAAAAAATTGTATATTATCAGTTGAAAGATTAAATTACTTCAGTTATAATTTTACAATATGGAACCAATTATTGCACAAAGCGATTACACTGCTTTATACGCTACTTACACATTTACTGCGGAAGCAACAAAAAATGTAAACTTGAACGGTAGAAAAGTTGTAGGCGTCGCGTTAGATTCTGCAGGAACAATCGGGTCAGTAACAACGTTTGATCTATACCCAAGAGGATTAGGAGTTGCGTCTTCTAACACTACAATTGGAAGCCTTGCAGTAAATAAAGTCTTTTACGCTTCTTATCCTAGATTGAATGCAGCAACAATAAAATTAAACTCAGCTTATACAGGTGATTTAACATTGATATTGGAATGAAGATATTGAGCTATTCTGTTGACCCACGTTTAGCTTCTGTAGCTTCAAAGGCTGCAAAGGAGTGGAATAAGACTTTAGCTGATATTGTTTTTCTAAAAGAAGCAAGCTATGGAGATATTGTAATCAAGTTTGGAAAGATAGACACTGAAAAATATCCTTCAAGAGTAGCACAATGTAATCGCGAGGGGACTTCTTGGATCACTTGGAGTATTATATTGGGAGATCATATTAAATGGAGAACTTCTTGGCTTGAGCGTACTTTTGGCAGTGGAGAGAACGCACTAACTGCTTTGGTTCATGAATTTGGCCATGTATTTGGATTGCCTCATGCTTTAAATCCAAATTACGTAATGCATTTTGAAATGGGTGGGTATGGGTCTTTAAGTAAAGCCGAGCGCGAGAATTATCGACAGTATATATTAGAGAATCCAAATTTTTAAATTTATGATGAATTACGAACAGCTAAATAAAGGCGTTTCCTACATTTTAAAGGAAGCAAAAGTAATGAATGTCCAAGAAGCTGAACATTCGACTATGTTAAATAAGAGAGACAAAAAAATGTTTTCTAGCTTAGAAAAACTCTTTACGCTTCCAGATGATAAGATAATGGGACATCTCGATAAACTTCATAAATCAGCTAAAAGTGACCAACCAAATAATCGTAAGTGGAGAGGCGCTCTAGTTGGGGCCGATCTTGGGGGTGTCGCATTAGGTTTAATTTAAAAAATATGAACGAATCAATCAAAAAAGGCTTCATTAAGCGAGCACAAGAATACGGTATTCCAAGCTACAAGGCAGAAAGTCTATTAAAAAAAGCAGAACCCGAATTTTTGGAGCCTAAAAACTATCTTAATTGGTTAATTGCAGATGCTCCGGTCTCTGCTGGGGCCTCCATGTCCACTCTTGGGATTCTTGGAGGAGGAGCTGCTGGGTATTATTTAAAAGACAAGGATAAACGCACTTGGAAAGATGCTCTTGCGGGCGCGGGAGTTGGTGGTTTAGGAGGGGCTGCTTTAGGCCTTGCTGTGGGGAATAAATATGTAGGAGGTCTTGCTGAAGGCTATAATGAAAGTCAAACCTTTGGAAATAAAGTTAAAACACTTGGAGACTTAAACTATAATCCGTTTAAAAATATAGACCCATCAGAAGCCTCAAATACAGCGTTAGGAGCTTTAGCGGGCGCAGGCATTGGAGGAATTGCAAATTATCAAGGAAACCCACGTTCAGCCTTAAAAGGAGCTTTGGTTGGAGGTTTAGCTGGAGGTTTTGGTACTAACACTTACAGAGATGCTGATAGAGCTGGTAAACAATTAGGATTTAGTCTTGGAAGCTTAAGTTAAAAAATATGAACGAATCAATTAAAAAAGGTTTTATTAAACGAGCACAAGAATATGGTGTTCCAAGTTACAAGGCAGAAAAACTTCTCAAAGAAGCGGGAGGTATAGGTACTTACTTTAACCAACGTGCTTTATCCTCACAAAATGCTGTTAACAACATGGGAACTGCGATGGGTTTCAATATACCAAATTATATCCCTGGATTAGGAACCGCCTACGCACTCGCAGGAGGACCTGAAATGGCCACACGTGCGGCTACTTTGGGAGGCTCTGATAAAGAACGGTATCAAAATTTAGACAAAATCGATAAGCAAATAAAGGATAAAGATTATACTGATTTAGCCTTGTCTAACGCAGGCAAAGGAGCAATTCCTGGAGCTCTTATAGGTGGTGCATTGGGTGGATCGATTGCAGGGCTTTCTGGGCAAGAGCCTTTAGAGGTATTAAAAGAAACAGCTCTTGGTGGAACGATAGGCGCTGGAGCAGTAGGTAGTGCAGCAGGACTAGTTGGGCTAATTAATAAATTTGTTTCTAATCATACTGACAAGAAATCCAAAGAAAGTGCTAAGAGGTTAATCTCTGAACATCCTTACGCATCTTCACTTCCACTAGGTGGGGTTATAGGCTCTGCTTATTACGGTTGATCAACTTTAACATTAAAACTAATGAAAGCACTTGTTTAACTACAAGTGCTTTTTTGTTTTTTACCGGTATAATAAAACGTAAGGTAACAACCCCTTATATTCAACTACCATGTTCTCACTGCTAAACACATTGATAAATCTAATCATAGGCCCCTTCGCAAGGGTCTTCTCAGAACGGCAAGCGGTCATAATTTTGGGTGCCTCTACATTGGGGTATCTTTTCTGCTGTGGGGTGCCATTTTTGCTGCTGCAAAGGTTTACTTTCTAATTTGGAAACAATGAAAACCATTTTAATCTGTACCGCGGCATTATTCATTTCAATGGTGCTATGGGCTGCATCACGCCCCCCACTAAAAGAAAGGATAATGGCCCCTTTCACACAAGACGAAAAAGTTACAATGTACCTTATGACCGACGACGAGGTTGCAAGTTACTTGTATCTTATTCGAGGTTCAGAGGCTGCTCGGAGGTATCAACTTCTGGTCAGCAATCTGGAAAAGATAAGACAGTAATTCAGGAAATAGGTGTGTTTCGACACACCTATTTTTTAGCCCCTTTAACTGGTATAATATTATGCAAGGAATTTACTTATCTCTATGACACTATTCTTACCAGCCACACCAGAACAAACTTTTCCGGCTTATAAAATGTCAACTTTCCCCTCAGGCGAAAGTTACATTAAACTTGACCCAGATCAAATCTATACCGAGTCTATAGAGCTTTTCTTTAGGTGGAGGGGTGACCAGTCGATGATGCAGCTTTTCCATACAACCGATGCTCTTCGTCGGCTAGGGGTAATCAATATTGATCTAACTATCCCGTACTTCCCCGGTGCACGTGCAGACCGTATTGAGGACGAACAGCGTGGTGAATCCCTCGGCGTCAAAGTTTATACCAACCTGATCAATTCTCAAGGATACCGTAAAGTCACAATTTTTGATCCGCACAGCCCAGTTGCGCCTGCTTTACTAGATAACGTTAAAGTTATCAGTAATAGTAGGCTTGTACAAGATGTTGTAGCCGAGATGGGTAAAGAAAACTTGCTTTTAGTTAGTCCAGATATCGGAGCTAGCAAAAAAACTAGGAATATCTCAAAACAGATAGGTATTCCTGTGATACAAGCTGAAAAGAAAAGAGATTTAACCACAGGTCATTTAATTCCTGGAAGCTGTGAAATCGCACTTCCAAGCAATACAGCGCTTGATAATAAACACGTACTGATTGTTGATGATATTTGTTCCCGTGGAGGAACATTCAAACCAATCGCCGCAAAACTCGCAGAATCTGGAGTACGTAGTATTTCTCTCGTAGTTTCTCACTACGAAGGATGTGCTGACGTTGAAGGATTAAGAGCGGCAGGCATCTCAAGAGTATATACTACGGACTCTCTGTGGTATGACGAAAACCCAACATTTGTAACAACCTACCCAATCATCAAATATGTATCCTGAATCCATGACCGACGGCTATAAATGCGATCACAAAAGACAGTACCCTCAGTTTACGTCTCTTGTGTATTCGAACCTTACACCACGTACTACTCGTCGAAATCCGGCTCCTGACAAGTTTGTATTCGCCGGTCTTCAATACTTCATCAAGAGGTATCTTATCGAGGGTTGGCAAAAAGACTTCTTTGACCTACCAAAAGCACAAGTCGTTTCCAGATTTTCTCGCCTCATGCGCAGTTATCTTGGACCGGACAACAAAGTCGGATTCGAGCATATCGCAGCTCTTCACGATCTTGGTTATCTCCCAATCAAAATCGCCGCACTTCCAGAAGGATCTTTAGGTTCTCTGCGAGTTCCATGTCTAACGATATGGAATACGCATCCAGACTTTTTCTGGATTACCAACTACTTGGAAACAATCCTGTCGACGACGTTGTGGGGACCATGTACATCTGCAACAACGGCACGCCAATACCGTAAGTTGTTTAGCCAGTATGCGAAAGAAACTGGCGGAGATCTAAACTTTGTACCGTTCCAAGGCCACGACTTCTCATTCAGAGGTATGTTCTGTTTTGAAGCTGCACAACTTAGCGGCTTTGGACACGCTATATACTTTGCCGGTACTGATACTGTCCCAGTCTTGACATTTGCTGAAGACTATTACGGAGCAGACCTTGATACTGAATTGGTCGGTTGCTCTGTCCCAGCCACTGAGCACTCTGTTATGTGCGCAGGTGGAATGGTAAATGAGGTTGAGACTTTCCGTCGCCTCATCGAAGATATTTACCCTGACGGGATTGTAAGTATTGTTTCTGATACTTGGGATTACTGGAAGGTGATTAACCCGAAAGAAGGGATTATGCAAACCTTAAAGCCAAAGATCATGGCCAGAAATGGTAAAGTGGTTATTCGCCCGGACACTGGAGATCCAGTTAAAATTGTCTGCGGATTGGCTTGGGAAGTAAAAGACTTAACTGAAGCTTCGATCAATGAAGCACTGGAAGCTCGGTTCGACTACGTGATGTATAACAGCGTGTACTATGAAATCAAATTCAAAGCTAACACTCCTTACCTTGAACCAATGGACTATGATTCGGTTTCTCCGGAAATCAAAGGATCGATCCGTTGTTTGTGGGATGGTTTTGGTGGAAAGCTCAATGAAAAAGGTTTCCGTGAACTGGATTCTCATGTCGGGTTAATCTATGGAGATTCGATCACACTTGAAAGAGCCGGACAAATTTGTGAACGCCTCAAGCGTGCTAAATTTGCCTCGACGAATATCGTGTTTGGTATCGGGTCTTTCACCTACGCTTATGTTACACGTGACACCGATGGCTACGCTGTTAAAGCAACCTTTGTAAGAATCAAAGATCAAGATTATTCGATCTTCAAGAAACCTGCAACTGGTGATGGCACCAAAAACTCGGCAAAAGGATTGCTTAGTGTCACAAAACTTGATGGTACTTTTGTACTCCATGAAGAGGTTACCTGGGAAGAAGCAACAAACAGTGAACTGGTAGTTGTTTTTGAAAACGGAGTTCTGCTTCAGGAATACACGCTGAAAGATATTCGTCAGCGCGCCTTAGAGGGGATTTAAAGCAACCCTTAAAAAATAATTAAGATTTCATAAATAGTGACCACCGTAGATACTTGTAGGTGGTCACTAAATAAGTCACTAATGATTTCAGTATCATGACTAAATTTATAACTCGAAAAAAGGCCATTGTAATCGCCCAACAGTTACCACCAGACCTAGCTGATACAGAAGAAAATTGGCAAGATGTCGTGCTACCGACTTACGACCAACCCGCAATAACAACCTATCTTAAAAACAACCCAAGAAATATACGAAAGCAAGCAGCTGGGTATAAATTTCGGGTAGTCTTAAGAAAGGTTGTTGATGAACTACTTGAAACCGTAGAGAATCAAAAAGAACAACCCTCTTTTAACCATGAGCAATCCTAAAGTAATATTCGCAAGAAACGGAAAAACTTTCCGTCAACTCCCAAGCAACGACCTCGTCCCAGCTCTTCCACCAGGGAACTACAACATCAAAAAAGATTTAAGTGGCTTATTTTTCGAGTCCATGGAGCCTTTTGAGCTTCCAAAAAAATGCTACGGAGTAAATGACAACCACGCTGAAAGGGTTCTGACCACCTTCGCATCTCGAAAGGCAGCAACCGGTGTTCTCCTAGCCGGAGAAAAAGGCTCAGGCAAAAGCCTCTTAGCAAAAACAATTTGTATACAAGCCGCTGTAAAAGGCATGCCTACTATTGTAATTAACCAGCCTTGGACTGGTGATGGTTTTAATCAAATGATTCAAGATGTTGCTCAACCAGCAATTGTTTTGTTTGATGAATTCGAGAAGGTCTACGATCGTACTCAGCAGGAAGAAGTATTAACTTTATTAGATGGTGTTTATCCATCTGAAAAGCTTTACGTATTTACCTGCAACGACAAATACAGAATTGATTCGCACATGAGAAATCGTCCAGGCCGAATTTTCTATGCACTTGATTTCAGAGGGATTGGACCTGACTTTATTCGGGAATACTGTACAGACAATCTTAATGATATGGGCGAGATCGACTCTATCATTAAAATAGGTGCGCTGTTTAAAGAATTCAACTTCGACATGCTAAAAGCACTAGTTGAAGAAATGAATCGATTCAAAGAGCCTGCGCTGGTAGCTGTTCAAATGTTGAATATCAAACCAGAATTTGATGGTGGTTCGACTTACACGATTACGCTTAAACACACCACTCGTGAAGTTACAAGATTGTACACTCCGACCTTTGAAGGAAACCCATTGCTCCAGAAGTTCAATGTGGACTACTACTACAAAGCACCAGAGAAAGACGATCCAGACAATGTTGATTATGCGTCGATCACACTTTCTCCTGCAGAACTTGTTGAGATGAACCCTGAGGACGGGGCGATGTTCTTTAAAACAGAAGAAGCCGAGATATGTCTGAAAAGAAAACCTATTAAGACATACGATTCTATGAGATTCCTATAAGGACTTGAAGAGTGGGGGGCAGGGCGCTCCCCACTTTTCTTTTTTTTAGCTTTATCTTAGTTAATTGATGTTGTATAATTATTGATATGTTGTATGGCCAAATAAAGACTTCCAACGAAAACTTTTATAAAGAGCACGAAGGAGCTCTAGAGGGTTCTTTACGCGGTGTTCTTACTGGAGGTTTAGTTGGAGCTCTCAAAGAACATAAAACCCGGTATACAAACTGGCATGATCGGCTCAAGAACGGCTTATTTGGAGCTATTGTTGGAGGAGTATCCGGAGGCGGTGTAGGTCATTATCTAGATACACACAGACCTCAAATATCAGAGGCTGTAAATGCTTTAGTATCAAAATTCCGTAGTTCTGATAAATAGTTCCATTAAGTGGTAAAATACAATAGAGTATAAATAAACTCTAGCGATTTTTTTCAGTTAAAACATCGCGCTTATCCGGAAACGGAATACCACCATGATCGACACCATCGTAACTACTGCAGGCGAATTCAGCTCATCCCAAATCGGGGCAATCTCACTACTGCTGATGCTTTACCCTGACGCTGAGGTTCTACGGGTTGACCCTCAAGAATGGGCTTCATTGGATCTCATAAATACTGCCGCCGTGGGGCTTGGTGGTATTGTAGACCCAATGAAATTCCGTTTCGACTACACCATTCCAGGCTGGAGGCTCAAACAAACTAAACCTAATGCTCCGATTGGTGGAGCCGGACTAGTTTGGAGACAGATAGGTCCAGAGCTTTTGAAGGGAATGGGAATGACTACTGAAGAGCTTAACTCAGATCTTCTGGAGTTTGTCATGAACCACGTAAACATTCATTTGATATCTTCGTTGGACGTTTACGAGGTAGACGGTGTGCATAGCCTTGGGTCTTTGGCCCGCCTAATTGACGTGGCAAATACTTCATTGTATAGCCCTGCCCTTAATAGCACGCCGGAAGCTTTCTATACAGCTTGCTCATTTACAGGTACTGCAATCATGCTTACTTGTCTTGATAGCATTGCTTACGCACGTGCTAGAAATTACATCGGCGAAAGAATCGATAAGTGTACAAGGGAGGTACTAGTCCTCGACCAACGTGTCGACTGGTCTAAGGCTGTGGCAAACGGCTTCCCTACCGTGCAATACGTTGTGGCTCCAACCGCCCCAGGACAATGGGAGATTTCAGCCGCTCGCGATTTTTGCAACAAACCTAAGTACTATTTTCCAGACGCTTGGGCTGGCTTATCAATCGCTGAGTTAAAAACCCGACTGGAATTAGAAGCTGTGTTTGCGGTCACTCGTTCAAATATCGTGGTAGGAAGTAAAACCGACGCGCTAACCGTGGCTGCAGCGGCAACTTCCACATACTCCTGACCCCCCCTACCTAAAAAAGGGTTAATAAAGGTAGAGTACTATGGGTAAGAATCATGCCCTTTTCAACACCATGAACAAACGTAAAAGCAGAAGTATAATTGTTAAGGGTATCACTGCCCTCATACTGATCGGGCAATTTATTGCCCTATTGGCGATTTACCGAGTCGCGCTCACAGAAGTCTTCTTTGGAAGGCCTCCAACTACGATGGAAGTTGTAGCGTTTATGTGCAGCTTGGCCCCCGCCCTGTTTGGGTGGTACCGGGCAGATGAGGTGTGCTGCGCAATAGCGCACCGAGCTGCGATCCGTGCAGGTCGAAGACTTGAGGATTGAATTAAAAGGGAGTGCTTTGCGGCACTCTCTTTTTTTTAGCTTTAAGGTATAATACTATGTAAGAAAACATAGCTTACAAAAACACATGGCATCACCACATAACATACATTCATACGAATACTCCAAACTCAGAAAAGCTGAAGAAGATCCCTGTTACCTCCAAAATCAGAGGCAACGTCGGGATCTTATATCAACACTCGAAAACCCACAAGAACTACAAGTATCCCCTTATATAGCTCACTGGTCTGACCGACGAATATCTAGAAAACCCCAGTTGTTAAGTTTTACAAAGTAGCCAGCCTTTTTGAGGTATAATAATAAGCAGAAGATACATATCTAATGAAACTTACTATTACACCACTTGCGTTCTCTGAATCATCCCTAGTCAATGAAGAAAATCCGTTTTGCAAACAGGTTATTTTCTTGATAAGGTTTTCATCCAAAAAGCACGGATGCTCTCGCTCTACCTACGGCTGGATCGATGTCGACATGATGTCGGGGCATGCCTCAGATGAGGTCATTCTTCGGACCGACCTTATTTATCGGGGGCAAGACTTTAAGGCTGGTGGGCATTTCCCATCCCCTCCAACCGATCAAAATGAGTTTTTCCATCTCCAGACCAGATACCCAAGGGAAAAATTCATTGCGAATACCTTTGAAGCTTTTCAAGACTTCATTGGGAGGTTGGCAACTCGTAGTGGAACACCTACCGGCCTGAGGGAAATCAAAAAACGTATGAAAAAAGCGGCTAAACTTCTTCCCGCTTGATTCTAAAAATAGGGGTGTAGGGTTGACCTACACCCCTGTTTCATTATTACTCTAAATCGATACTACTTTTTAACTAGTTGTAACTGATATTAGCTGCAACTAATAATACCTAATTAAATCAAAATGACAAAACACGAATGGAAATTTGCAAGACTAGGCTCTGAACTTTTAACTGGGGCACAAAGCAAAAAACAAATTTGCGAAGGAAAACTAGCCTGGTGGAAGACTCGAAAAGAAGATCTAATAAAAACAATCCCTGCGGGTGTAACGATGGAAGAATCGCAAGTTAATTATTCATCAGCAACAACATCGTTCGGAGCACCACAACTTATTATCGATCCTACTTTACAAAAACATTTAAAAGAAGCTCACTCACGGCTGACCAATCTTTCAGAACGAATAAAAGAATACGACGGTTGGATTCAAATTCTTGAAAAGAATGCAACACAAACCTTTTCAGTTGATCACGACGATTGGTTGTTCTTCTTTGGAAAAGAATCATCAGCTATTCCAATAGAATAAACTTAAAAAGGGGAAACCCTTTTTTTAGCTGGCAGAACCTCAAAGTTGTGTTAGTATTCTGTTATGTACGAATACCGAGTTAAAAAGGTAATTAATATTGTTGATGGTGATACTGTGGATGTTGAAATCGACCTAGGCTTCGACATCGCCATAACTCAAAGAGTAAGACTGGCAGGCATTGATACTCCAGAAAGCCGAACCAAAGATCTTAGAGAAAAAAAACTAGGGCTTGAAGCGAAAGAGTATTTGCAAAAAACTATTGCCGCTGGGGCATATAAAATCAAAACCGAAAAGCCAAATTCTACTGAAAAGTATGGACGAATGTTAGGTTGGTTTTATGTTGATCAACAAGAGGAATCAATAAATGACTCCATGATTAAACTTGGTTACGCTTGGCCTTATGACGGAGGTACTAAAGTAAAAGACCTACAAGAGCTAGAAGACATAAGAGCAAAGATGAAAAATTCTAGTTAATACAATAGTCTACTACAACCAGGTTTTAAGTAAGTTGTTAACTGTACTTTAACGTCTGTGTATGGAAATCGAGAAATTGTAGTAGACTATTGTATTAGCCAACACTTCAGATAATACAAACACATTGAATTATGGCATTACCAAAAAAGGGAAAAAATAATAAAAAAGAAGAGCGTATTGAAGAAAAGAATTGGTTTGAACCTCCAACAAAACAAGACGCTTTTATTGTAAAAAACAAATTCAAGTTTACAGATATTCATGAGTCTTTTTTAAATTTGTGTTTGTATGATAAAACAAAAATGGTTTTAGTAGATGGGCCGGCAGGAACTGCAAAAACCTATATCGCAGTGTTGGCAGGTCTAACTTTATTAAAAGAGCACAAGTTAGATAAGATCATTTACATTAGAAGTATTGTAGAGTCTGCTACTAAATCGATCGGTGCGTTACCTGGAGAGCTTGATGAAAAATTTAAGCCTTGGTCTTTACCGATGTTGGAGAAAATGCATGAAATCATGACACCACAAGCTGCAAATAAATTAATTGCAGAAGAAGCAGTAAAATGCATACCGGTCAATTTTGTTAGAGGCTTAACTTTTAATGATTCCTTTGTTATCATTGACGAAGCTCAGAATTTAACAAAAGAAGAGTTAGTTACTATTTTAACAAGATTTGGACATAACAGTAAATTTGTAGTGGTCGGTGATAGTAAGCAAAGAGATATTGGTGGGCTGTCAGGCTTTGCTAATATCTTGAGAGCTCTTAAAGGCGATGATTGTGATGCGCATGGTATTCATTCAATATCATTTTCACAAGATGAAATTGTAAGATCACAAATCCTTAGATTCATAGTTAGTAAGTTGGGTTGTTGACTTTTACGGTATAATAACTAGTAAGGGTAAAATAACCTTGCGTATTAAGGCACCGAATAAAATCGGTGCCTTAATATTAAATTGCTATGGACTTTAAACCAAAAGACCGGGTTGAATATTGCCCACCCGGTAAAACAAATAACGGCAAAACTGAAAGCGGGACAATCTCTTCGGTGAATGGGGAATACGCTTTTGTAAAATTTGATGCTACTGTTGAGCGACTAGGTTGGTCAGAAACAACAGCGCAAGCAGTAAACTTCTCACATCTCAAAAAGATTTTATGACCTGGACAAAAGGAAGATTAAAAACAGGTTATCTTGTTGCGACGTTTTTTAAATTCAAGTGGTTGGATTTACACGTCGTAATGGTACCAAAAGATGCTTATGTTCCTTATCACTTTGATGAAATCCCAGGAAAAAAGCATTTTCGATTGAACTTTCAATTTGGTAATTACACCGGAGGAAAATTTATTTGCCCCGGTGCTTGCCTTACTCTTTTTAAGCGAAGGCTTGTCTGCTTTCGCCCAGACCTGTGCTGTCACAAACTATCTAAAGTAAGATCAGGGACAGCTTTCATTTTAAGCCTAGGACTCGCAATATGACTGACATTGACAGGTGTACTCTGGTTATTGACCCTAACCATTACTACGGAGCGGTTTACCATATGGACTCCCCTCCAAAAGCTGAAAAAAGATACCAATTTTTGATAACAACCCAGATCATTAATTATCTTTTGCCAGAATCCCCTTTTGCAATCTGGCAACTGGGGGAAAGTGTTAGGACTTTCCACACAGACCCAACTTCAAAGGATTACGACCCAGCTAAAGATGTGTTCTCGGCTACCACTAGAAAATTGACTATGTCTGGCAATATGCTACATGACGTAGTTATTAATGGTCTTCGTAAGCTTGGAAGTCAGTACTGGAAAGCTTTCTTGTTTGACTGCTTGCCATTAAATGTGTTTGGCGCTGAAGTCGAGGCCAAACTAGCCGAGTCAAATAAATACTGGATAAAAGCAATCCAGCTTACCCAAAAAACAACATGAATTTAATTTCTGCTGACGATGATTTGTTCAACCTTTACTTCCAAAAAAAGACCAGTGCTACTGGGTTGGTTAACATGGCTTTATACCCTGTCATATTTGGCTGGCGTGTAAGGGGTTGGTTGTCGACAGGCCACTGCTGCCATATCGATTGGTGTGCAGGGGGTGAACAAGGTGAAGCTGAAAAGCTTTACTCAATGCTGTATAACATCTTGTCCTCTAGAGAAGAAGATGAACACGCGTTTGACAATCTACCCGAAGCTTCAAGAAAAAAACCCTATTACTATGATAGCGACTTTGTCGCCGCCGTCGCTCGCAATTTGGTAGCTCCGTTTGAACTGCTAAAACTCCCACCCCTTGATGAGCTTAGAAAACTCATACCATTTCATTAAAATGTACACCGCAGTTATTTTGGATAATCAGTCAAAAAATCTGTTGAAAACTATAGCAGACAGGTTTGTTCAGGATCCTTTTGCAAACCCTAGTAAATGGCATTGTCATCATTTGACACTGCATATGGGTAAGCCGACTGAAGAAGAAATCCCACTAATTGGTATCGGAGTGGTAATAGCTATGAATTGTTTGGGTTTATCCGACAAAGCGTTTGCTGCAGGTTCTTCTGGTATGTGTACAACCTCCGGAGTCATCTTGAAGTCTGTAAACAAAAAACCACATGTTACCATTGCGGTAGATTCAATCCTTGGAAAGCCAAAAGATTCAAATGACATTACCCTCTGGACCCCGCACACCCTCTTCATCCTCAGCGGCCACCTCGCAGTCTGCGAATAAAGGTTGCACCTGTGGTTGTTTGACAATCGTAATAATATTATGGATTGTTCTTTGCCGATACTTATCCGGATAGGGCGAAAGCTCTATCCGGTCTCATTTCACTTTAACTAATTTTTATTTCTTAACTATGACCGAAATCACATACAAAGTATCTGGGAAACCGGCCGAATCACTCGTTATACCTACTGAACAACCCGTAACTATCCTTGTTCATCAACAAGGTATTAGAGTTGATGTCCCAACCGCAGATCTTATCTTAGACTCTCGAATTGTTTTAAACTTCCTCGATACACTTAATGAAAGAGATTGGCAGCACGCTTCAACTTCTGAGGTATTCCCATTCTTGTTTAAGCAGGTTTTTACTTCCGAAGAAGAAGTACCAATTCCTAAAACTCTTCAAGATTTAAAAGAAGGAGATCTCGGAGTTCAATGGATTTCAGGAATGATTATCATGGTGGTAGAAGCTATGTTTAGAGCAGCTGATACCAAAACACCACTCAAAATATTTATTCGCGAAATCGAATCACATCTTCATCCAAAAACGCAGCGGACGGTTATGAACCTGCTACACACTTTAACAAATGGAAATTGTACAACTGAATGAGTGCTATTATTTATTATGACGGTCCGCAGTTATTTTTAGCTCAATCTGCTACTGATCTATATTTGGGTTTGTGTATTGATGATGAAAAGTTCTTATATACAAAAGTCTCCGAAGAATGGTGTGAGCCAATGTTCAGTATGCAGAGAGATATCAGAGATACTATAACTGAAGCTCCTTCTCAAGAATACTTTATTCATAAGTGTGCCATCACTCAAATTAATGAAAAAGATCTCACCAGAGTAACAGACATTAGTGATTACCTTCCTGATGAGGGGTTGTTTGTAAATTTTAATAATCCACGGGAGTAATATGAAGGTTCGCTCATCAAAAATTGAAATCCCCAATCCTATTACAAAGCAAGTAATAGTGGTCAGAAAAGATTTAAAAATGAAAAAGGGGAAGATAGGTGCTCAAGTTGCACATGCTTCATTAGGTGCAATACTGCAACAATTAAAGATATCAGGATCAAAAGTAAGTGCTACAACTGTTGATGAAGCTACAGCACATTGGCTTGAACATTCTTTTACAAAGATATGCTTGGGTTGCGAAACAGAAAAAGAGCTTTTAGATTTACAGAAGGCAGCTAAAAAAATAGGTCTCAAAACCTGTTTAATCACCGACGCTGGAATAACAGAATTCAATAACATACCAACAATCACGTGCCTTGCTATTGGACCAGCTTGGGAAATAGACGTAGACGAAGTCACAGGGCATTTGAAACTTCTTTAAAATGACGACAATATTACTATCAGAAACAAGAAAATTAGGTGTATCACACTTAGCACAGTTATTAGCACCTATAATTAATAATTCTCCAGACGAAGCAAATTTCAGGAAAAAGACACAAACTGAAGTAATCTATCAAAATGGAGATCGGGTGGTTGTAGTATCTACTGCAGACCACTTGAGAGATATAACTCCTCGAAATGGTGATCAAGCAGTTGTAATCGGAGCTATTTCAGGGGAGCTCTTAAGGCAACTGGAAAACTATTACAAAGCTAGTCAGGCGACAATAGTAATTAACCAGGGTGAGGGAGGGGTAATATTGACCCCAACAGAGCTTAGAAAAAGAGCATTAAGGCAGCAAATGGAAGACTTAGATAAAGAAGAACTTCTTGGTATAGCTTTGAAAAACTTGAACATTCCTGGGGTTATTGTTACAAAATTCAAAATAACAACTGGAACTAATAGAAGCTTCACAATAAACGTTGACGGAAGTTTTATAAATTAGGTGGTATAGTACTTTGTAAGGATAACATCCCCTTACTTTTTACCAATGAAACCAACGATCATCCTTGAGTCCGCCGCAACCATTACTGAGTTGCGGGATAAAGTTAATGCTGTTCTTAGCACCTGCCCCGACGGCGCGGTTGTTGTCAACTTCCGCGTTGAACGTGAAAACACCGGTGGGTCTGCTTTCTTCATGGCTACTGGCTCGGTTAACCCGCCTGCGTTAGCTCAGGCTACAACAAAGAAACCTCCAGTCAAGAAGATGCCGGCGTCAAAACCGGCCAAGAAATCTGCAGGGAAACGTTAACACTCGTAGTCGTTATGAATATTGACCATCTAAAATGGGGATTAGAACTCGAATTTGCGAGGCCTGCCCACGCTACCGCCGGAGGAACAATAAACCTTGAGTACTCCGGTATCAACGTGGCGGCTAAACATGACAGTTCTCCTAGACTCGCCACCGGGTTTGAACGTTATAGTGGAGTCGAGTTCATAACGACGAAGTTATGGTCGACGTTTCCTGAAAAGGACGTAAGAGCTATTCTTGAATTTGCCAATAGACACGGCTACAGAGTGACCCCCACTTGCGGGATGCACTTTCATTTTTCAGGGATAACTCTCCGCAGAAGTCAATTCGACCGGCTCGGTGAAATCTTGAGCGCGACTAACTTTTGGAAAAGTCGCGCTGGGTGGTGTGCGTTAGAAGAAATCGGTAAAAAATATTCGGCGCTGAAATTTGTCGCGCCGGGTCATTATGAAGCCCGAGTTTTCAACGGTACCAATAACTACCAAGGGGTCATTCGCCCTTGGCTGTTCTTGGTTGAAAGCATCAAAAAAGTCACCGAGTAACGAAGAGCTTTTTGTATTATATTTATAACATTTATGGGAGTCTTCTCGTAAGCTGAGATCATAGCCTGTCAAGCTGGGTCTCGGGCTTGGATTACCAGAAAGATACCATATTGTTAATATATAAAAAAGAAAGCTAGGAAGCAAGGCCAAATGTCAGAGTTTCTTGCCTTGGGGTGGATATCACTTCCATTACGTTTTACGTGTTATTCCAAATACGGGGAATGTTGTGTAAGTTAAAAGAAAAAACGTGTGGGGATCCTATTTATGCATTGAAGCTGAGAATCTTCAATCGCCTGATGAAAATCATGCAGAGCAGCATGACTACATTATGGTTTATTAGTTCGCTAATTTCTTCTCAAACACACACGTCGATTTGATCGGTTAACCTCAGATGATGATACCTTGCGGAACATGGAGTTTTAAATAAAATAAATATTTGTAACATTTTGTCTTCAAAGAAGCCTAACCAAGAATGGCGTTGAAGAGCCGAAGGGTTTAACTTAAGAGTAAGAGAAGGCAGCTACCTTCTCTTATTTTTAGCTTTTAATTAAGGTATAATAATTAGTAAAGGTTATAACTACCTATGCTAATTATTAGCTTACAAAATAATGGAACAAGAAATACATAAGTGGAAAGATAAAATCCCAAAATTAACCCAATTTGAATGTGGCGTACTACAACGTAACGCTCCTCTTGGGCACATAGTGTTTTGCAATGTGGAGCTATATAAAATATTCAAAGCTCATTTTTTAGCCTCCGGAGGAATGACTCCTTCAATCTCAAAAAAAATAACGCCAACAACCCCAATCCCTACACATGGACTCTAAAAGAAAACTTGAACTTGTAATTCGCTCGCTAGGAGCCAAGCCCGAAGTATCACTAACAATAATTACGATGTTGATTCAGGACCTTGTTGCATCTGGAATCAAAAACTTTGATAACAGTATCTTACTCGCACTTGCTGAAGCATCTCCAGCTATTCAATACTCGTTTATGCTTGGAGGACTGACAATGCTAGGCAAAAGCCAAAAAGCGATTATAGACGGCTGGACCCCTTCTTCCGAAGAAATCGCCAAGTTAGAAAAAATGGGTCTTACTGATGATCTTTTGATTTTAAGTAAACCCACCGCAGAAGAAAAAGTAGAAGACTCAAAAGAAGAACCTCCATCCGCTACATTTTTTAATTAACTATGAAAAAATTCACATACATAAATAATACAGAACAAGAATTTGAAGAATTCCCAATTGATAGAAATTCTTGGGTGTACGCAGCGCAACCAAGTAAACTACCAGGAAGATACACTCCCACGGTACAGGTGTTTCTTTCAAAGACAGACTATGACAGGTCTAAAAATTACCATGTCAAAGCAAACCAAGTAGCTTTGAATGCTGGTAAAAGTGTTGGAGTTACAGCCCAGACACTGGCAATTGGAGTTCCTGTAGGTGTATATGTTCCGATCCAATGGAATCAATACAACGGAAGATTTGAAATCCGTACGGAAGAACTGGTTAATGAGGAGCTCATTTATCATGCGGATTATGCTCCAAAAGAAAAAGTACAGAAGGCTAAAGAAGCTGTCGTTACAGACGAAGACTCTGAAACCCCTTGACTTAATAGGGGTTAAGAGTTAAAAAGGATCAATGCTCTTTCTTTTATTTAACTGAAAGAGCTAACAAAATATGAAAACTGTTAATGAAAAAATTAGTGACATAACACGACATATCAATAATGTAAAAGATAATTGTCTCCTCCTTGGCGACAGACTTATTAACCGTGGTAAGAAAGAGCAAGGAAGGTTGTTAATAGCTAATGGATTTATTCACGACAATTCCAAATTCTATGGAGTCGAATGGGATTACCTTAATGATAATACTGGTGATCCTGAGTTATTAAAAATTGCTGTATCTCAACACACCCGCACAAATCCTCATCACCCTGAATACTGGGGAGGGATAGATGCAATGCCTTCTTTGTATATCGCTGAAATGATTTGCGATTGGAAGGCACGAGCGGGTGAGCGTGGAACATCGCTACAAGATTGGATCGAAAACGGCGCAGCCAAAAAATTTGATTACACAGTTGATTGTGAAATTTACAGAAAAATAGTTTATTACGCTGATATCCTTTGTGATAAACCTTTCAAACCATTACAATGAATCCGGATGATTTTCCATCATATGCCAAAGTTATGACCACAATTACTAGTTGGAATAACAATCAAAACCTTTATAGCACTACTACTGCGGTTGACTATAACTATTATAAGGGTAACGGGTACATAGATTACTACAACGAGCCTGCGGACAAAATTGCGACTTATGCTACTGCGATGGATCTTAGCAAAATTCGCGGAATCTGTCGAGAGGTAATGGACGCTGATGCCTATGAGTTGGTGCGTTATGAATTACTAAAATTACTAAGATCTGATACCGAAGTCATCGCCGCCGTAGGCTCAGCTACAGCTACATCTTTACAGTTAAATGGGTGGAAATCTGTTAGTACTTTCTTTATTGATAACTTCCTTAAAAGTCTTCGTGAGTTTAAAGAAGACCTCAAAGATAAATCCGAAGATGTACAGTTAGAATTCAATTTAACTTTTGAACCTGTTCATACTGCAAAGCCGAGTACTTCCGATCGCGCAGTTAAGTTGGTATAATAATATGAGAAAGCAGGAGCTGCTAATGAAGTCAGAATTTTAAGTTCTTTGGATCATAAAAACTTAATTAAAATATACTCGTGCTTGTTTGATAACTCCTAGGACACATTATATATTTTTATGGAGTACGCTGATTCTGGAGACCTCTCTACCCTCATCCAGCAAGCCAAGTAAAAGAAAAAACGAATTCCTGAAACAACTGTTTGGAAAGTTATTAATGATGTCTCAGATGGTAATTTATTTTTAAATTCAGCCTTGAAGTATTTGCACCACAGCCAAATCATCCACAGAGATCTAAAACCAGCTAATGTCTTTAGAATGGGGAAGAGTTTTAAAGTTGGAGACATGAATATCTCGAAAGTTTTAAAAAACGGCGAGGCTGCTTCGACAAAAAC
>ERZ724509.303-NODE-303-length-22834-cov-5.952764_pt1 | contig 22834 bp, 26 predicted proteins | sample MGYA00376042_ERZ724509 | MGnify/ENA primary metagenome ERZ724509 (study PRJEB28724, sample SAMN07190887) | wastewater metagenome | isolation source: effluent of sewage treatment plant in Hong Hong | place: USA: Christiansburg, Virginia | collected 2016-03-01 ...
CCTCTGGAACCCGCCCGTCTCGCTCGCCACGTCCAGCAGGCCCGTCAGGCGCTCGATTTCCATTCGGATCGCCTTGCTCTGCGGTTCCTTCTGCAGGCGCGCGATCTGCGCCTCGATTTCCCGGCGCGGCGACATCGAATCCAGCCCGTCCAATCCGGGCTGCAGCGCGCTCGGTTGCGGTGTCGATGATGGTTTGGAGGTCATTGTAATCCTCGATGAACCGGGCGACGGACGCGGTTGCGTCGCCATTATACGCGATAATGCCCAGATCGTGCCAGATCACGGACATGACGTTGTGGAATTCTTGGTTGAGCCGGTCGACCAACTTGTTGGCAGCGACCGGATCGGCGCTCATCGCGTCGATCCTGGCCTGAATGGCCGATGCGAGGGATTTCTCGGCATCGGTCAGCGCCTGCAGGAGTTGCGGGTTGCCCTTGCCGACTTCCCAAGACGTGCTGCCAGCCCCGAGCGGTGCGGTCATCTCATGGCGGTTGCCATTGTGACCGACGGCAACGACACGAACCCCGAAGGACAGCGCCACGGTGATGTCCTGGACAGAGAAGCCGCGGCTTGAGGGATGGTTGTGGGTCGCGTAGGCAATGCGGCCATCCGCGGCCATGCGCTGAAAATGCGGCGTGAAGGAAAGGTTGCTCTTGGTGCCGCGACCGACGGCCAGCGGCTGACCGTCCTTGTCCAGCGCCACCAGATATTCGACGCCAGCGGCCTTGCCGCGCTTGCGCACCCAGGCGTCGGCGATCCTGGCGCGGGCTTCCAGACCGGAAGCGGCGGCAAGGTCGGCCATCAGCGGGCCGACACTATCCATATCGTTCAGCAGATCGGTGAACGCCGTGCGCGGGTCGTCATTCGGCTGGCGGTAACTGTCGGCGGTCTCGATCGCGCGGCGTCGCATCACCTCGTCGGCAGGCGAGAGGCTAGGTTCCTGCGGCGCGGCGGGTTTCTGGTCGAGCAGGTCGGGTTGATCGTCAAACAGCGGCCCGGCGTCGCCACTGTTGCCGCCGGGCTTGCGCATCTTCGACTGATCGGCGCGCACCTTGGCTTCGGCCTCGGCGCGGATCTGCTCCGGGCTCTTGCCGCTCTGCTGCGGCAGCATAGCATTGAACAGGTCATCGCCCGCCGGGGCGGGGTCCGGTTCGGGCTGTGCGGCGGGCGCGGGCTTTACTTCGGCTTGCGGGCTTTCAGCAGGCGGTTTTGCTCCGCCAGCAGGTTCAGGCGCTTGCCCTCCCGCACGTCCTCCATCGCTCCCTGCGCTGCCCGTCTCACTTGCTCGTCGGACAGCATCGACAAATCGGCCGACAGCGGGTCCGATTTTCCCGGTGTCCTTGTAGTCGCGGGCGGCTGCGCTGAGTGCTTCACTGATCGGCCCCTTCATGTTGGCCTGCGAGGCAAGATAGTCGCGCACCTTGGCGTCCTGATCAAGCCTGGACTGGTTTTCCTCGGTGACAAGCTGGTTGCCGACCGAGGCGATGGCCTCGGCCCGCTCGGTCAGGGTGCGGAAGGTCTTGATGTCGTCCTTCAGCCGCCGCAGCGCGCCATCCAGCACGCGGGCGCGTTCGAGGTAGAGGTTGGCGGTGATCTGTTCGGTGCCGAACAGGCTGTCTTGCGTCTCGGTCGTGGTCTCGGCGGCGGCCTGGCGCGTGATGGATTCCGCCTCGAAGGCGTTGCGCGGCTTCAGCTTGTTCAGCAGCGCGAGGATCCCGGCCTGTGCGTCGCGGGCCTCGACCAGACGGCCGACGATGCCGCCATGCTGTTCGGTCGACACGCCATTGACCACCATCCCGAAGGCTTCATCGGAGAGCCGTTGCAGGCCGGAGGCATCGCGCACGATGGCGGAATTCGGCGGCAGGTTCAGTTGCGCCGGCGTCTGGCCGGTGTGGCGCAGCACCTTGGCGGCGTCGATCGCCGTGCCGGTGCCTTCGGCGATGTTCTTCAGGGCGGCCCGCATCCGGGCTTCGGCGGGGCTGATGCCGTCCACCTCGCGCAGCACCCGAACCGGCATCTGGATCGGCTGGCCTTCGGCGGCGAGGCGCTTGGCCAGCCCGAGGCGCTGGTGGCCGTCGGCGATAACGCGGCGACCATCGGCATATTCATAGACCAGCGACATGCCGGCGCGTTCCGGTTCCCAGGACTTCACGCCGCGCAGCCGGTCGGTGACGCCCTGATCGTCGCCGCCGTCCTTGTATTGGAAGGTCTTGGCGTCGGTCTCGATATTGGCAATGTCGCGTTCGGTCAGCACCTCGACCGCCTGCTGCGGCTTCGGCATCGCCGCTTGTGGCGCATCTGCTGGCAGCAAGTCGGCTTGAGGTTCACTTTCGGGCGCTTTGCTGCCCTCAACGGCGGGCGCGCTGTCAACCGCAGGCGGGATACTACCTGCCCCCGCGCCAGCATCCGGCGCCTGCGGCTGATTGACCGGCGGTGTGGCCGGCGCGCTGGCGACGGGAGGTGTCTCGACCGCCGCTGCCTCGTTGGCCTCCACGACGGAGGCCTGTCCTGTCTTGAGATTGACGCGCACCTTGCGGCCGGTGAGGCGGGTTTCGCCGTTCACCGTTTCGGTCTCATCCATGATTTCGAAATCCCCTGGGTCGGTTCCGGCCTGGGGGGTGGGTAGGTTCGGCGCAACGGGGGGGGAGGATGTGATACCCCCCCCTGCAGGTTCGCCCGAAGGGGTGGGTAGGTTCGCCGGAACGGGGGGCATGGTTGGGGCCACGTCCTGCGCGGGCAGCATCGCCGCCGCCAGAGGATCGACCGCGGGGGAAGGCATCGCCGCAGGGGCGGCGCTTGGGACAGCGGGCGGGACAGCCGGGGTCGGCCCTTGGCCTTGCGGGCCAGGGACTTGCGGGGCTGGCGGGACAGCAGGCGGGACAGCGCGCGGGTCGGCGGGCGTGCCGCGCTTGTCCTCGCGCAGGCGGCCGATCTGGTCGGCCGTGACACCGCCCGCGCCCATCAGCGCGCCCATCACGCCACCGGCGGCGCCAGCCTTCTGCATTTCCTCGATGGCCTGGCCCCAAGTCATGTCCTCTTTCAGCAGGCCGATGTCGACCATCTGCTGCAGGCCTTGGGTCAGGACTTCCGAGGCGGCTTCCGTGGCTGCGCCGCCGCCGATCTTCAGCAGCGCACTGCCGCCGTCCTTCAGGATGATGCCCAGCGGCAGGATTTCCGGGATGGTCTCGGCCATCGCGTAGAGACTGGCGACACTGCGGGCCTTTTCGGGCGTATAGCCTTCCTGGCGCTTGTCGGCATAGGTCGAGCCGCGCGAATAGGCCCCGAGGTAGGCCAGCATCGGCAGCGGGTTGCGCGTGATCAGCGACGACACCATGCCGGGGGCCATGTCGCCGAAGGATGCGATGCCGGAAACCAGCGCCTCGTTCAGGCCCGGCGCGGCGTTGGTCGGGTTCATCGCCTTGGTCAGCGCGTCGATGCCGGTCTGGGCCTCGGAGCGGTTGCCCTGATCGGTGGCCAGCGCGGCGCGTTCGCTGTCGATCTGCGCTGCCGCATCGGGATAGAGGTTCCGCAACTGGTCGCGGCGCGTCGCCAGTTCCAGATAAGGCGCCTGCATCCCCGGCGCCTTGCGCGGGTTGGCGTCCATCTCGGCTTTCATCGTGGCAAGTTGCGCCTCGACATCGGCCAGTTCCGAGGATCCGCGCTTGATCGCGCCGATGTCGGTCAGGTTCACATGAATGCCGCGCTCTGCTTCCAGAAGCGTGTTGCCCTTGAATCCGCGCTGCAGCCGTTCCGGCGTGTTGCCGAGTTCGGTCAGGATCGCCTCGCCCAGCGGCGTGTAGGTCTCCGGCTTTGGCGTGAACCCGGCGGGCTGCGTCGGCTTCGCCGCAGCCGCGCGTTCCTCCGGGGTCATCTCCTGTTCGAGGCGCTGCACTTCGCGCTTCGCCCAATCGCCCTGATCGCGCGACGTGCCGCCCATCATGCCGAAGGTCGGCAGCGGATCGGCAGACCGTGGCCGCACCGGCGGCGGCGGGGTCGAGGTCATCGCCTCGATCAGCGCCTGATCGGGATTGCTCACCGGCGCCTGCGGCTGGCCTGGCAGGGGCGGCATCACCGGCCGCGCATCGGGCGCCGAGGTCGGGGCGCCGGCTACCGGCTGTTGCCAGGGCAGTTGCGGGGCTTCGATCGGAGCCAGCGGCTGATCCTTGCTGCCAAAGCCAGCCGTTTCCTGGCGGGACGCCGCTTCGGCACCCGCGAGCCCGATCTTTCCATAAAACTGCTCCTTCGGCACATCGCTGTAGTATTTGCCATGCAGCGCGTCGGCCAGTTGCGTATCGGTCAGGTCCGAATACTGCGGAAACTTGGCGCGAACGTCCTTGATCGTGAGGTCAGCCATCAGTTGCGGATCCCGAGAGGGTCATTGTCAGGCGCGGGCGTGGACTTGAGCCCAAGCGGATCGTCATTGGCCATGCCGAGCGGATCGACGGACTCGCTCTTGCCTTTCGGCTTGAAGGGCTGACCGTCAGGACCGGCATAGGGCAGGACGCGGCCGTCCTTGGTGCGCCCGTAGAGCGCGCCATCCGGGCCGATGGTCTCGCCATAGAGCGGCACGCCGCCTGCTGTGGTGCCCGCCGCACCCTTCGGGGCGCTGCGTCGTCCACCGCCGCCCTTGCCGCCCTTGGCGGCCTTCGGGGGCGCCAACAGGTCTTCGAGCCGCTTCTTCGCGGCGCTTTTCAGGTAATCCGGCGCCAGATCGTTTTCGAGGATGTCGGTATACTTTGCCGCTTCGGGGGGCAGGCCGCCCAGCATCGAGGCGGTGAGGTCGTCCACGGCCGAGTCCTTGGCGGTCTGCAGGTTCGAGGCCGCCCTGCCGCCGATCATCGCTCCGGCCAGCGGCGCCACAAAGGCCGCGAGCGGCGAACCCGAGGCCCCGGCCTGGCTCATGCCGGCCTTCAGGAGTTCCATTGTCATGTCGTAGCGGGTCTGCGGGTCGAGGCTGCCGAATAGGCCGCCGCCGGTGTTGCCCCCACCGCTTCCGCCCATGCCGCCGGCACCAAAGAGACCGGACAGAAGGCCGCCGCCCTGCTGCGGGGCCGCCATGCCCGGATTTGGCATCGGGCGCGGGCTGCTGGCCATCGGCAAAGCGCGGGGCGCCGCCGGAGCCATGCCACCGCCAAAGAGACCGTTCTTTGCCATCAGTGCAGATCCTCGCCGTCAACGATGCGTTCCAGCACGATGATCCGCGCCAAAGCATCCTGCAGCGCGCCCGACAGCAGGCCCAGCATGTCGATCACCGAGATGGTCTTGCCGTCGCCCAGGCCGGAAATCCGCTGGAAATCCTCCGCCATCGGCCCGAAGTGCGGCGCGATGTCGCCCTCCGGTCCCTCGCCGGGCTTGTAGGACCAGATGTGCAGCGGCAGCGTGCCGATGATCGCCGCCGGCAGGCCGGGCGGCAGCGTGCCGTGGATGTCCTTGGCCGCTTCGGTGCATTTCATCAGCAGGGCGCTACCCATGCTGCCCAGCGCCGACATGCCGGCCGACTTCTGCTGCTGCTGCTGGTTGTAGTTCGCCTGGTCGGCCTTGTATTTGTCGCCCACCAGCCCGGAGTAGTTGACCGAAGGCGCGTTGGCCGAGGGCAGGTTGGTCGGCGCGGCATAGCCGCCGCCCATCGCTGCGACCAGTTCCGAGATGGCATTGCCGCGCTGCGCCTGATCCAGCCCGAATTGCCGGGTCTGTTCGGCGCCGGCGGCGGTGTCGGCATCCATCGCCAGCCGCGAAATCGTATCCTGTGTCTCGCGCTGCTGCGCGCCGTAGGCGTCATTGAAGGCCACAGAGCCGATCGGGATGCCGCGGGCCTGCAGGTTGCCCAGGAGCCGCGTGTTGCCCTTGTCGATCGAGGGCTGCATCATCGACATATTGCGGTCAAAGATCGACTTCGCGACCGTGCCGCGGTCTCCGACGCGGGCCGCCGCAGGCATCCCGGCGATGTTGTCGGTAACGACGCGCTGCGTCAGTGCCATCGAGGCAGGTTCGAGAATGCCGCGCATTGCCCGTTCCAGCGGGCTTTCGATAGACTGCACCGCCGCCTGCTGGCCCTTCGGGGCCGAGCCGCGCACGAAATTGCCGCTGGGGTCGGTGTAGCCGTAGACCTGCGAGGCGCCGTTCGGGCCGTAGGTGTCGAGCCGGTTGAACTGCGACTCCGCCTTTGCTGTTTCAAACGGATCCGGTGCCGCTGGTGCCTTGCCGCCGCCCTTCTTGCCCATCGCCACCCACCCATTCGCATGTGTCCCTGAATGCCTTGAGGATTACCAAGGTGCCGCCGTCATGTGCGGCGAAGGTAACAAGCGCCTCGGGCTGGAAGCCCAACTTGGTGGCCAGATTGAGCGAGGCCAGGTTCGACATCGGCACGGAGACGGTGATTGCCTGCACGCCGAGTTGCCCGAAGGGATAGCCGAAGATCCGCCGCAGCACGGCACGCGAAGCCCAGCGCCCGCCATCACCGGCAATCACCGCCTCGACATGGACGCCGTTGAAATGCTCATAGGCGACGCCCGCCACCAGTTTGCCGCCCTTGAGGATGCCCAGCGCCCGCACGGTCGGGGTCGGGCTGTAACTGGCGACGCGCCGCGCCAGCCAGCGGGCGACCTGCCGGTCGGCGCCGTAAAGCACGCCATCGGCAATGATCAGAGAACGCCCAGCCTCATGTTGACGATCTTCAGCCATGTGGCCGTCACCTCGATGCGGAATTGGAACACGTCGCCGGCGGCGCCCACGCCGATGGTCTCGGAGAGCATCGCCGTGCCGCCGGCATCGGGCGGGTTGTCGGGGCTCAGGGTCATGGTGATGGTGCGTTCCGCGATGGCGGCCGCGCTTTCGTCATGATCGACCAGCACCGCGACCTTGACCGTCACCGGCCCCTTGGCGAGGAAGGCCGGCTTGACGTAGGTGATCACGCCGGCCTGCGGCATCCGAAACCAGCCGGTGTGCAGGATCGCGGTCTTCGGTTCCGAGGTGTCATCGGCCAGCAGCAGCGTGCCGATCACGCCGCCGCCGTCGGTGAACTGCGTCAGCCGCCCGAGGTTGTGCCAGCGCCGCGCCGGAATCGTCGCCGTCGACCAGGACTTGCTTTGCACGTCAAACATGAACTGTTCCGCCGCGCCGTTCAGCCAGTAGTTGACGATGATCTTGGAGCCGTCGGCGGCGGTGTGCATCTGCCATTCGCCGACGCCGGAGGCGGCCAGTTGCGTGATCCGGTCGGAAATCGGCAGCGAGATGTTCGAGACCAGCGCCAGGATGCCGGTCGAGAGGGTTTCGGCGATCGACACCAGCCCCGAGGCGGTGAGCATCCAGACATCGGAACCAACGCGGGCAAAGCCATGCCGCGACAGGGGCGGCGTGGCGCGCAGCCGGATCGAGAGTTGCCAGTTCTGCGCGTCGCCTGGGTCATTGCCCTCGTAGACCACGATGTCGCCGGTGGTGGTGATGATGCAGAGCGCGTCGTTGTAGCTGTTGCCGGCGTCGATGGTCAGCGACATCAGCCGGGCGATGGCGCCGGTGATGTTGCCCAGCCGGTCGAGCGGGAAGTTCAGCACCGCGCCCTGCACCGCGCCCACGTCGCCATACCAGAATTGCAGCAGGCCGTTGGTCTTCCAGAGATAGATGCGGTCCTGGTGCGAGATGATGCCGTCATGGCCCGAAAGCGTCGAGGCGTCGGGCAGGGTGAAGACCGCCGGGGTGATCGTGGTGCCGTCGTAGCGGACGATATTGTTGCCGGTGCGGTCGGCGATCAGCACGTTGGAGGAAATATAGGCCGCCATCGCGTCGACATCGCCGGGAATCTCGATCGAGGCGTTATCACTGTCGATGAGCAGCGGCCGCAGGTTGACGTAGCGCGGCCGGTCGCCGAATTCGTAGGGGATGCGGTTCAGGGCGCTGTCGTCGGAGATGCCCCTGGCATAGGGAGCGCGCAGTTCGAGTTGCACGCCGTCGGAGCGCAGGTTTTCCATCCGCGCTGCATAGACGCCGGCCAGTTCCGAGGTCGAGGCCTTGACGTTGAGGCCGTTGACCGGCAGCGGCAGGTCGATGTCGCGGGCCGACTTGCCGATCTGGCGCGACCGCAGCCCGGCGATGCGCCGGCGCCAGATCACTGAACCTGCCATCGGCCGCCCCCGAGCGGGATCACCTCGTCCACGGAAGACGGGCCGCCGATGTGGAAGGGCCGCGCGCCGCCGGCATCGGTCGGAATCCGCATCGCCAGTTCCGCCTCGTATTCGGCGGCGGTCTCGGCATAGGGGAACCCGAGGCCGCGGCGCAGCCGCAGGGTCATGCCCAGCGACAACAGGTGATCGTCGGTGAAGGCCGGCAGATCGGTGTCGGCGGTGAATTCCGGCCGGCGGATCATGAACAAGGGCGGCGTCGAGGCCAGCGGGTTGATGCGGCGCAGGATTTCCGAGAGTTCGCCAGCCCAGACGCCGGCATCCCAGCCCGGTGCGGTGCCATAGGCGAATTCATTGCCTTGCGCGTCATAGGCGGCGCGGGACAGATCGCCATCGACGGCGCCGAAGCGGTCGACGTTGGGCGCGGTGACGGTGTGCGGCACGGTCGCGGAGAGGTCAGAGGCTTCAGCCACCTTCACCACGGGATACTTGGACACATAGTCGATGGTAACGATTTCCTCGACCGTCGGCGTCGGGTCGAAGGTGATCAGCCCATTGCGGATCCGCCAGCCCGCCGGGGTGAGGCCCACGCCCTGGCCGCCAAGCCAGCCCGCCACGACATCGGGCGTTGCCGGGCCGATGCGGCCCACCGGCCAGCCGTTGCGCACGTCGGTGTTCGGGATCATGCGCAGGAAGTCATCGGGCAGCGGATAGGCGTAGCGGCCGGGCTTCAGGATCAGCGCCCAGGTCGAGAACAGATCGGAGAGGCCGACCCAGACGCTTGAGCGCATCACGTCGCGCATGGTGTCGTGGATGGCGACGCGCAGGATCCGCGCCACCCTGTCGTTGGTGCCGAACAGGGTTGCCGGCGGCGGCGCGGTGTTTTCGCGGTTCGCCGCCTCCTGGGCTATGGCAAGGATGGTGCGCGCCATCTCTGGATCAGTCGTCGGCCAGGGGATCGCCCAGCGCCAGATCGCCGTTGCCGGTGATCATCTCGGCGGTGGACACTTCCATGTCGGGCAGATCGCCGGTGAAGCCGTCGCGCGAGCCGACTTCCATTGCCGGGGCGGATTGCGCCTGCGGCTGGGTCAGCGCGGCGCGGGCCTCGATCTGCATCATCAGCGACTGGTTGGTGGCCTGCATCGCCGCCATCTGGTCGGCCATCGCCTTCAACTGCGCTTCAAAGCGGGCTTCGACCTCGGCAATGGCGATTGTCGGCGCCGCCGATTTGCGGCGGTCCTGCCAGGCGGAGGCGACCTTGTAGGCCGAGACCGCATCCATGCCGACTTGCGCGGAGAGGGCTTCGACCGGGACCGACAAAAGGTCTTCGACCGAGCGGATGCCGTTCAGCACCAGAAGCGCGATCTGGCTTTGCGAGATGCCGGGGATTTCATAAAGCTGCGTGCCGGTGGTGGGCACGTCCTGGTAGTTCTTGAAATAGGCGAATTCCTGCGGGTGATCGCGTTGCGCCTGGGCTTCGGTGATGTAGCGGTGCGCGATGGTGTGGCGGTCGCCGCGGGGTTGCTTGGCGACGCAGAGCCGGGTTTCGGTGCGGCCGGAGGTATAGGCGTTCTTCGACTGCGTGCGGATGCGCGAATAGAAGAACTGCACGTTCACCGTGCCCTGCGAAGTGACGCCGGCCAGGTGCGTGGACAGGTCCATGTGGGTCAGGTCGCGCGACGGGCCCGACTGCGGGGCGGCCGGGAAGGCGCCGAGGGGCTGTTGAAAGCCGATGTTCTGCTGGTTGGGGAGCATGGGGTTTTTCCTGCGGGTTCGGTGACGTGGCAGAAGATGCGCAGGCCGGGGATGACCGGCCCGCGCGAGGGGGTGTGACCCTAGAGGGTCAGCGCGCCGTTGAGTTTCCTGTTGTCGATCAGGAAGTTACCCATGCCGGCGAGGATCACCGTGTCGCTGTCCTCGGTCAGCGGACGGCGCGGGCCGCCCAGCACGACGTTGTTGCGCTTCTTGTGCATGGTCAGCGAGATGGTTTCCGTGTTCAGGAAGCGCATCCCGGCCGGAGCATAGCCGCCCTGGCCACCGTCGGCGACAACCGGCGTGCCCTCAAACATGATGTTCGCGAAGCCGGCCGAGGCCAGCGTCTTGTCCATGAACCGCTGTTGACCCTGCAGCGACTGGCTGAAGGTCGAATACCAGAGGTTGTCCGACAGGATCAGGTTCGGCTTGTCGGTGCCGCGCGAGCAGACCAGGTAGAGGTCCAGCATGTCGCCGTAGATCGTCGCCTTGTCGGGCGCCGCGCCACCGATGGCGTTCCGCTGGTTGTCCCACCAGGTGTAGGTGGTCGAGGAAATCCCGCCCACGGTCGCGCCGGCGACTTCGCCGACTAGCAGTTGCAGGCCACCCATGACCTTGCCGCCGAAGGCGGTGCCGTCGCCGTGGCCAGCCGCGTGCAACTGGTTCTGGATGGTCTTTTCGGCGTGCTGCGTGCGGGCAGTCATCATGTTGATGACCTGCTCCGCGCCGTCGTTCTGCAGCATTTCCAGGCCGCTGATCGACACGCCGCAGGCATATTGCTTCCACGGGAATTCCGCCGAGGTCAGGACTTCTTGGCCAGCGACGTTGAGGGCTTCACGGCCCACATACCACATGAAATTGCCGTTTTCCTCGCCGACCATCAGCGGCGTGGTGATCGTGCGGCCGCCGCCGATCGTGTTGATCCGACCCCGGCGACGGAGTTCGTAGAACAGGATGTTGTTGCGCGTCACAGTGTCCGCGATTTTTTTGCGGCGATGCACCAGCGTAGCGGTGGCGAGCTCGCCCCAATTGGGATTTCCGCTCATTGTGTCCCTCTCAAAAGCGGGCCCGCCCTACTCATCCGATTCCGAGCCGTCCCGCGTGAAACTTGATCACGTCCGAGAGCGGCGCATCATCCGAGAGCGCGGGTTGACGGTTGGCGCCCTGGCCTGATCCGTCGATGCTGCTGCTCGCCTGTTTCGCTTTCGCGAGGTCGGCGGCCTGTGTCTGTCCTTGTGGTGCCACGGTTTTCTGCGGCTGTGCGGCGGAAGTTGCCGGGAGGCCCAGCGCCTGCTTCGCCTCGGCCTCGACGGCCTGATAGATGCGGTCAAGGTCTTCGACGGTCACGGGCTTGCCGGTGGCCGAAACATAAGCCTGGGCGCGACTGCTGATCACGTCGCGCAGGGTGTCGAACAGCGGCCGTTTCAGTGTGCCGGTGCTGGCGTCGCGTTCGCTGCGGAAGTCGTTGATCTGCTGCGCGACACTGCGCTGCGCGCGGTATTGCGGCGCGTCGGGGCCGAAATTGACCTGTTCGCCGCGCAGCCGGGCGTTCTCGGCCTTCAACTGCTTGATGGCGTCGTCTTCGAACGGGTCATCCTCGTCGGCCTTGACCAGCTTGTAGCCCAGGAGTTCGGCGGCCTGGGTCAGCGCGGCTTGCGGATCCTCGCCGGTCTGCTGCGCCACCCAGGCGATATACTCGCCCGGCTTTTCCTGCGCGAAAGCGTTCAGGTCCATGAGGCGGCTCATGGCTTCCGCGGGCTTCATGCCGTGCCGCTGCAGTTCGGCGTCATGCGCCTTGAACAGGTCGAGGACGGCGGTGGATTCCGTCAGGCGGCGCGTCACTTCCGCCTTGCGGGTGTCGTCCAGACCTTCGGTCAGCGCGGCGATGTCGAGCGGGGCCGGAGTCGCGGCCGGAGTTTCGGGTTGGGCTTCCGGGGCGGCCTCGGCGGGCTTGGCCTCGGTGGCGGCCGGGGTTTCCGCCTCGGGCTGGTCTTGCGCCTCCGGTTCCTCGGCGGCGGGCTTGGTCAGCTTGGCCTTGGAGGCCAGCGACGCGCCTTCCTCGACGTCGACCATGGCCGAGGTGCGCGGCTTGTCGTCCAGCGGCGCATCGAACCCGGCCGTATCCTCATCCGGTTCGGCTTCGCTGTTCTTCAGCGCGGTCTCGATGATGCGGGCCATTTCGGCGTCATCGTCATCGGCGCCGGCGGGGCCGGCTTCCCAGGGGTTGTCGGTCTGGTCGTCTTCGGGGCGTCCGGTCATGGCTCTGGTCCTCTCGGGGTTGGGGGCGTTGCGGTCAGGCCCGGCGCCAGTCGGTCGCGCGCAGGTCTTCGACGGTCAGGATGATGCGTTCCTGTGGATGGCGGTCCTGGCCGGCGGTCACGGCCTTGTTGCCGGTCCATGTGGCGCGGCGCACGGGCTCGCCCTGGATGGCCAGCGACATGGCCCAGGGAAAGCCGCCCCGCAGCGCATCGGCCTCGGTCACGCCGGAGAACACGCCGGCGGCGGGTTCCTGATCGAGCGGCACGACATGGGATTGCGCGGCGGCCTTCAGCGTGGCGGCTTTCGGCTTGCGGGCGGCGGCCGGCTTCTTCGGTTCAGTCATCGGTGGTCCCTCCATTGGCGGTTGTGGCGCAGGCCAGCGAGTGCATGGCGTGCAGGGCAAAGCCCGTCAGGTGCTGGCGGGCGGCATGGCGGGCCTTGGCGGCCTCGGCGGGGGCGGTGCGCAGCCCGATGGCGCTGTCGAGCGCGCCCAGAAGCTGACCGCCCAGGCGGTTGACGGTCTCGCGCATCCGGCGTTCGGGATCGGTCTCGCCGCTGCGGGCCGGGAGGATGTCGCTCATTTGAAAACCTCGATGTCGTCGGTGGCGATGTCGCCGGCGCCTTCGGTGTCGGTCTCGCCCACCCGTTCGACCGGCGGGCGGTTCAGCGGGTCGGTTTCCATCTGGCGTTTGAAGTCCGCGACGAATTCCGCCTGCCATTCGCGATCGGTCGGCTCGCGCGGCGCCTCGATGCCGCTGTCGTATTCGGCGAGGTCGTGGCGCTCCATGTAATCCGCCTTCTCGCGGCGGTCGTTGATCACCACGGCCTCGGCGCTGACGCCGGTGCGGAACGGCAGGAAGGTCGGCGCGACCATCGGGCTGGCCAGATCGGCCCGCGGCGGCGGCTCACGCCGGCAGTTGTGCGGCCAAGGCTTGTCCATCCGATGCCAGCCACCGCAGACGCGACAAAGGCGCGAGCGTCCCGTCACGCCGCGGTCGGGATTGCCGAAGATGCGGGCGAATTCGTCTTCCGGCAGATCGACGGCAAACCTGGTCATGATCAGGCGGCCCCCGGCGTGCGCGTGGTGCGGATCGCCTCGATCATGTCGGCCACGTCGTCGGCATTGGCGTTGGGGAAACCCAGATCGCCCAGACGCTTGCGCACGTCCTCGCGGTCGGCGCCGGCGCCATAGACGGTATCGCACCAGTTCATCGCCCGTTCGACCGCCTGCATGAAGGGGTCGGCCAGCGGGGTGTTGGGCAGGCCATAGCCGCCGGGAGCCGGGGCGATGCCCTTGGTGGCGGCCTTGACCGCCCACATCGCCGCGCTTTCGGCTTCGGTCTGTGCCAGCGCCTTCAGCCGGCCGCGCTCGTTGCCGTCCTCGGTCTCGCGGTCGGAGGGAATGCTTTCGATCAGGTCGACCAGCGCCGCCGCCTGGGCCTTGATCTGGTCCACGATGGTGGTGCCGGAGGGATTGAAACCGATGCCGACGCGGTATTGGCCTTTGGTGAGGGTCATGCCGCGTCCTCCATGATCATCCAGTCGTCAGCCAGAAGGTCGGTTTGAGATGCCAGCCAGCCCATGAGGATTTCGTTGGTAGCGGTCTTCATGATCAGGCAGGGCAGCACGTCGGCAACGCCGCCGTTTGCCTCTGCGAAGGCATGGGCGTGAGGCGACCAGAGGGTGCCAGCAGCGACCGCACGCGGGCCGCTGGTGCCGCTCATGGCCACCCACATGCCCTTGCCATTCCATCCAGATCGGGCGATGCGGGCCCCGTCACGGGCGGCGCGCAGGGCAGCCGAGAAATCGAGACCTGCGGTCGACATATTCGCGTTTACCGGCGCCGTTTCATAGGTCATCTCGAAGATGTCGGGTTTGCAGGGGTAAAACTCGCCCTTGACGCCCCGGATGATGTAATCCCCCACGTCGCCGCGCATGACGCCTTCGAGCGTATGGATGTCCACATGCCCGACGACGCGCTTGGGGTGTCCCACGGTATCGAGATGCAGGATGATCTTGTTCTGGTTCACGCCCTCCCAGATGGAATCGGGCCACCCATCATCCCCGATACGATGGGCTTCAATCACGACAGGTTTCTTGCGGTAAGCGGTCATGGGGGTCAGGCTCCTTCTTCTGCGGGGGGTGTGGGGGGGTCGGTCGGTTCGGTGCCCTTGGTGACGGCATCGGCGATCACGTCGACGCCCTTCAGGCGTAGTTCATGGGCGCGCTCGGCTTCCTTGTCGGCCATGTCCATTTCCTTGATCTGCACGTCGACTTCGGCGCGGATCTTGGCGACCGTGACCTGGACTTCTTCGGGCGGCGGGCCCTGTTCGGGCAGTTCGTCGGGCAGGTCGGAGATGTGGCTTTCGAGGATGCGCGACTTCGGGAAGCCGCGGATGCCGAACATCAGCAACTCCTTGACGGTCTTCATCTCGATCGCGCCGGAGGTGGCGAGCGGCATCAGTTGCTGGGTCAGGCCGCTGAAGGCCTGCAGGAATTCGATGCGCGCGTCCTTGTCGGTCGTCTCGTCGGCGAGGATCGTGCTTTGCGTCTCGATCGACAGGGTGATCTTGCGCTTGAAATCGCTGCGCAGCCGGTCATGCACCAGTTCCCAGGAGGTCTTGGCGATGTCGGGCAGGTCGGGCATCGGCGGCAGCGGCTGGACCTGCACGCCTTCCTGTTCGGCGGCGGCGTTCAGGTCGGCGGCCTGCTGATAGGTCGCCTTGATCTGCTCATGGCGTTGGATTTCGGCCTGGCGCTCGGCCTCGGCCAGCGGCAGGTCCAGCCCGGTGATGTCGGCGATGGTCTGGGTGTCGAAGTGTTCGAAGGCGATTTCGACCATGAGCCGCAGCGTGTCGAGCGCGAAGATCGCCATGCGCCGCTGGCGCTCGGAGAGCCGCAGCCCGGCATAGCGGCCCTTGAGGTTCTGCGCGGTGGCGGTCTCGCTCGGATCGCCTTGGGCGCGCATCAGGTCGGAGACGCCGGAGGCTTCGAACATCGCCTGCTTGTTGCTCTCACGCATCTGCACCAGCGCCTGCGCGGCGGCGACCAGGTGCTGCAGGGGAAGCCACTGGATGAGGTTGTTCGAGCCGCCCGATTCCAGAAACTTCAGCCAGGAGGCGATCGGGATGATGGTATTCTCGCCCGACAGCAGTTTCTTCACGTCCTCGGTGGACTCGGCCGGGACCAGGCCGCTGATCGAGATGACCTTGAGGATCGAGCGCAGTTTTTCGGTGGCGATCGAGATTTCGCGGGCGTGCATCTCGTAGTAGCGGATGTCGCTTCGCGGCGTCATCGAGGCGGTGCGGCGCGTGGCCATCAGCGGCGCCGGGGCCGGGTAGAACTGTTCGAGGTGCAGCGGATCGGGCTGCTTGTCGAGGATCACGCCCGGGCAGGCGGGCGACCACCAGAGGGTTTCGCGGGTTTCCTTCGACCAGATTTCCCAGACATTCGCGGTGTCGAAAGGGCTGGCGACAGGGGCGCCGCTTTCGTCGGTCGCGGGCACGGCGGAGCGGAAACCGCCGGTGTCGCGGTCCTCGTCGCTGATCGCGCGGCCGCGGTCGGTGATGCCGGTGGCGGAATAGCTGAAGCGCGCGGCGTGATCCGGGAAACGCTTTTCGATCTTGGTGCGGGTCATCGGCACTTCGAAGGCCTGCCAAGGCAGGTCTTCCCAGGTCGAGGCGGGGGCGTAGAGCGTGCGCTGCCATTCGGAATGCCGCGGCACGACGCGCTCGGATGTCTTGGCCTCGGTCGGCTGGCCGGTGGCGGGGTCGGGGCGCAGGCCGAAGGCGGCCTTGTAGATCACCCGCGCCGAACCGCGGCCGACGATCAGCCAGTCGTCGCGGGCCGCCGCCATCGCGCCGTCGAAATCTTCGGTGTCGAGCATGTAGGTGGCGAGGCGCTGCGCTGCCTCGGCGGCCATCGCGTCGGTCTCGTCAAACCGGCCATCGCCGCGCCAACGGCGCCGCACCACGGGTTGCGGGGTTTCCGAGAACAGCATGGGCTTCAGCACGTCGATGTTGCCGTGGATCAGCGCGGTTTCTTCGCTGATCTTGTCGAGTCCCTTGGCATTGGTGGAGGATGCGGGCCCGGCGTCGGTGTCCTCGCCGAAGTAGAGCCGTTCGCAGTGGATCGCCTCGGTGCGGAAGCGGCGTTCGTGGACCAGCGCGGCGGCGATCTGGCGGCTCCAGAACAGGGCCTCCGCCTCCGGTCCCTGGGCCTGGGCCTCGTCGGGGCTTTCCGGCGGCAGGGCGGCGCTTGCATATTCGAACGGCACGGCCTGATCGCCGGCGCCTGCGGCCTCGTCGGTCGCCACTACGGCGCGGCTCTGGTCCATTGCTTATCTGTCCCGGTTCTGGTCCTCGTGCCGGGAAAATAGATCATCAAGGGTCTCGCCGTGCGGCGAAGGTTGCGCGGCGGCCGGGCGGCCTTCCAGGATGCGGTCGATGAAGCGGGCAAAGAGCGTCGCGGCGTCGACGGTATCGTCATGCGTGCCGCCGGGAAACTGCAGCAGTTCCTTCTCGAAGGCGTCGATCAGCGGCAGCAGGTGCTTGGGCGCTGTGGCCCGGCTCGGGATCATCAGCTTGCCCATCGCGCCCAGCCCCAACAGCGCCTGCGCACGGGCTTCCTTGCTCACCGATGAGGTCAGTTGCTGGCGGTCGATGTAGAGCCGTTCGCGGTCGAGGATCTGGCGCAGGAAGGGACCGACAGACCCCATGATCTGACCTTTTTCCTCGACCCAGCGCGACGGCTTCCAGCGCCGCACCAGCCGCACCAGCGCCTCGACCCACTTGTCGGACTCGGTGCGCTCGCGCCAGCCGTCGAGCAGGTAGATGTTGAAATCCTCATCCACGCCCCAGACCAGATGCACGGTCCAGTCGGGATCATTCGATCCGGCCTCGGCGGTGATCGCGTAGTCGGAGGAACCGTATTTGGCCAGCCGCGACAGGTCGAGTGATCCGTAGTCGAAATGCTGGATGTGGTCCTTGCTGAACATCAGCCCTTCTTCCGGGCTCGGGCGCTGCTGGAACAGCGCCGACCAGACGAAGCCGCCGCGCTTGCGGGCATTCTCGAACTTCGCGGCGAATTCATCCGGCCAGAGCGGTTCGCCTATCTTGCGGCCAAGCGGATCGTCGTCGCGTTCGGCGATGGCGGCGAGGCACAGCACATACCAGGGCTCGCCGGTGTTGCGGTCACGATACCAGCCGGTGCGTCCGTCGAAGTCCTGCGGCAGGATGCGGCCGGCGATGTCATCCTCATGCCACCGCGTCGTGACGATCAGTTGCTTCTTGCGGCCCTGCAGTGACGACACCAGGTCGGCCAGGTAGGTTTCCCAGGCCTCGTCACGCATGTAGGGCGACATCGCCATCTTGCGGCCCTTGATCAGGTCATCACAGAACAGGAAGGACGCGGGGTTGCCGTGGGTCGAGCCGCCCATCAGGCCGAAGCCGTTGTATTCGCCGCCCTCCGATGTGGCCCATTGGTCCTTGGCCTGGCTGTCATCCGCGAGGTCGACATCGAAGGGGTAAAGCGGGCTGCGCAGGTAGTTCCTGACCAGCTTTCCGGTCTTGGCGGCGTATTTCTGCGTGTGGACCGCCGACATGATCTTTTCATCGGGGTGGCGGCCGATGATCCAGGCTGGGAACAGTTGCGTGCAGAGTAGGGATTTCGCCATCCGCCGCGGAGTGAACACCATCACCCGGTCGACCTTGTTCATCTCGAGCGACTGCAGCAGCTTGCAGATCAGCTTGTGATGCGGCTGCGGCTCGAAGCCGGTCATCCGCATGTAGAAGGCGAGGAAGTTATCGCGCGCCCGGCGCTTGTCCTGCTCTTGCAGCAGGCGCAGCAGGGCGTCGTCGTGCAGGGTCATGGGTCAGGCATCCCGGCCCGGCCAGAGGGCGGGGCGGTAGCCGTCCAGATACGCTTGCAGCAGCAGGCACACGGCGGCGCCGGGGCGCGCCTGGCCGGTCTCGATCGCCGAGACGCGGGTTTTGGCGTGATAGCCCAGCAACGCCGAAAGCTGGGCCTGCGTCAGGCCCAGCGTCTTGCGTGCATCGCGGAAATCATCCGGGGTCATCAGGTCTCCCCTTCTTCACGGGTGCAGGCCACGCCGCCCACCACGTCCCAAGCAATCGCGCCGCCTTCGGTCTTGACCTTTTCGATCAGCGCATCGGTCGCCCCATAGGTCTTGAAATCTTCAACGAATGCCCGATCGTCGGATTTTTCGTTGCCGTAAGCATCCATGAAGGGGTCGGCCCCCTCTTTCACCATCGCCCACGCCTCGTCCACGGTCGCGCCGTAGCCGAAGATCGCGTTTCCTTGACGGTCTTGAATGATGTAGCCGGTTGATTGGATTTTCATTTTTTCGCTCCGTTCGCTTGCGTTGCTCCGATAACCAATAGATACGCTATCCGTTACTGAATTGCAAGCCATAAAGTTACGCTATCCGTTCCGCTTGCGCCGCCGGCTGCGGAGCATGTCCGTGCCGACATGCCACGCGCCGCAGAAATCGCAATGATAGGCGACATGCTTGATGCGGTTGCGCCGGGTGATGCGGTCGGCCACCGTCCAGGCCAGCTTGGGGCTGCGGATCGGCTTCTTGCCCGAACAGGAAGCCGCCTCATATTCACCAAAGCCCAGCCCGTCATCCATTGCCTGCCCCCTCGATGCGCCGCCATGCGGCGGTCAGTGCCTCGACCATCGGCTGATAGGCGGCGGCGTGGCGGCCGCCCTTGGCCTTGGCCTCTCTGGTGTAGAAGCGGATCCGCGAGGGCAGCAGATCGGCTGGGATGGTCTCGGACCATTCGCCGCGGGCAATGCGCACGCGGCCATCGCGCAGGACCAGGACGCGGGGGGCTTTAAGTTCCTGCATCATGGGACCGGCGGCGTTGCAGGGCGTCGATCTGGGCTTTCAGGTCGTCATCCTTCAGGCGGGCCTCGGTGCCGGGGGGAACCACCTCCACCGCCTCACCATCGGCCGTTTCCGGCACATGCTGGTTCAGATGCCCCTCATGTCCCTGGGCGATGTCGCCGTAGAGGACCGGGAACCGCTTGCGCAGAATCTCGATGTAGATCGGGGCCTTAAAATCCTTGTCCTTCAGGTTCGTGACGCCAACCTCGGTCCAGTAGGAGGCCAGCTTGGCATAGGCGATGCGCAGGGCTTCGGCGAAGTCAGGATGGACCTTGGCCCAATGGTAGATCGTGTTGATGCTGACATCGAGGCGGTCGGCCCATTGCTCGATGAACAGCCCGTTGCTGGCCCAGAAGATGATCCGCTCGCCGTGGCCCTCGTCATACTTGTTCGCCCGGCCGCGCGTGCCGGGTTGCTGCCCGATGGTCATCAGGAAGCTGCGGCTGCGAGGATCTGGCTTGTCCGACATGGATAACTCCAAATCACGTCATGATTTCAAGGCCGCGGCGGGACAGTTCCCAGGAGCCGCCCTTGGCGTCCTGCACCAGCTTGCGTTCTTTCAGGCTCTCGAACATGCGGGTCGCCAGCAGGTCGGAGGATGTCATCGAGGCTGAAAGGGCGTCGCGGATGGCGCGGATCACCGAGATGTCGGCGTCGCGGTCGCGGACGGCACGCAGGGCGCGGAATTCGTGCGAGGTCAGCTTGCCGGTGATCAGGGCGGGGGGGCAGTATCCGTTGCCGGTGCGGGTCGCGACGTAGACGAACACGTCCATGATGAACAGGTAGCGGCGGTGCTGGGTGGTGGTGAGATAGCCGAAGTCGGTCAGCAGCAGGATCAGGTCGGCGAGGTCGGACAGGTCCTGGTTCAGCAGGCGGTCATGGGCGAGGTTGCCGGCATGGTAGACGAACCAGTCGTCGCGCTGCGCTGTCTTGAGCCAGCGGTAGAGCGATGCGAGGGTGATCACCGTGCGGCGCTGGATCATCGACATGGGACAGTCACCCGGCCTTGCCGACGGACATCGAGAGGCCCGCCTGCCGGATGATTTCGGCGGCGCGTTCGGCGGTCGGCTTCAGGGCCTGGCGGGCGAGGCTTTCGCGGTATTCGCGTTCGGCCTTGGCTTCGGCCAGTTCGGCGGCACGGGCGGCCTGCGCTTCACCACGGGCCTTCATGGCGATGAGGTAGAGCGCGCCAGCATCGGGCTTGCGGAGCGCGCCATTGCGGCTCCGGGGGCCGGTGCGTTGGTATACCGCCCAGGCGTCGCGGATTTCCCGCTCGGTCAGTGGTTCCAGAACATCCATCCAGCCTTCGAGTTCGATCGCCTGAACGGCGTCGGGGGTTGCATCGTCGCGCCAGAACTGGCCGAGGATGGCCATGATGCGAACGCCGGTCCTAGTCCGTTGAGCCTCGCGCTGCGGCAAGGATGATGCGCTGCATTCGTTCGTTCCGGTCGCTGGCTTGGGCAGATTGGTCATGGCGAACCCCTTTGGCTGATGACGGCGCGGCGATGGGCAGAAGGTCGGGCATTTGCTTGGCCGAGGCGGTGATCTGCATGGCGCGGTCGAGCGCCTTCGGCCCGTTGGGCGGATCCTTGTGGGCGGCGCGGTTGTGGCGGGCGGTGGCGATGATTTCCTCGGCGGTCAGTCCGAGGGCCAGCCAGCGGTTGACGTGGATGATGGCGCCGGGGGGCATCCAGTAGGTCGGGAGCGTCGATCGTTGCAGCCCGACGGCGGCGATCACCTGGTCGTAGAGGCTGTCGGCCTCCGGTGTCAGCACGACGATTTCGGCGCTGTGAACCGGCTGCGAATTTTCGTCTTCGCGTGCGCAGCTACTACTACTGCTACTTACTAACCTTATTTCATCCTTATTCTGTTTTGTCCCGCTGCTGTCCCGCTGCTGTCCCGCTTCCTCGTCGCCACCTGTCCCGCTGCCTCCGGCGCTGAACTGATATTTGTCGTAATTGCAGATGGTTATCAGTGTCACGGCTGTCCCGCTTGCTGTCCCGATCATGTCCCGATCCTTGAGACGGTCCAGAAAACGGTGCACGCGCGACTTCGACCAGCCCCAGGTGTCGGCGAGGTAGCGCATCGAGGCGCCAAGCTGTCCGCGCTGCAGGTCATAGACGGCATTTCCGATCCGCCAGCGGCGCGGCTTCCATGAGGCCTCGGCGATCAGCCACATCCATGCCTCGCGCTCGGAAAAGGTCTCCTTCGGGAAGTCAGGGTCGTCCCAAAGGGCGCGGGCAACGCAGATCGTGCCACTCATTTCATCACCTCAACCAAATCAGACAGCCGCCGCAGTTGCGGGCAGGATAGCCCTTTCGCGCGGATCAGCGCGGCGAGGTCGCGGGGCGTGCCGCTGAAGATGCCGGCCACCGCGTCCAGATCGGCGGCGTGATCGGCCCGGAACCAGTAGAACGGCATGGCCGGATCCGCCTCGACGCCCAGCGCGTGCAGGACATGGCCCACGTCGGTCTGTGGCAGGGTGGCAGGGACGGGCGGCAGGGCGGGGGCGGAGGCAACCTCGAAGGCCCAGGGGTCTGGATGGCCCGCCGGGGCGGCTGGCACATCGGCGGGAACAATCTCCACCGGCGCCAGTTGGGTTTCAGGGGTGGTGTCGCCAGAGACATTCCCGGTATTTTTTTCGGGATTTGTCTCCTTGAGTTGGATTTCCGGCGTGGCGATTTCTTCCGCTTGCCCCACTCCAAGCGCCTCACTCCCCTCATTTTGATGGGTCTGCGGTTCTGCCTCACCAGCGCCCCCCTCATTTTGTGGGGTGGTGTCGGCTTCCGGCGCGGCAACCCCTCGTTTTGATGGGGGCAGGATCAGGTAATGCGTCGGCCCGCCGTCGCGGTGCATGGCAATCTCGCCCGCCTCGATCAGGTCGGTGATCGCGCGTCGCACCGTCTCGGGCGCGCAGCGGCACAGCGTCGCAAGGTGGCTCTGGCTGATCGTGACGCTGCCGTCGTGGCCGGCGTGGTCGGCCAGCGCCAGCAGCACCAGCCGCGCGTTGCCGGTCGCGCCAGAGAACAGCCAGACCATGCCGGTGTGATAGGCGCTCATAGAAGGGCCTCCGATATGGATGTCATCCCTCGGCCTCCCAGGGCGCACGGGACAGCGAGACGCGGGCATAGGGCGGCACGCCGGAGTAGCTGGCCGCGTGCGGCACCAGCACGCTTTTGACCGTGGCGGTCAGGGCGGTGATCTGCTTGGCCTGCCCGGCCTGCTTGGTGCAGCGCAGGCAGAGGCATTTCGAGGCGTGGCGGTGATCCTTGCAGACGCCGGCATCATCGGTTGCGAGGCGCTGACAGCCGGTCTGGCGGCATTTCTGGCGGGGGGCGTCGGTCATTCGGAGTGTTCCTTTCGGATGGATGGCAGGGGCTTGCCGACGATTTCCACGCCGCCGGCGTCGATCGAGACGCAGCCGTGCATGTCGGTCTTGATGAAGCCGCGCGGATCGACGCCGGAGGTGACAGGGCCTTGCGCGATGGTGCGGCCCCCGGCGCGGGCGATGCAGGCGATGGGGCGGTCATCCTCGGTCATGCTCTTTCCCCGTAAAGATCCCAATCGGCAAACCCGGCAATCTGGGCGCGCAGATAGGCGCCGCGCTCCGTCATCGCCGCGATCGTGCGTCCGGTGCGGTTGCATCTGGCGACCCAGCGTCGGGCACGCGAATCGCGCTTGATGATCGCCAGCACGGCGTCCAGCGGCGCGCCGATCTGGTTGGCGATGTCCTCCGGCTCCATGTGCAGCGCCATCGAGTTGATGCGCCGCGCGTCGTAGGCGGTCTGCGACCAGGCGG
>ERZ724509.304-NODE-304-length-22774-cov-9.665742_pt1 | contig 22774 bp, 24 predicted proteins | sample MGYA00376042_ERZ724509 | MGnify/ENA primary metagenome ERZ724509 (study PRJEB28724, sample SAMN07190887) | wastewater metagenome | isolation source: effluent of sewage treatment plant in Hong Hong | place: USA: Christiansburg, Virginia | collected 2016-03-01 ...
CGCGGGATCGGGCGCACCTTCACGATGCCGGCGCTCATGACAGCACCACCGGGAGCGACCGCTCCCCGTCGTCGGTGATCTCGACCGTCCCGATGCAGCGCCAGCCGCCCGCCAGCCGGGCCGGCGCCACGCGGTGCAGGCGGTCCGGGCCCACGATCAGGACGCGGATCCAGCGCTCGCCCTGGTAGAGCGCGACGCGCTCCCCGGGGGCGACCTGCGTGCGCACGCTCTGGAGCTGCGCGGTGGTGAGCTGGGCGGCGAGGTCCTCGAGCTGTGGCACCACCAGGCGCGCGCCATTACCTTGCACGCTCTGGTTGGAACCGCGGGGTCGGACGCCTGGCAGGGCGGACGGCCCCGCACCCGTTGTGGCCAGCACGCGGCGGCGCATCAGCAGGCCCTCCGCAGCAACCCCAACGTGCGGCGCCGCACCCGCCCTTCCAGATCCCGCGCCAGCGCGAGCGCCGCCGCGGCTTCCTTCCGCAGCGCCTTGGCTCGGTCCAGCATCGCCTCCGGCGATTGCACCTCCACGAGGCCGGGCCCCTGCAGCGCGTCCTCCTCGGCGTCGAGCCGCATGTGCTCCAGCTCGAGCGCGAGGCGATCGCCGCCGACGGTGTGATCCTCGCACAGCTCCTCGATGACCTCCTGCAGGAGCACCGGGAGCAGCATCACCTCGGCGCGCGACGCGCCGGCGGCGAGGAGTAGCGCGATGTCCTGGGCGGTGAGCTCGAGCCCGCGGCGGCCGTCGGTGCGCAGCCACTGGTTGCGGCGCTCGCGCTGGCCGAGGGCGTCGATCGCCTCCCGGACCTCCGGTCGCACGGTCACGTCGCGCATCAGCGCGAGCGTCCGGCGGCGCACGTCGAGATCCTCGACGGCACATTGTGGGAGTCGTGGCAGCGACTCGCCGATGGTGGTTGGCATACCAGCCTCTGGTTGGGTGAGTTTCGTACGCGAAGACAGCGGGTCGGAACGCCTACGCGACGGCGGCGGTGATGCGGTCGAGATGTTTGGCGGCAAAGGCGTCGACCCGCTCGATCAGCGAGGCACTCTCGCGCCGGCCGCTCAGCACGTGGTAGAGATGGCCGTAGGAAATGCCCTCCCCCTCGCACCACTGGCCCATCGTCAACTCGGCCAGAGCCAGCGCCTTCCTGAACCGCTTGCGCCGGAGCTCCGTGGTGACCATGTGTTCCCCCATAACCTTACCTGTAAGTGTGTCCGACGGTCGCACGCTAACACCCGATGGGTGTTTGCGCAAGACCGAAAAGTTTCACGTGAAACCTATGAGCGAGCAGGGGCGATCACTCGAGACGTTTGGGGGCCGACTCTACGCATCCCGGCTTCGGCTGGCGAGCGAACAGCGGCGGCCAATTACCCAGCGGACCGTAGGCGACGCGCTCGGGGTGACGCAGACGAGCGTCGGACGCTGGGAAGCCGACATCAAGGAGCCGAACCTCGCGACGATTGCCCGCCTCGCGCAGTGGCTGGGCGTCTCGCCGGGCTGGCTCGCGTTCGGCGAGGGCGAGATGATCGGGGCGGCGCTGCCACAACCTCCACGGCCACTCGGCACGGTGCCGATGGACCTTGGAGAACCCGGGATCAGGGCTGCCGAGGAGCGGGCTCGCCAGGCACGAGACGCAGTGGCGGATCGATCGAGTCCAGGAGTGCGCGCTGCAGCCACGGGAGGGCCTTCGCGACCTGCTCCGGGGAGTAAGCGCGGGCGTTGAATCGACACTCAAAGACGCAGGCGCCGGAGCTGTCGATCAGGACGAACTTGCCGTCCTCGTTCACCCCTGGCACCTGCCGGAACCCGCGATCGCCCGCGCCCAGACCCATCCGCCACCTTCGGTATTTGTTGGGGTTGTCAACATAGCGAGCACGGCTGACACCGCAAGCAGGCGGAGCCGTCGTCAACAGGGAGGGCGTATGCGAAGAGGGGGGATGCTGCTGGTAGTGGCCAGCCTGAGCGCGGCGTGCAACAACGAGGAGCGCGCGCGTCGCGCGGAGACGGATCGCGTCATCGCCGAGGTGCGGGAACTCGCCGCCGCGTCGCAGGCACGACAGCGCATTTCCGAGCAGGGGGAAGCCGGTACGGCCCTATACGGCGCCGATCGCGTCGGGCGCGACTCCAGCGTCGAGGACGGGTCGCAGTGGTTGCACGCGGTCGTCACCGTCGACTCCACCCTGAAGGTCGCGATTCGCTGCCAGGACACTCGTCCGGGCGCGATCGCGATCCTCGCGGCCCCTCGTCCGCGCACGCGCCCGTCGCCGCGACTCAGGATCGGGCGCTCCGAGATCTCCGACTTCGTGTCGGGATTGGGCGCGCTCAGTGGGAGCCTGGACTCCATCGCCGGGCCGGCGCTTGGGCGTGGGGACACCCTCACCCTCACCTACACCGATACGGCCGGGCGCGCGCTGGTCCGTCAGGTCGTGCGCCCCTTCGGCGACCGGATCTCCCCCGCCGACTGGCGACTCTGCCGCTAGGGCCCCCTACCCCAGCGCCCGCGCCGTCCGCACGATGTGCTCGATCGTGGCCCGGAAGTCGAGCGAGCCCTCCAGCACGAGGTAGACCGCCGTCCCGTCGGTGAGCCCGGTGAGGACGGCGGTCATGTCGGCGGCCTCGAACGCGATGGCGAACACCGGCGGCGTCACCTGCCGGGGGAAGGTCCCCGAGATCGCCCCGAGCGCCGTGGTGCCCGTCGGGGTGAGCGACCAGTACGCGGTCAGGCTCGCGCCGTCGTAGTCGACGGGGAGGCCGGTGGGCATCTCGTAGCCCCGCACGGCGTCCAGGAGGAGCCCGGTGTCGTTGGCCGGCGAGACGGGGATGGGGAACGGGGTGTTCGGCACGAGGGGCCTCCAGGCGATGCGCCACCGGGGGCCGGCCGCGCGGACTTTGAGGTGCCATCCCGTGGGGGCGATGGTCTGACGGGCGCGCGACTGGAGCCCGCCGATCGAGCTGACGACGACGCCGATGGCGGTGAGCACCCCATCGGCGAGACTGGCGAGCCCGCCGAGCACCGAGGCGGCGGTGCCGCTCACGGCCCCGCCGAGCGTGCCCACGGCCTCCGAGGCGAAGCCGCCCATCGTCGAGGTGACGGCGCCGACGGGGGTCAGGAACCCGTCCGCCTGGCTCGCGAGGCCCCCGAGCGTGGAGCTCGCGGCGCCGACGTTGACCGGGGTCCCGGTCGCAGCCGAGACGAGCCCGCCGAGCGTCGAGACCGCGTCACCGGCGACGGCACCGCCGAGCGTGCCCACGGCCGCGGAGACGAGGCCCCCGGTCTCGGACGTCGCGGTCCCGGTCACCGCCGATGCCTGGTAGGGCATCGCGCCGATCGTGACGGCGTCGTGGCCGGCATTCTCCAGCGCGGCGTCGGTGACCTTGAAGCCGTCCTTCACCCACGTCACGAGCGCCGCGATCGAGTAGTTGCTGTCGTACCCGCTCGCGTCGTTGCGCTTGGCCAGCTCCGTGAGCGCGTTCGCCGCGGTCCCGGGGCCGCCTAACGCGGCATCCCACGTCGGCAGGTTGCGCGTGCGGTCGACGAACGGGTCCGCGGTGATCAGGACATCGTTAGCGCCCGGTGCGCCGGCCGAGAAGATCGTGCCCGCCGACAGCGAGTTGTAGCCCGTGCCATCGGTGCCGGTGCGCGGGTTCCAGACGGCGTTGTAGTCCCACGTGGTGTCGTTGGACTGCTGGACGCTCCCGGCCTGCCGGATCCCGATCGAGGCCTCGCCCGAGTTGGGCGACCAGGCGAGGCACGACTTGATCGAGACGATGCCGTCGTGCCCCGCATACGTCTCGCCGTAGCCCGACCCGGTCTCCCCAGCGTTGGTCGAGATGTAGGTGTTGTGCTCGTTGACGATGGTGACATTCGCGTTCCCGCCGGCGCCCTGCAGCTTCCCCGGCTGGACCTCGTTGTCGTCGTCGGCGAGGAGGATGCAGTTCTTGACCGTGTAGGTGCGGGCCCCGGAGGGCGCGCCCGGCTGCGTCGCGTCACCGGTGCCGTTCGCGTTCGAGTGGCTGAAGATGCAGCCGTCGATCGTGAGACCCGTGGTGACGCCGTAGGTCAGGAGGTGCGGGTTGGTGATCGCCCCATCCTTGTACCAGAACTCGTTCGTCAGGTCGCCGTACACATTCAGCGTGGGCTGACTGGTCTTCCGCACGAAGTTCCCCGACGACGTGCCCCACTTCGTGCCCGCCGTGGCGACGTACCCCTCGAGGAAGAGGTTGTCGGTGACCACCCACGCGCCCTGCCCGAAGTCCATCGACTTGCCGAAGACGCAGCCCGACACCGTCTTCGTCCCGGCGTTGGTGAAGATCGGCAGCACGAGCGGCTTGGTGCCGGCCGAGTTCTTGAACGAGCAGTTGGTGACGCTGATGTCGGAGTTCGCCGCCGGCGCGCTGGCCGACGTGATCACGCCGCACGCGTCGAACGTGCAGTTATCGAGCGTGAGCTCGGCGAGCGAGGTGTTGCCGAGGTAGAAGTCGAACAGGGGGTTGGAGGCGTCGCCCACGCGCAGGAAGTCGCAGTAGGCCGCGACCAGGTAGAACGCGGGCGCGAAGCCCCCGCGCGTGAAGAAGCCGTTCCCGCCGCTGCTGTCGGAGCTCACGCTACAGCGCGAGCCCGACGTGCCCTCGATCCGGAAGACGGTGTACTGCGAGGCCGCCGTCGCACCAACAAACCGGTAGTTCTGTGAGAGCGGCGTCGACGCCTGCGACGCATCGAAGACCCACGACGACCCGGCCTGCATCAGCACGACATCGTTCTTGGTCGTGTTGCCCTGGGCGAGACAGTCGCCGCGCACGCGGAGCTCGACGCCCGAGGCGATCGTGAGCTTCTTGGTCGCCGTGCCCCACGTGATGGCGTAGGTGCCGGAGTTCTCGGCCGGCGAGGTCCCGATGATCGTGTTGGTATCGACGGTCACGTGGTGATTCAGCGTGACCGTGTCCCCGTTGCCGGGAACGACGCCGCCGGTCCACGTGCCCGTGGCGGACCAGTTACCGGCGGCGGCGGTGGTGATGGCGGCCATGCGGGAGCCTCGGGCGGCGCGTTAGGTGCCGGACTGCGGGACGGTGTGCGACCACGACGAGATCGAGACCGGCTGGCCGGACACGATCGAGGTCGACGAGAGGTTGACGTTGCAGCCCGTCGTCCCGACCTCGAGGTCCTCGAGGACCGTGGTCCCGTCGGCCTTGAAGACGCGGACGAACGTGCAGGTCCCGGTGGCGTCGGCCGACGCGTCCTGCGTGATGGCGTTGGCGGTGGCCAACCCGGCGCTCGGCGAGCCGAAGGCGGGGGTGCCGCACGTGGCCTCGAAAAGCAGTGTGTTGCCCGAGAGCGCCGCGTCGGCGTTGCTCGGGCGGGTCCCGCTGTAGCCGCGGAACTTGGCCCCGGCATACTCGGGGGTGAGGCCGGACGCGTGCGCGGCATTGCGCGCCGTGGTCGACCAGGAGGAGTTCAGTGCCATCGGATCAGCCCTCCAGGGTGGCGCGCCGCTCGGCGACGCGGGTAAGCAGCTGGCCGTCCTCGGCGTGGCCGATCGACAGCGCGTCGGCGCGGACCTCGTCCAGCTCCGCGACCGTGGCCGCGAGCTCGAGGCGCGCCCACAGTGAGTCCTTCGTGATGACCTTCGGTTCGTCGGCCATGTAGCGATCCTCGTTAGGGGGTGACGGTGGCCGCCTGCCGCTGCGCGACGTAGCGGTAGGAGGAGTAGAACTGCTGATTGAACTGCTTCTGGCCGGCGTAGTAGGTGCCGCGCACGCCCTTGGCGAAGAGCGGCGCCACGCGCGCGAGGTACGTCGTGTCGCCCGTCTGTGCCGAGATCCACGCATACAGGGCGGGCTGCAACCCATTGAGATCGACCGCGCCGCCGGCGCCGCCTAACGTCGAGGGGCGGACGTTGTACTTCCACGTGGAGTCGGCGCGTACCGCGACCGCCAGGTGGTGGTCGATCGTGGCGCGCACCACGGGCAGCGTGCGCGCGTCGTGGCGCACCAGCGTCTCGGCCCGGATCAGCGCGTCCAGCAGCAGCGCGTCCATGTACGGGAACTCGAGCCCGCAGACACCCGCCTTGCAGCGGTAGGCCCACGCCCCGTCACTGCGCTGCGCGCGGAGCGTGAGGGTGACCAGCGTATCGAGCACGCCGGGCCAGCGCGTCGCGGGGAAGGACTTTCCGGGCGCCTGCAGCTCGTGCGCGAGCACGACGGCGAGGATCGCCCGCTGGGCGATCCGGTTCTCCATGTCCACGTGCGTCGTGTCGCCGAACGTCTTCCGCGTGTAGTAGCCGCCGGTCGCCAGCACCTCGGCGGTGCGCCCGACGAGACGCCGCGACGACGCATCGCCCGTGATCAGCGCGTGCAGGGCCACGCCCTCGAGCTGGCTCCAGTGATAGGAGGCCCCCCCGTCGTTCGGCAGGAGGTACTTGTCGCGGTAGTCGACCGCGAGCGCGTGCCCCCGCGCCAGGTACCGCGCGCTCAGCGTGCTATCGTGCCGCAGCTCGCACACCGCCATCGCGTAGTAGATCGCGGCCCGGTCGTAGTAGTTGGCCGCGTCCCAGCGGGACGAGTCGGCCTTCCACCGTACCGGCTCCCACTTCGCCCAGGCGTCGTACCACTCGCGCATCGGCCCAGTCGTTGTGGCCAGCTGCGCACAATTGGGGATCGGCCCGAGCACGCGATCCACGGCATGCGCCCAGAGCGGGCGCCCGGGCACGGGCGGCGTCGGCGTCGTATCGGGCGGTGCGGGCGTGGTGTCCGGTGGCGTGGGGACCGTGTCGGGCGGCGGCACCGGCCCGCTGGTCACGCAGCGCACGAGGTGCAGCGAGTCCAGGGCCCGAAGCGCGCGCACCTGGTACTGCGTGAGCACGGTGGAGGCGACGTGCAGCTTCGCGAGCGAGTCCGTGGCGACGCGCGCCCGCGCGAGGCAGGGCCCGTCGGGCGACTGCGCGCGCACCACGGGCGCCACCAGAGCCCACGCGATTGAAAGGGAGAACAGCAGGAATCGTCGCATTGTTAGCTCGAGTAGGAGGTGTCGATGGGAATGCCACACTCGCGCGCCACCCACCGGCAGCGCGCCAGCCAACCTTTGAGGAACTTCCGCTGCGAGGGCGCCCGCTCGACCAGCGCACGGAAGAACGCGGCGCGCTGGCGCAGGTAAGCCGCGATCGTCGCGTCCTCCACGCACGTCGCGACCGCGCGCATCGTCATCGACCCCGCGATCCCGTCCGCATCCACGCCCAACGCGCGCTGCAGGAACCGCGTGGCCTGTTGCACGCCGTGATTGACGGCCGCGTCGAAGTGGCAGAGCGCGAGGCACGGCCGCTCGAGGGCGATCCGGTCCGCCGCGCTCGCGCGCCAGTAGTCGCGTTCGTAGATCGCGACCGCTTCCGAGATGCGCAGCTTCTGGACGTCCGCAGGCGTCACCGACGCGACCCCTCGGGCCCTCGTCAGCGTGGCGGCGGTGATGCCGTACTTGGTCGCGCCACCGCGGTCGGCCGCATCATTGACGAAGTCCCCCTCGCGCTCCAGCACGAAGGCCATCGAAGCGGCGAACTCGCTGCCGCTAGGCATCGGGCGGCGCCTCGCCGAAGACGAGCTCGAACAGGCCCTTGAGCCACGCGACCTGCAGGATCTTCCACCGGCGGCCCCGGATCGCCGGCCACACAAACTGCCAGAAGATCCGGTCGACCCGGTCGAGGATCGCCCGGCGCGTGGCCGGGTCCTTCCACATGTCGTCGAGGACCCCGCTCCAGAACGACGAGGTCAGCGTGCTGGCGTTGGTCAGCCCGGATTCGAGCTCACAGGCCGCGGCTTCATGCAGGCGCATCGGGGCCTCCACTGGGACGGGCCGCGTCGTCGCGCGCGGGCGGCAGCTTCACGCTGACGATCCCGCGCATCCAGGCGAACGCGGCAGACAGGACGGGGATGGGGACCGCGCCGAACGACTCGCGGTGGTGCGCGATCGACTGCAGGTCGACCGTCAGCAGGGCGATGCCGATCGCGGTGGCGATGCCGCCCTTGCTGTCGACGAGGTGCGCGGCGGCGGCCCACCCCTCGAACAGGCGGATGCCTAACAACAGCACCAGCCCGGACATCTTCCCGTGCCACCCGCGCTGCGCGAGGGTCGGGGAGAACTTGTTCGCGAGGCGCGCGGCCTTGGTGCCGTAGTAGTAATCGGCGCCCGCGATGAGGACGATGAGGCCGAGCAGCGACGAGAACGCGTCGCCACGCAGCCACTGCCACGCGCCGCCGAGCCATGCCGCGGCCCAGCCCCACGTGGGCGCATCGCTCAAGCGCTCGAGCGGCGCCACGAGCAGCTTCTTGATCGGCAGCACGGACAACCCGTCTTCGCGCATCAGATCCTCGCGGCCAGGAGTTGGTCCCGCGTGAGCACGCCGACTTGCACGCTGCCGGCCGGGTTGAGGTGCCGCACCCAGATCGGCACCATCACGTCGGCATCCGCGAGCGCGGTGAGGAGCTCGTGCGCGGTGGGCGGATCGCCCGCGATCTCCGTCGCCACCGCCAGCTTCTGCTGGCCGCCGCGGGTGCGGATGAAGAAGGCCTTCGCGGGATCGGTGGAGGCGGGATCGAAGCCGCCCGCGCGCGCCGCCTGGTTGAGCGCCGCCGCCGCGCTCATCGCCCCGGCCTTCGTGCGATACGGCAGACTCACGATCTGCGGCGCCGGGTCGTCCAGCCCGGTGCCGTAGCAGACTTCGTACGCTTCGATCAGCAGGTCAGCCATGGCTCAGGTGCTGAGGAGGTAGTTGGCGAGGACGTCGGCGAACTGCCGCGTCCGGGTGCTCACCTGCACCGCGACCGTCCCTTCCTCCGAGCCGCGGTAGGTCACCTGGGCAATGCGGTCCTCGAACGCGAGGCCTAACGCCTCGGCCTCCACCCGGACCGTGCGCCCCTCGACGATCTCGTCCACGCTGTAGGCGTCGCCCAGCGCGCGGAGCAGGTCGAAGGCGTCGATCTCGTTCGTCGTCTCCGGGGTGTCGAGCACCGCGAGTGCCTGATTCCCGAGGCCGGCGAGGTCGACGTTGCCGTACTCCGACATCCAGCCGTCGCTCGGCAGCGTGCTGTCCTGCGTGATGAAGACGCCGCCGACGACGATCACGCCGCCGCCGTTCAAGCAGGCGATCCGCACCTGCACGCCGTCCCACGGGGCGTACTTGGCGCCCGCGCCCGGCGTGTGCAGGAGGTCGATGGCGAGGAAGTCGAGGTTGTGCGTGGTGTTCGCGGCCAGCTCAATCGACCCGACCGGCGGCGACGGATGCCCGGGCGGCACGTAGACCTGCGAGAAGAGCGTCGCCCCGCCCGGCACGAGGATCGAGATCGTCGTCTGGTGGCTCGCGAGCGAGCCGTCCCACGACGTGCCGGATCCCGTGCGCAGCCGGACGCGCACCGAGATCTTCGAGTCGCCCGACGACGGGCGCCCCCAGAACGTCGGCGAGGTCAGCGTGTGCAGGCTGCTGCCGGCCATCTGCGCGGCGTTCACCAAGCCGGGGCCGGGCAGGTTCGTCGTGACCTTGACCGCGGATCCCGTCCAGAAGTCCGGGGCGGCGCCCGTCCAGCCGGTGAACGACGGGTTCATCTGGAGCAGGTTCGGCACGCAGCGCGCCGTCTCGAATCGCTTCTCTTTCCGGACAATGCCGTAGGTCTCCACCTGCGGAGACGGGAGACCCGTCATCAGGTCCGCCACATTGTCGATCTGGTACTCCACCAGCTCGCCCCCGGCAAACCCGAGGGAGGCATCGAGCGTGATGGTGTTCGCCGCCGCGCTCTCGTCGTTCACGTAGTACGTCGGCACCGACCCGGCACGATAGAATCGCACCTGCTTGACCATCGCGCCGACGGTGAATGGCGTCGCCGTCGTGTCGTAGGAGTACCGCTTCCGCACGCGGACCACGGTCCCGGACACGACCTGCACCACGGAGAAGACCTTCCCGAACAAGGCCCATGGCGTGGCGACGTTGGTGTGCGCAAACCCCCAGTCGCCGGCGACGACGCCCGCCGTCGAGGCCACGGTCACGTCGACATCGGTGGTCGAGCCGGCGACCGCCGCGACCGTGGACGAGGTGGTGGCCACGATCAGCGACGAGCGCCGCACCCGACAGTCGACGTGCTCGTCGTCCGTGGCGACTGGATCGGCCGCCGAGAACGGGTTGGTGAGCGTGAGGACGTTGCCGGCGACGAGACTGACCTGCAGGGGATACCCCGGGGACGGCACGTCGAGCTCCGTGCCGGGGATGCGGTCCTCGCGCAGGGCATAGAACGACCCGAACGCGACGGACGTGAAGTCTCCCAGCGTGAGACGCCCCCCGAAGGTCGACGGGCCCGCCGCGAGCGAGGCCACAATCGGGAAGAGGCGTCCCGTCTTCAGGCGCACCAGATGCCACGTGCGCTGCGCCGCCGGATCGACGTACTGGCCATCGAACTGCACGATCGGGACGAGCCACGCGGAGTCGGAGAAGGGGTAGCAGTCCAGCTGCTTTGTGCCGGTGTTCTCGTTCACGGCGCCGAACGCCAGCCCCTGCACCGTCGACGAGGCGTCGCTGTGCCCCCGTCCCCCGACCGCCACGAGCACCGTCGCCTGCTCATTGGAGGCCTGCGACTGCGCAATGCGCCGCACGTTGCGCCCGACAGAGATCCGGAGCGGGGTGAGCGCACTGTTGACCTCGGGCACGACTTCCACCGCCCACGCGTTAGCGAATTCCCGGATGTGGACCTCTTGCCCGAGGTACGCCTGGCACCCGTTGAGCAGCTGCAGGGCGGTCTCGCGCGTGAAGCTCCGCGGGATCTGCAAGCCGTTCAGGCCCCCGAAGACGTACCAGTCGTACCCCTGTCGCTGCAGATGCGGGAGCGCGTACTCGCTCATCCAGTCCGCGATCGTCATCGCGCCGGTGATCGTGAACTCGTGCTTCCCGCCCGCGTAGCGGTACGACAGCGGCCCCGCGTCGCCCCAGTCGAAGAGGAGCGAGCGCGCCGTGATGCGCAGCGCCAGCCCCTCGGGCCCCTGACTGCGCGACGTCTCCGAGATTCGGAGCGGCATCACCTCGCCCACGCCCCCGGGCGTCAGCGGCGCGAAGTGGAGCGCGAGGATCCGCCGCTGCACGACGAGCGCCGCCGCGTTGCTGTCGATCGGCGCGATGACGGTCGCCACGTGGGCGGCGTCCAGGCGCCGCGTCAGCTCCCACGAGGAGACCTGGTCCAGGTACCCGTAGCAGAACGCCCCCGCCACGTTGGGCGGGATGTCCCAGATGCTGATCGCCTCGAGGGTGGTGATGGCCATGGCGTCAGGTCCTCACCAGAGCTGGGCGAGCCGCGCGTCGGTCACGACGGCGCCGTTGGCCTTCCAGCGTACGAGCCGCGTGCGCGCCTTGGAGAACGTCGACAGCGGCTGCAACCAGTAGCCGACGGTCGCGGGATCGGCCCCCCACGCCGCCCCGAACGCGAGCGCCGCGCTGACGGCCGTCCAGGTGAACGCCGCGCCCGCGATCGACTGCCCGAGCTGCACCGACCCGTCGGCGTTGAGGAGCACGACGAGCCGCACCCACTGCCCGAACGTCGGCGAGGTGCTCGCGCTCACGGTGACGCTCGAGCTCCCGTTGTGGTGCGTGACCGTGTAGCGCCCGCTGGCGTTGCACGTGACGGCGAGCGATGGGTTGGCCCCGTTCTGGTCCGTCAGCACCGCCACTACGCTGTTCGTGATCCCCGTCGCGCCGGCCTCGACGAGGTCGAGTTGCCACGCCTGGGCGCCGAGCGGGGGATACGGGACGAGCCAGCCGAGCACCTCTCGCGCACGGGCCACACTCGTCCCGGCCGGCGTCGCGATGCGCGAGCTCGCGCGCGCGTCGTCGCGCTCGACCAGCACGGCGCCCAGGTAGACGCTGCCGGTCTGCGTCGCCGTGGTGGCCGCGCCGATCCGGATCTCGTGCGGCGAGGCGACCGTGACCGCCGTGCAGGCCACGTCGATGGCGTAGAGCTTGACCCCCTTCTCGGTGCGCAGGAACTGCGAGCCGACGAGCGTGCCCGGCGAGGGCGTCACGGCCGGCGAGCCGTCGACGTTCGCGGTGATGCTGGCCAACAGGCGATCGGCCGGCGCCCCGGACGTGTCGCGCAGCCACACGAACGCCCCGCTCGCCGCTGGCGACGGGCCCTTCCCCCAGATCACGCGGATCCCCTTCGTCGTCGCCCCCACGAAGGCCGAGGCCGCGATCGTCCGGGCGAGGTACGCCCGGTTGGTCGCGTCGCTGTCGGTGACCAGGTACACGTCGCTGTCGCCGCACGTGGCGAAGAGCGTCCGCGAGATCGTGCCGCTCGTCGTCCAGGAGGAGAGGTCGTCGTCGTAGCCGCAGAGGTTCGTCGACGCGTCCTCGCACACGAGCGCCGGCACCTCGCGCACACCGTCCCCGTCCAGGTCCCACCACTCGTAGCGCGCCAGGTGGTCGGGCATGCGATACGAGCGCCCGTCGCTCCCGATGCCCCAGGCGGCGGTGGACCGGATCGCGGTGGGCAACGCCAGCGTGCCGCGCGAGATCGGCGCCAGCTGCGGATCGCTCGGCACCGGTGCGTAGTGGTGCACCAGCTGCGAGGCGCGCTCGGTCCCGTTGACGAGCGCCGGCGGCAGGATGGTCGGACTGATCAGCGTCATCGCAGCCACCCGCGGACGTAGTCGATCGTGAGGCGCCCGCTGGACGTCTCCAACGTCTGCCAGCGCTGCGCCTCCCGGTGCGCCCAGCGCGGCTCGAGGCGCAGGAAGCCGTGCCCCAGCGTGAGGTCGCGCGGGACCTCGCTCCGGATGCCGGCGACGTAGGCGATAAGGCGCGAGCGCGCGCTGTCGATCAGGAGGGCGTCGGCCGCGGTCTGCACGGTCGTGAGCGTCGACTGCCGCACGATGACGCCGCTGGCGTCGCGCTGGGTGATCGTGGCGACGGTCGCGTCCTCCAGCCACACGATCGCATGGCTCGCCGCGGTCCCCGTCTCCAGCTCGACGCGGTTGGCGGCGCCCGCCCCATTCGTCGAGACACGGCGCGGATAGCGGTCGTAGGTGTACGGGTTCCGGCGCAGGAAGTTGAGCGTGCCCTGCAGCGTCGGCTCCCGGAACTGCTTGCCCGGGATGCCGAGCGCGAGCCCGCCGAACGACACGAGCGCGACCTTGGTCCAGTCGTAGGACGAGGAGAGCACCAGCGGGCCGAGCGAGCACCAGTGCGCGAGCGTGTCGAGCGCCGTCACGAGCTCGGCCTGCGTGTCGCCGCAGTAGCTCACCTCGATCGGGATGGAGGTCGCGTCGATCACGGCCTCGCGGCTGATCGGCAGCTGGCCGGCGAGGCCGGCGAGGGCGCTCGTCTGGTGCGACTGCGAGACGTTGCCCAACAGGTTGGGCGCCCGCGCGACCGAGAAGCCGAAGTCGCCGAGGTCGCGGTCGCAGAGCGTGACCATGCCGGTCCGGGCGGGGCGTCGCATCAGTTGCTCCTCGCCAGCCCAGCGCGCCGCACCGCGACCTGCAACTCCGTCGCGAGCGCGCCCTGGAACAGCTCATAGATCCGCTGCTGCACGAGGCGCGCGAGCTCGTCCTCGCTCGCCGTCGTGACGTTGCCGTTGAACTGCAGCGTGATCGGCACCGACAGCGCCACGCCGCTCCCGGCGCCGCTCGCGCTCTGCCCGAACGCCCCGGTCACCATCGACGGGAGCACGGGCGGCGTGACCGGCGCCGGCACCGCCAGCGTCCGGGCGAGCGACCCGGTCAGGGCGGCGAGGATCCCCTCGGTCGCCACGACGTTCCGCCCGAAGAGGTCGACCAGTCGGTTGGCCGTGACTTCGGTGATCGAGGTCGCTGCGGCGACATTGGCGCTGGTCGCGGCGGCGGACGACAGTCCCCCGCCCGTGCCCTGCAACGCCGACGGGCCCACGACCGGCACCGAGCGGATCTGCGCGAGCAGCTTGAGCACGGCCCGCTGCACGTCGGCGTCGGTGGTGGACTTCCCCAGCGCGATCAGCGCCGCCTCGGCGCCGGCGCGCCCCTGGGCGGTCGAGAGGTCGAACTGCTTGAAGATCGCCGCGAGCTCCGGCATCACGTCGCTCACCTTCGCGGCCGATCGGCGCAGCTTCTCCAGCGGGTCGGTGATCCCCTCCAGCTCCGACTCGATGTCGGCCGCATCGAAGGCCGCGCCCAGCTTCTCGGCGAGCGTTGCCACCTTCGTGGTCGCTGCGTCGGCGCCCTCCTCGAGGCCGACGAGCGCCGAGAGCAGCTCGTCCACGGTCACGCCCATGGCGGCGGCGAGCGACTCCAACGCTTCGGGGCTCCCCGCGATCTCGCGGATCCACGCTTCGAGCGCGTCGCGCCCTTCCTGCGTCGATGTGTCGAACTCGCCGAGGACCGCGCCCAGCTCGGGGAACGCCGTACTCAGCGCGCGGATGCGGATCCCGAGCTGCTCGACGGGATCCGTCACGTCGTTGAGCTTGATGTCCACCTCGGCGCCGTCGAGAATGGCCTGCCGCGCCTTCTCCCGCTCCTGGGCGAGGCGCGCGATGGCATCGGCGGCGTCCGAGGCCGCGTCGGCCGCCTCGCTCGCCACGTCCTTCGTGAGCCCGAGCACCCGCTTGAGGATGTCGATCACCGCCTGCTCGTCGGCCGTGACCCCGTCGGCGCTCAGCGCCTCGAAGATGGCCTGCGCGCGCTTCTGCAGCTCGGCGCGGCCTTCCTCCGTGGCGAGGTCGAGCCCCTCGGTCAGCCCCTCCAGCAGGGCGAAGCCGGCGTTCTTCCCGATCGAGTCGCTGCTCGTGACCTCGTCGAGGATGGCGGCGATCTGGTCCGCGGCCTTCGTGCCGAAGATGACGAATCGATCCTCGAGGACCGAGAAGGCATCGACCAGGGCGCTGCCGGCGCCGGCGGCGTCATCGAACGCGCCCGCGAGCTGCTTGAGCACCGCGATCTGCGCCTTCTCGGCCTCGGTCAGGACGCCGTCCGCCGCGAAGCCGTCGATGATCGACTGGATCGAGGCCTTGAACGAGTCGGCGCTGGTCGTGTCGACGCTGTCGGCCAGCTCCGGGAAGAGCGTGGCGAACAGGTCGCGCGCCTTGTTGAGCTTCTCCTCGGCGGTGAGCGTGCCCAGCTCCACGGCCACGCCGAACGCCTCGAGCGCCGCCGCGAACTGGTCCGCCGGCGCGTTGACCGCCTCCTGCAGCCCCGTGATCAGCTCGACGATCGCCTGCAGGAACTCGTCGGGGTTGAGCGACCCGAGATCCCCGATGTCGAGGCTCCCGACGTTCTCCAGGAGCCCCATCAGCTTCTCGATCGCCGCCGCGCGCCCCTCGGACGTCTCGAGGTTGAGCCCCTTGAGCGCCTCGGCGATCGCCGGGACGCCCTTCGGCCCGGCGAAGAGGTCGATCTGCTTGAGGATGCCCGCAAGCCCGCCGTACTGCGCCGGATTCACCCGGGCCAGCAGGTCGAGCTGCGTGAGCGCCCCCTGCAGCGACTTCGTCAGCTTGTCCAGCGTGAAGCTCTTGATCGCCTCCTGCAGCTGGAGCAGCTCCGCCTGCGTGGGCGTGTCCGAGAGCGTGATGTTGAAGTCGCGCGCGATCGCGCGCAGCTGCTCGAGCCCGACCCCCGCCTTGCGCAGGTCCTGCAGAATGTCGGGGATCAGACGCTCGCCCAGCCCGCCGATGCCGCCCTCCCCCTCGGCCGCCGGCACGAACTGCTGCACCGCCACGTCGCGCACCGCCGCGGTGGCCCGGCCGCCGACCGAGAGCGCCACCTCGGACAGCCCGTCCCGCAGATCGGCGAGCCGCTGGTTGTTCTCCGCCATCAGGCGCAGCTGCTGCTGCACGAGCGGATCGACGGCCGGCTTGGCCGTCAGGGCCGCGATGAGCGACCCGACGCCGCCCACGACCGCGCCGAGCCCGGGCAGGGCGGACGCGATCCCGGCGCCGGAGCTGAAGAGCGCGCCGAGTCCGCCGGCCTGCGTCGCCAGCTCGGCGATCTTCGCGAACCCGCTTGCCGCCTGGGCGGCGCCGGAGATCAGGCGCGTCGTGCTTGCGCTCGCGCCGTCGATCGCCGTCGCGATGCCGAGCGCCACGTCGAGCGCATCCGAGAACCCGGCGGCGAGCGACTGACTGGCGTCCGCGGCGCCTTCGGTGCCGGCCTTGAGCTCCTGCGGCAACAACCCGAGCTCCCGGCGCACCGAGTCGGGGATCGAGATCGTCTTCGCGGCGCCGTTGAGCGCGGTCGCGGCCTTTCGCGCCGCCTCGAGGGGCGCCACGATCTGCAGGATCTCGCTGTCGCTCGCGCCTAACGCGCGGAACTTCTGCGTGAGCTCGTCGATCTGCTGCGTGAGGACCAGCACCGTGTCGCCCGCGAGCGACGCCAGGTCGGTCGTCGCCTTGCGCACCGCCGCCGCGACCGCCTCCCGGTTCTCGTTGGCCTTGGCCTTGAGGGCGTCGAGCGCCTTGTTGGCGGCGTCCACCTCGGCGCTCGTGCTCGTGCTCGCGGTGGCCGGCGTGCGGCGCGCGCTGGTCTTCTGCTCGAGGTCCCCGAGGAGGCCCAGCACCTCGACGCGACGCTGCAACGTGAGGTTGGTCTGCCGCAACTCGCCGCGGAGGGCGCTCTCGATCGCCTTGGCGCGCGTCGTTTCCTCCGTGCTCGCGCGATTCGCGCGCACCAGCGCCTGCAGGTTGCGGAGCTCCTCGGCCTGCAACCGCTGCGTCTCCTGCTGCAGCTGCTGCTGCGCGAGGGCGCGATCCCCCTCGCGTGCGGCGAGCTGCTCGCGCCGCGTGTCGATCTCGCCCTGGACGCCCGTCCGACCGAGCACGCCACCGGCCGCCGACTTCCGCCCTTCGAGGTCGGTGATCTCGTTCTTGAGGCGGGTGATGTCCTTGTCGAGCGTCGTGAGGCGCGTGCTGGCCGCATCGGCGGCGGCCCCGCGCGCGGCAACGGCGAGCCGGCGCACCTCCTCGACGACCCGACGCGTCTCGTCCTCGGTCTTCCGGAAGACTTCGATGATCGCCAACGACGCGATGCCGATCGCGCCCACGACCGCGCCCTGGGCGCCGAACATGAACGCCATGTTCGAGCCCTGCACGATGATCTGCTTGAGCCCTTCGCCGCCGACCTTCCCCGCGCGCGCCATGTTCTCGGCCGCGCTCGCGATCTGCACGGCCGCGAGGCTGTATCGCTGGCCGATGCCGTCGGCGCTCTTGGCGATCGTGTCCGTCTGCCGGCCGAAGTTCTTGACCGACTCGCCCCCCTTCGCGAGCTCGGCCTGCAGCTGCGCGGCGTTGGCCTCGATCTGGATCAGCAGGCGGTCGATGACGCTCGTAGCCATCAGGCGGCCTCGCGCGCGGACTTCGCCGCCTGGGCGGCGGCGTCGTGCTGCTGGGCGGCGCTCACGGCCTGCGCGAACAGCCGGCCCACCGAGAAGGTGCGCATGAACTGCCGCGCGTCGGCGCCCTTCTCATGCGCGTAGGCGCCGATGAAGCCCGCGAGCGAGAGCCGCACCGTCGCCTTCGTGTCGCTCGGGAAGAGCGAGGCGATGAGGGCGTTGCGCTGCGCGTTGACCTGCCGGTGCGCCGCGTAGAGCGCGAGCAGGTCCTCCGGCATCATCGCGCGCGTCCACGCCGGCGGCGCCGGATCTTCGGCGGTGGGATCGAACGGCAGGTCCGACGCCCCGCTGGTGAGGATCCACGCCCAGAGCTGCACCGCGTAGGCGCGCAGCTGTGGCTCCAGCACGAGCGCGGTCTCACTCTCGGGCGTCTGCTGGTGCGCGATCGTCGCGGCCAGCTCCTGCGCCAGCGCGACCGTGCGGTCGAGCGTGGTGAGGAACTCCAGCGCGACGTAGCCCAACGGGTGGACGTGCACCGTCGTCCCGTCCTGCAGCGTCACCGGCACCGCACGCTCCACGAGGCCATCGACGCGGGCGCGCTCGGCCAGCGCCCCGTCGGCGGCGCCCGGCTCCGTGCGCAGGCGATCGCAGAGGCGGACCAGATTGGCGTAGCAGTAGATCCACGCCCCGACGCCCGGGTTGTTCTGGTTCTCTGGCCCCCCAGGCCAGTACGCCGCCAGCTCCTGCGGCGTGATCACATCGGACGCCGCGACCGCCAGCTGCTCGCGCAGCTGACGGCAGCGACGCCGCATGTCCGCGGCGCCCCACGGCTTTGGGTCGCGAGGCACCGGCGGCTCAGGTGTACTGGCGATACGTGATGTAGCTCGCCTTCCCCTGGAAGCCGATGGCGGTGGCCGAGTTCTTCGCGCCCAGCTGGATCGCGCCGGTCGGCGTGACCGAGCAGTTCGTGAGGTCCGCCAGGATCGTCTGGCCGTCGTAGCGGATGCCGGTCACGCGGAACCCGACGATCGAGAGCGCCGTGGCCGACGCGTCGCCGATGGTGGCCTGGTACGGATCGACCGACGTGCCCGCCCCGGTCTCGTTGTCGTCGTAGCCGAACGCGTTGAGCAGGTTCTGCGCGTTGAACCCGAGCAGCCCGAAGCTGTACGAGATCTCGAGCGCGCCCTTGATCGTCTGCACCGGCGTGTCGACGTCGGCGGCCTCGATCGTGGTCTCCGACTGGCTCGGCGTGATCGTGAAGCCGTTCACCTCGATGCGGCCGAGCGGCAGCGAGCGGGCCTCGACGACGCGCGTGCCGGAGGGATGCAACGCGGCCGTCTTGTACTTGATGGGCATCGCCAGCGCGACGGTGCCGGAGATCTGGTTGATCTCGACGAAGTTGGCGCCGATGATGAAGAGCGGGTCGCCGTTGGTCGCGTTCGTGGAGGCCGGCACGGTGATCGTGCTGGCGCCCTTCGCGGTCGACCCGGCCGTGACCTGGTCGAAGATCGTGCCCGTCTGCAGGAGGAACATCTCCACGCCAGTGATGCGCTTGAAGAGTTCCGTGTTGTTGTTCAATCGCGGCATGGAGAGCTCCTAGGGATGCGTTAGGCGCCGAGGGTCCAGCTGTCCGTGACCTGGAAGGACACGACGACGCCGAGGATGAGCGGGGTGTCGGGTGTGGTGACCGGGGGCAGCCAGGTGACGCGCCCGGTCGGGGTGAAGTCGATCCCGTGCTGCGCGATGATCGGATCGCCGCCGGTGGGGATGGCGAGCGCGATGACACGCAGCGCCGTGCGCAGCAGCTGCTCGAGCTGCACCAGCTGCTCGTGCGTGGCGTCGCCCCGGCTCACTGCGAGCAAGGCGATGTCCACCGTGGCCGGCGCCGGCTCCTCGGGGAGGAAGGGCGCCTCGAACTCGCCGGCCTGCCGCAGTATCACGGCGGGCTGGCGCGACAGGATCTCCGTCGGGATCTCCGCCCGCGCCACCCAGGCGGACTCGTTCTGGCTGAAGAGCAGCGCGGCCGGTGGCGGGTCCGCCATCGGGTCGCGCGGGATCGCGACGCGCGTCACGTTGAGCCCCGTCGCGGGGTCCTCGAGCGCGGTCAACAGCCAGCCGATGACGGTGCTGATCATGGGGTCGCCTCCACCACGGCGAGGCGATCCCACCGGTCCCGCGGCCCCTCGACGGGGCTCCGGTACCGGTAGGCGCGCCCGTCGATCGTGAGGCGCTGGTCCGTGACCAGCGTGCCTAACGCCCCCGCCTCGACCAGCAGCACGTCGGAGCCGTACGGCACCGTCACGCCGAGCTCGCGCTCCACTTGGAACGCGCGCTTGAGCAATCCCAGGGCTCCGGGGCCCCCGATGACCTGCACGGGAACCCCGAAGTCGCTGAGCGGCGCCGCGGTGTCGGCGGGGGAGAAGGCCATCGCCTTACGCGGTGACCACGGCGCAGTAGACCGTCGCGTCGACGCGCGTGGGCACGACGAGCGGGGCCGACTGCATCATCAGGTACCGCACGGCGGGATCTTCGATCGTCCAGCTCTTCGCGAAGTACGGGGTGGCCTGCAGCCCCGCCTTCTCGTCCTGGATGGCGCCGAACGCGCGGACGCCCTCGACCAGCGCGGAGGTCATCAGCGCGGCCTTCGCCGGGAACAGGGCCGTCTCCGTCCCCGTGGCCGGGTCGACGTACCAGCCGCCATACACGAAGACGTTGAAGTTGTCGATCGTCCCCATGTACTGGCCGCCCTCGACCGCGATCGCGCCCTGGTTGAGGTCGAGCCCGGAGTTCTTCACGCCGAGCAGGCGGTCCTTGACCGTCGCGTGCGAGCGGAACGCCTTCCAGGCGTCGACGCCCAGGATCACGTCGACCGGGAACGCGCCCGAGGCCTGCAGCCCGACCGTGCCCCAGTCCTGCAGGTTGTCGAGCGGGAACGACGTGCCGGCCGCCGACCACAGCGTGCCGCCGGACAGCGAGGCGATGGTGTTGCCGGCCGTGCGGCCGAAGGAGACCGTGGTCGTCGGGTAGCCCTCACCGGACACCGTCACGGTGCCCAGGCGCAGCGCCTCGGAGGCCATCATCTCCATGCGGCGCCCGACCATGTCGATCTGGTCCTGCATCTCGGTCGCGAGCGTCAGCTGCAGGCGCTGCTCGGGCGAGAGCGAGCCGCCGATCTGCTCGCCGACGGCGCGCTTGAGGAAGCGCCCCGCGTGGAACGGGCGCTTGTCCTTGATGTACGCCGGCTTGAAGGTCTTCACGTTCTGGCCGAGCGACTCGACGATCTTGCCCTCGACGAACGGCGAGACGAACGGCGCGACGCGCCGCTTGCCGGGGATCACGTCGAAGTGGATCTCCTCGCTCGGGTCCGTGAACTCCTGCGGGAAGTACCGCGACAGGAGCCACGGGTTGGGCGTCTTCAGGTTCTGCACGACGCCCATGAGCACGTTGGTGCTGAACACGTCAGCCATGGTTCAGTTCTCCGTGAGGAAGCAGCAGGCCGTTAGGCCTGCGCCGTGTGGAAGTGGATGCCCTTCGCCCGGAGACCTTCCTGGATGGACGCGAGCGTGTGTGCCGAGCCGAGGGTGAGCGCGTTCGTGTTGAACGAGCCGGCCTCGTAGGCGACGGTGACCTTGTCGCCGCCGGAGGCGTCGGTGTCCTCGGCGAGGATGAGGTCCGGCGTCTGCGAGCCGTCCACGGCCGCGGACAGCGAGAGGTTGTACTTGCTCGAGGCGGTGATCTTCCCGAGCACCGCGCCGCGCGTGAGGTTCTGCCCCGAGATCAGCGTGATCTGGCGCGTGATGACCTTCGTCCAGTCGACGACCAGCTTGTCGACGGAGAGGTTGGTGGAGGCGAAACTGGCCGGCATGCGTTAGGCCCTCCCGGCCGTCGACGGCCGACGAGTGTTGGCGTGGAGCAACGACACGATCGAGCCGACGACTGCTGCGTCGCCGCTCGCTTCGGGTGTTGCGTGATGGTCCGGGGCGTCGAGCGCCTGCTCTTCGGCCCGCACGCCCCGGAGGTGCGCGGCCCGCTGTCCCTGGTCGTGCTGCAGGAGCGCGAGCGCGGCCTTCTCGACCGTGCACGCGGCGTTGTCGATGCAGGCCTGCAGCACCGACTCCTGTCCGACGCGCCCGAGGGCGCGGATCCCCGCGATGCGCGCCCGCTCGGCCGTGGCGGCCTGCGTGCGAATGCGGGCGACCACGGCGCCGTGCGCGCGCGTGAGCGCGACGACCTCCGCGTCGTCTTCCTCGTCCTGCTCCGCCTTGGTGGCGGTGTCCTCGGTGTTCTCGGCGCTCGGCTGCTTCTCGTCGGCCGGCGTCTCCGAGGGCGTCAGCTCGGTCTCGTCCTCCGCCGGATCGGCGGCGGCGGATCGACCTGTCGGCTGGGTTCCAGCCATTGCGTCCTCCTGGGTGGGGGGGGGAGCTGCCGTCACCGCGTGGGCGACCGCAGCGGAGAGCGCCGAGACGACACGCGCCGGATTGGCGCGGGCGTCCGAGCGAGCGAATTGCAGGGTGATGAGCTCGGCCGCGCTGGCATCCAGCTCGGCGGCGAGCGCGCGCTGCGTGGCCTCGAAGGTCCCGAGCGCGTCGGCGAGGCCGGCGTCGATCGCCGACTGGCCGACGAAGAGGTCCCCCTGCCCGAACTGCGCGGCGACCGTGTCGCGGGACGTGCCGCGATGGGTCGCCACCGCCTGCAGGAACACCTCGGCGATCGCGTCGGCGTGCACCTGGTACTGGGCGCGCCCCTCGGCCTCGAACGGGTCCGGGTTCTTCCGCGGGCTCTGCGTCGACACGATCTCCGTGCTCCGCACGCCGATCGCCTCGTACGCCCCCGCCCAGTCCGTGAACGAGAAGATCACGCCGATCGACCCGGCCATCGCCGTGGGCGCGACGATCACCCGCTCGGCCGCCGACGCGAGCCAGTACGCCGCCGAGGCCGCGAGGCCGTCGACGTGCGCGAGGATCGGCTTGCCCGTCACCGCCTCGCGCGCCGCGAGCAGGCGCGTGGCCAACTCCGCGCACCCGTCGACCTGCCCGCCGGGGCTGTCCACGTTCAGGATGATCGCGCGCACGCCGGGGTCCGCGAGGGCCACGTCGAGATCGTGGGCGAGCTGATCGTACGAGCTCCAGCCGAGCCAGTAGTTCCAGAACGACCAGCCCTTCGTGAGCACGCCGCGCACGGGGATCGTGGCGATCCCGTCCTTCACTGTGGTCGCGACCGTCCCCTCGAGCCACGCGTCGTAGGCCGCCGTGAGCGCCTCGACGGAGAGCTCCTGCGGGATCTCCGCCACCGCCCGGTGGATGTCGGCGCGCGCGCTCGCGTGCACCGCGAAGCGCGACGCGAGCGAGGGCTGCGCCTGCAGCCGGCGCGGACGCGGCGACAGGGAGGACCTCAAGCGGCGGCCAGCCATACGAGCAGCTCCTCGTCTGTGGGGTTCTGGACGCCGCGCGCCCGCGCGTCCCCG
>ERZ724509.305-NODE-305-length-22744-cov-7.275111_pt1 | contig 22744 bp, 28 predicted proteins | sample MGYA00376042_ERZ724509 | MGnify/ENA primary metagenome ERZ724509 (study PRJEB28724, sample SAMN07190887) | wastewater metagenome | isolation source: effluent of sewage treatment plant in Hong Hong | place: USA: Christiansburg, Virginia | collected 2016-03-01 ...
ACGGTGCGCGGGATGAACGTCTGCCCCGCGCTGTTCGACATCTGGAGCGCCTGCCCCTTCGGCCGCTTGCCGCGCGTGAACTTGGCGGGGTCATACGCCGCGTAGTCGCGGTCAACCAGCTCGTTGAGGTGGGAGTGGAGGGGCTTGGACGGATTGCGCTGGTAGGCCCGCTCCGCCGCCGACTGGTACTTCAGCGCAAGTTCCTGCCCGGTCACCCCGTACCACGACGCCATCTCGTCCGCGAAGTTGCGCGAGGCCAGGGAGTTGAGGATGTCGTACGCCTGGTGCTGGAGGCTGATGGTGAGGTCCTTCGTGACCGGCTTCGGGTCCCACATGCGCGCCTTGAGCTGGCCCGCGCTGAGGTTCGGGTTGTCGAACACCTGCGGGTTGAAGATCCGGCCGGCCTGCTCCGGGGAGACACGGTGAACCCAGCGCGGCTCGAGCCCCTGCGCCGCGAGCTGCTGCCAGGAGTCACGGGCCTGCGAGTAGATCGTGCCGATGTCCGCGACGAGCCGCGGGTCCGCGTCCGCGAGCACCGCCTCCACCTGGGCGATCATGTCGCGGGAGGCCGCGTCGATCCCGAGCGCCGCCTGGTCAGCGGTGAGCTGTCCGCGCGACTGGAGGGTCGTGAGGTGCTGGGTCAGGTCCGCGCGCGCCTTCGACCGTGCGATGTCGTCCCAGCGCGCCGGCATGGAGCGCAGTTCCAAGGCCTGCTGCTTGGTCTGCGCGGACGCGATCTTCTTGTCGGTCGCGCCGAGAGCCTCGATGCGGCGCGCCAGCCCCGCCTCGAACTTCGCGTCGCGCACCGCGAGCTGAAGGTCGGGGAGGTTGACGGCTGGGGCGAACGTGCGGCGAGCCTTCAAGGCCCGGATCTCCGCGAGGGCATCCGACCACCGGCCCGATGTGAGGTGCGACTGGAGCAGTACGGCCTTCGGGTCGGTGCGGTAGCCGGCGAGATCCTGCGCGGCCTGCGTGATGGTGGCCGAGGAGAGCGGCTTGTTCCACTGCTGACGGGCGAGGAACTGCGGGTCGTCGATCGCGTTGCGGAACGCGGCGCGGTTCGTCGGCCCCTTCGTCTTGTCCCAGCGCGCGAGGAGATCCCCGACATCCCACCCGGCGCGTGCCGCGTGCGCGAGGGACAGGCGGACAGCCTGGGTGCGTTCGGGGGCGGTGATGAACTTGTCGTCGAGGATGCCGAGGATCTCGGCCTGGAGGTCCGTGAGCGAGCCGACAGGGGCACCGGAGCGGAACTGCGCGGCCTTGTCGCGGAACCAGGTGGATTGGTCGATCGCGCGCCGGCCGTCGAGGATCGCCGCGCCCGTCGAGTAGTCGAACGTCTCCCGGCCATGCGGGAACGCGACGTCGAGCAGCCCCCGCACGTTCGCTCGAGCCTTCTTCCCGATCGGCGACCCGTGGCCGCGACCCGCGTCGTAGGTCGACTGCCCGATCTGGGTGAGGTGCGACTGGATGTCGTCCTGCGCCTTGTACAGCCGCGACAGGTAGGCCTGCTCGTCGGGCGTGTAGGTGGCCGCGTGCACGGGGTCCTGAGCCTTGCCCGAGGTCAGGTCGTCGTACAGCTCCGGCATCCGCGACGGGTCGATCGGCGCGGAGAGGTCCCGCAGCTCCTTCGACGCGTTGAACGCGATGTCCGCAGCGAGGGGATCGAGGCGCGCCGCGCGGTCCGGGTCGAGGAGATAGGACGTGTGGAACTGGGCGCGCTCCGCAGTGGTGCGCGCGAGGGGATCGCGGAGATCCTGCAGGTACCGTCCGGGTGCGGTCGACGCGAACCTGTCCGCCGAGGAGTCGAGTGCACGGCCGATCGGACCGGGACGCAGCACAGGACCCGCGACGGGGGTGCCGGTGGCCTGATCCAGAGCCACGTTCCCGAAGCCGCGCGTCGGGGTCCGGTTGCCCGGCGTGTTCACCAGGGCTTGGCGGAGGTTGGACACCTGCTCCACCCCACCACCCAACTGCCGGAGCGCGGTGGGGATCGGGCGGGGCGCGCGAGGCACCGGGTTGTTGAGGATGCGCGCCTGCTCCTCGATCGCCTGTGCCGCGGTCCGGTACGGGGTGGAGAGCTTCGCTGCCTTGCTGGCGAACGGGAGCACGTCGAGCGCGGTGAACAGCGGGTTGGCCTTGAGGGTGTCCACGCCCTCCGGTGTGATGGTCGCGCCGCTGACCGGGTCGGTGTACGGGTCACCGAACGCGCCAGCGACGAACGAGCCGGGGACGAAGCGGAGACCCGGGAGGTTCGCGACGTTGCCGAGCGTGTTGAACACCCCGCCGCCGTCGGAGTTGGCCAGGGCTTCGGGGAGCAGGGTCGTGAGTTCGGGGAGCGCGCGGGCCTCGTTCACCAGCGCGACCGGAAGCTGCGGGATGCCGCGCACCAGGTCCGTGAGGTTCGAGATGGCCGCGCCGAAGAAGGAGTTGGGTTCCGGGTTGGGCGTGATGGCCTTGCCGCGCGTGGCCGCCGTGACACCCAATGCCGACTGAGTCGCGGTCAGCGGGTCCTGGCCGCGCGCGACACGCTGGAGGTCGATGCGTTGCAGCGCGGACCGCGCCGCGGGGGACGCCGCGGACAGGGCCGGATACAGGACGTTGTTCGGGTCCGGCGCCTGCCCGCTGTACTTGCGTTGCAGCCGGGTGAGGGTCTGCGGCAGGTCGGGAATGATCGGCTGGGAGTCGAAGTCCGACATGGACTAAGGCTACGCGCCGGCAGCCATGAGGGCTTCCATCGTCGCGGCGTCCCCGAGCGGATCGGTCGCGCCACCGCCACCGGACATGCTGGCCTGCCACTGCTGCTGCGCGAGCTGGTTCACCTGCGCCTGCCGTGCCTTCAGCGCCTCGAGGTTCGGCATTGCACGCATCGCCGATTCCTGTGCCGCGCCCTGCCCCTGGAACTGGAGGGCCAGGTCCCCGTAGCCCGCGGCCGCGGCTTGGGTGCCGAGGTCGTTGTACTGGTCGCGGATCGGCTGCATGTAGCGCGAGATGAAGTCCTGGTACATCGCCGCGTTCTGGAGCGCCGCGGCCTGAGCGGACTGCGACTCGAGCGCGGCGGGCAGCCCCTCCGACACGATGCGGCCGAACACCACCTGAGCGATGTCCGCCTCCGACTCCATCGGCCGGCCGTACTGCGCCTCGAACTGAGCCTGGAACGTCTCGGGGTCCGCCATGTACTGCGCGGTGGACAGCGCCACACTGTTCGCGAACTGCTGCTGGAGGAAGCCAGTGGAGGACGCGTCCAACCCGGCCATCTGACCCACGGTCGCGATCGAGTCCGGGGTCGCGGGGAGCGCGGCCACCGGGTCCGCGGCTTGCTGCTCGCCACCTGCGCCGCCACCGAACAGGCCACCGATGCCGGGGACACGCCCGAGGATGTCGCCGATCGTGTCGTCGGTCGGGTCCATGCCCATCGCGCCGCGGAGCATGTTCGCGACACCCAGCCCACCAGACGAACCGACCGCGTCACCGACGAAGCCACCGACCCCCGCAGCCGCGCCGACTGGGACCCCGAACATGAGGCCGAGGCCGGCGAGGTTCGCGGACGATCGTGCCGTCTCCATGCCCTGCTCCGACGGGGCGTTGCCGGTGATGCCCGTGTAGCCCTGCCCGACGAGGCCGGGGAGCGCCTGGAGCGCGATCTGCGTTCCGATGTTCGCGCCGACCGCACCCTTGCCGGTGACGTTGCGTGTGAACATGTCCCCGAGGGGCGACTTGGACGCGAACGACGGGCCGAACGTGGAGGTGCGAAAGACGTTCCAGCGACCCGGAGTGACCGCGGCCGCAGCGGGTAAGCCGGGGGCGGGAGCGGGAGTTCCGCCAGCGCCACCGGCCCCAGCCCCCGGCGCTGCACCTGGAGTGGGAGCAGCGCCAGCAGCACTCGGTGGAGGCACAGGTGGCGGGTTCAACGGCCCCGAACCTGGGACGCCGGCAGCCTGGGCAGCGGTCACGGGCGGGAACCTAACCCCCGGGTTCGTGTACTTCGTGGCCGCGCCCGCCGCCGTTGCCGTCGGAGGTGGCGGGACGTTCACCGGCCCCTGGGGCATCGGCACCGACTTGCCTTGCGGCGTCGGGAACTGGGGCGCGGGACGCTGGTACGGGGTCGCCGCGGGGACCGACACGTTCGGAGCGGGGGCGCCGTTGCCGAACATCGGGTACTGGGGCTGCCCCGCCGAGTTGAACATCGGGACGGCCTGACCCTGAGGGGTGGGGAACTGTGGCGCGGGTCGGACGTAGGTGGAAGGGTTCGAGACGGTTGGGGCCTTCGCTCCGTTGCCGAACATCGGGTACCGCGGCGACCCGTCAGGACCGAACATCGGAACCGAAGCACCCTGCGTCGCGGTCGGATACCCGGCAGCGGCGGCGCGCTCAGCGAACGACATCTGCGCCATCGGCCCCGCGCCAGCCGACACGTTCGGGACCCCGGCACCGCCACCGAACATCGGGTACATCTGCCCGCCGGTCGGCCCGAACATCGGGACCTGCATCCCTTGCGGGGTCGGGAACGGTGCCCCCGGGGGGCGGAGCCACTGGTACGGCGTACCCAAGGTCGTGGGGCCATGCAGTTCGTTCAGACTGCGAACGGGCGCGTTGCCGCCACCCCAGTCCAACCAGTTGCTCCAGTTCGGCAGATTCGGCATGTCTCAGTCTCCCATCATCCGAACACCGGCAGCAGATTCGAGTTGAACCCCTGCATCATGTCCCCCGGGGCCAACCCGAACGCGAGCGCGTCGGAGATGATCTGGCTGACGATCCCGGCTTCCTCACCGGTGAGACGCGACTGGGCACTCAGCAGCTCGAGCGCGTTGATCTCGCCTTCCAACCCGAGCTGCTTCAGGCCGCGGGTGAGCCCGTCCTCCAGCTGTGAGCGGTCGATGCCGAGCTGGCTGGACATGATGTCGAGCCGCTGGTTCGCTAGGCCCACTTCCTGCTCCGACAGCCCGATGCGCTCGTCGGAGAAGTTGAGGCCCTCGTCGCGGCGGTCGAACCCGGCGACCTGCTCCTTGTAACCCAAGTCCTGGGACTCGAGGTCGGAGAGGGTGCGGAGGTAGTTCGCGCCCTGATCGTAGGTGTGGCCCGGGGAGAAGGTTGTGCCGCCAGTGATGTAGTTCGACTTGATGCCGCGCGCCTTGTCCTGCCCCTCGAACGAGATGCGGTTCGACGCGTTCGTGTTCGACAGGCCGGCGAGTTCGCGCAGGCGCGTGATGTAGCCACGCTCCGACGTGTTGTCCTTCCGGTCGATGCCCAGCCCCGCGAGCTTCAGCGCGTTGCCCTGCCGGTCGATGCCGAGGTCTTGGAGCTTCAGGCCAAGACGCTGACGGTCGAACGACGCGTTCGCGGACAGGTCTTCGCGGCGGAGGCCGAGGCCACGTTCGTCGATGCCGGCGCGCTTGTCGAGGATGCTGCGCTGGATGCCGATGTCGTCGCGCTGCGGCTGGTACTGGCCGGCGAGCAGATCCCCGAGAGCCCACCCGCCATGCGCCGCGGACGCGCCGATCCGGTTGCCCTGCGAATCGAACGCCGAGTCGGAGAGGGCCGCGGAGTCTTCCCACGACCGTGCCACGCCACGGCCCCGCTCGTAGATGTTCGGGGACCGCTCCATCCTCTGCCGCTGCATCTCCGACGCGATCGCGTCAGACAACCCGGAGGGGCGCGGCTTGGTCGCCGGGTTCTGGAGGTTCGGGGTGCCGTTCGGGCCGGTGCTGCCATAGGTCGGCGCGTTCGACCACGGCGACGTGTTCTTGTTCCCCTGCCCCTGCCCACCAGACGCGAGGTTGCTGCCACCCAGCCCGCCACCGAACCCGGAGCTGGACGACCAGTTCGTTGCCATGCCGAACAGCGTATGCGATGGTGGCGGACGTGGACGAGATCGACCTGATGGAACTGTCGCTGACGTACAGCCGCCACCCGCGCCACGCGCGCCTGATGGAACTGGCCGAGGCCGGCGAGTGGCAGCGTCTCCGACGGCTGATCCAGTTCGGCGTGGAGACACGGGAAGAAGTCGACGCGCTCCCCCCGCCGAACCTCACCGGACTTCAGGGCATCATCGACGCTGCGGACGACGGCCGCGGGTACAACGGCCTGACGCGCTGACTGCTACCAGTCCCACCCGCCGGACCATTCGTGGTGGCCGAAGATGCTCCCCGGCACCTGGATCTGGCGGTTCCCTGCCTCGGTCAGCCCGGCCAGCCCCGACACGTACCGTTCGCGCGCGTCGGCGGCCATCTCGCGGTTGCGGCGCTTCAGCCAGCACTTCCACTCCGCGTAGTCCAGCGCGACGTCATCCCACCCACCGGGCACATCCAGCGTGGACGAGTCGTTGCTGCCGGTGACGGTGAGGTCGGTCGGGAACTTCGCGTACCGGTAGTTGACCACGCCGCCGGTGGACGGGGATGGGTAGAACAGCAGGCTCATACTCGGCGCGTACCCGGTCGCGACGCACGTGTCGGGGGTGCCGGAACCGATGTCCTGATGCATGCCCCAGCGCGTGATCGCGGCGTGCCGCTCGATCGGCGTGATCGGGTAGCGGTAGGAGCTGCCGGTGGGCGTGAACGTGATCGGCTCCAACACCTTCACGACGGTGGTGGGCAGCGCGTACGACTCGGTGCCCGCGAGGATCGTGAGGGTCGCGTCCACTGTGAGTGCTTCGCTGCGCCGTGCGATGTCGCGTGCCGCTTCGTTGAGGGTCGCGCGGAGGAACTGGTTCGACCAGAAGCCCTCGTCCGGTTCGGACAGGCGTTCGCGGAGCCGGATCAGGTACGTGCCGAGAGTCGCCATAGGAACAGGCTAGTGGCCCCGGTTAGATGGAGGGACCGAGGTCCTGCCAGCCAGCCGGGTAGGCGGTCGGGCTCCACACGTTCGCCGGGATCTTCGACTCGTAGATGCGGCCGTTGAACGTGACTCGCGCCCCGAGCGGGTAGGCGTCATGGGCGCCCACTGGCTGCACCCATGCGGCGAGGTCGGCTCGGTGCTGCCGCCACAACGCGGGGACGACGGGCGGTGCCCAATCCGACTGGGTGGTGTGGGCCTGGACGCACTCGTAGAGCACGCCGTCGTGCCAGCGTTGCGTGTTGACCGTGACAGCCTGGCCGGTCTGCCACTTCGGTACCTCGGTCGTCGAGGGGGCGGTGGGGGTGACGGCGTCGAGGATGGCTTGCAGGTCGTGGCCGGTCGCGACCATGTCCCACGACGCCACGTAGGCCGTGACGACGCCGAGGTTGTCGTAGCGGGGCACGGTGAAGGTGAGCGCGTCGGCGGGGTTGCCCGTGGCGGCGGCCACGGCTGCATTGGCCGCGGCCTGCTGGGCGGGTGGGACGGTGAGGATGATGCGTCGGAGGCTCACGCGATCGTGATCCCGTACGTCGTCAGCACCCACGCCTTGAATGCTGCCCACTCAGGGAGCGCGGTCGGGTCGGTCGTGAACACCAACACGAGGGCCAGGTTGCCAGTTATGTGGTTGCCGTACGTGCCGACACCGGTGTTCCCTGCGCCGAGAGACAGAACAGCGAGCGCCTGAGTGCCGCCGACACTCCACACCAGGGAACCGTCAACGAACAGCCGGTTTGTGCCGTCGAACTCGCCGTAGAGCACGTGCGGGTTGGCGTCTGGTGTCCCGCCACCAGTAGCGGGCGAGCCAGCCCTGAGCATCCACACGAACACCCCAACGTTGCCGATGCCATTCCCTGACGCCGCCCCACCGACACCAACCAACCTGCCATCCACCGACGTGCTGTCATTGCCGATGGCGACGATGTAATACGGCTGGGCGATGTCCGCGACGTCGACCGCGAGCACGTCGTCGGTCGTGAAGTAGACGGTCGGCTGGTTGTTGTAGGCGGCGTTCACCGCGTCGTAGGTCGGTTGCTTCGAGCCGGTCGCCTGCACGAGATCCCCGCCGACGCTGCCACCGTTCCGCCACGACGACACCGCGCCACCGTCCGCGGGTGGCACCCACAACGGGTCGGACGCCCACACCCCATGCACCGGGTCGGTCGTCCACGACGTGAGCGGATTGAACGACGGGGCGGCAGCGACGGACTTCACGCCGGCACCGCGACCGGGCCGGCCACGCGTGCGGGTGCGGAGAGGAAAGCTCATGCCGAAGCTCAGGCGCTCAGCTTGTGGGAGTGGCCCTCGACGCTGTAGCTCCCACCGTTCCCGAGAACGCGGATCTCGTGGCAGATCACCGCGCTGCCGTCAGGGAGGGTGGTGGTGAGGGGCCGGGAGCTGAACATGAGCCGCTCGCCGGGTGCGACGCGGCGCGTGCCCTCCGCGCCGGCGGTCGGGTCCGCGGCGCCGTCGTCGGTGAAGTAGATGTCGTCACCGCCGCTGGCCTCACCGTTGTACACCTCCACGTAGTCCCAGAACTGGAGGAGCTGCGCGCGATCGACGGTCGTGGTGGTCAGGGTCGCGTGGATCGACTTCTTGTCCGTGATCGTTGCCATGGGGCAGAGGATAGTCGCAGGCCGCGGGTCAGGCGCCGCCCAGCGGGTACAGGATCAGCCCACCACTACCGGCACCGTCGGTCACATCGGGGTGAACCACTGGCAGCACGCCTCGGTGGCCGCGTTCACTTCGATCGCCCGGAACTCGGTCGCGAACGTCACCGCGTTCGACCCGTACACCACAGCGTTCAGCTCCCAGTCAGCGTCGAGGTTCGCTGCTCCGACCAGGCAGTGCCATGTCTGCCGGAACTTCGAGGACGTGTCGACGTCGACAACCTCTTTCCACCCCCACCCGGCCATCGTCTGGCCGTTCAGCGAGTTGGCCCACGAGAACTCGATCTCGTAGGTCGCGTCGACCGTGAACGACATCTCGACGGTCACATCGACAGCGAGCGCCGTGCCTGTCGGCGCCATCGTGTTCGCCGCGACCGTCAGGATCGCCCCACCCCACGGGTCCGACCCGTCCGATACTGCCCCGCCAGTCACGCACCACGCCTGCGGCAACCCACTCGCTGTGATGCAGTTGCGCGTCAGGTGCGTCGCCCACCGCTCGACAGCCAGCCAGTTCTGATGCTGCTTCCACGGGTTCGGGTCCAGTTTGTACGGGACCTGGAGGTCGCAGGACGTGCGCCCGAAGAACGGCATGATGCGTGGCAGCCGATCAGACGGTTTCGCGGATCTCGACGGCGTGCGGCCGTTCGGACGGGAACACCGCGAACGTCGAGTTGGCGCGCACCGCCTTCACGTCCCCCGAGTACACGCCGGGGGTCGCGGTGTCCGTCGCGTCGAACGCGAACTTGACGCGCCCATCGGACAGGTACGTGCCCGTGGTCGTCGCAACAGTGGTGCCGTGCTGGAACAGCCGGTACGTGTAGGAGCTGAACGTGCCCGAGGGGACCGGGCCGTCACGGTCCGCGAGCGTGATGTAGATGTCGCGGGTCTCGCCCTGGACCAGTGTGAGATCGGCCATGCCCGCGATCGTAGTGCTAGATGTCGATGTCGATGCCCGACTCGCGCCAGTCCGAATCCTCGATCTGCTCGAGGTAGTCGATGATCGTCGCGGTGAGGGGCGGCGTCTCGATCAGCGCGTACAGGGGGCGCGCTAGGAGAGGGTCTGTGCCGCTGACGATGACCCGTTCCTCCTCGGTGGCGCGGAACATGTCCGACACCGAGATCGCCGACCGTGTCGCAGCGACCCCGCTCGCGTCGGATGCTGTAGCCGTGTCCGATGAGCTGACTTCGACGAGAGGCATCAGGTCACGCCAGAGTGATCGTGATGGTCAGCGCCCACTCGTCAGATGACGTCTTGGTCCCCCCGCTGAACACCTTGCGGTTCAGCATCCGGCCACTGGTCGACGCGTTGAACAGGCCCCACTCGGCCCACGCGAAGTTCGCGTCCCCGGTCTCGAACGTCGACTTGTAGGTGATCACCGCGTTCGATGAGCTGCCAGTGCCGTCGGTGTGGAGGGGATAGGTGGCGTCCATGGCCTCGCGGTGCTTGTTCGACGCGGCCTGGAGATCCGTCTGGGTCGCGGCTGCTGCTGTGCTCGAGTCGCCGACACCGAGGTACGCGTTGGAGTTGTCGAACGCGGTGACGCCCGTCCCGATGAGCCGCTGCCACAGCGCGCTGGCGCCGCCGTAGACGAGCAGGTTGCCGCTGCCTTCCACCACCGCGTAGGGAGCCGAGCGGTCGTCGGCGCGGTACTTGTCGATCCGCCACTGGACCTGCCACTGGATCGGCTCCGACGCTGCATCGGCCATGGTTGTCTCCTGCTGCTCAGAACTCGTTGGAGGGGGCATCGTTCGCTTCCCAGAGTAGTTCGTGGACTGTCGGCGCGGTCCCCGACTCACCCTCGTCGGAGTGCGCGGACGAGTTGATCGTGAACTCGATGTGCGAACCCGAGATGTCGCAGCCACGGAACATGCGCGTCGGGAACCGGTCGTCGTCGACCGAGAACGTGACCGTCTCCCCCGCGGTGTGCTGGCGGGAACGGGCCGTGATGGTCACCCGCCCGCGACCTGTGGCGACGATGCCGATGGTGTTGACGTGCAGTTCCGTGCCGAGCGATGCGGCGAGGGGGTGGAGGCGCGCCTGGAAGCTGGATGCTGGGACCGCCGCGTCGTACTCCACGGTGACCGCGGCGCCGAGGTTCTCCACCGACTCGCCGGCCGCGTACAGGAACCGACTGCGCCAATCCGCGGACATCTTGTGGATGATGAGGTCCTCGGGGTCGTCGAGTCGCCACAGCGCGGGCACTTCGGGTTGCAGGTCGAGCAGCCAGTTGTTGGGGAGCACCACCCAGTCGCCCCAGGTGTCCGCGGTCGTGTACCCGTGGCCGTAGAACGGGTCCGCGGGTGGCCGCCAGAAATCATCCGGCATGGTCGGGGTGAGGTGCTCGGAGCGGTCGCCGCCACCCCACGTCCAGATGCCACTGCCGTCGACCGGGTAGATGAACCCGACCGGGCTGAACGTGCCGGCGTTCATCGAGAGCCCGGTGCCGCGGACGGACGGGTGCCGGTCGGCGCGGATGTCGGACCCACCGATGTCGCCCTGGAGTACCACACCGCCACCGCGTGCCTTGATGAGCAGCAGCACGTCCGCGTCGAGTGACCCGAATGCCTGGTACCCGGTCGGTTCCTCCCACCCGACGATCTGCCGGAAGAACTCCACCCCGGTGGGTTTGGTGGTCCAGTCGTTCGACTCGGTGAAGTAGAACGCCTCGTTCGTCGCCCAGATCGTCCCGAACGCGCCCGCGCCGAGGAGGGAGAGAGGGAAGATGACGACGCGGCCCTGATGCCCCACGATGAAATCCGGGGACACCAGCCCGCCACCAGACGAGTCCAGTTCCCGGTCACCGGGGAGGTAGCGCGTCGAGTCGACGGTGGTGGCGGTGTCGTCGGGGTACATGAGCACCCGGCCATCGACACAGAACGCCGTGGACACCGGGCCGGCGACGTTCGGGTCCGCACTGTTCGTCCGCCCGCTGACAAACGACATGCGCTTGGGCCGGACCGCGGGGTCCTGTGAGCCGGGACGCGACTCGCGCCAGATCAGCTCCCAGCCGGGCACATCGAAGTCGCGGGTGTGGCGCCACAGGTCATGCGACTTGTACGGGGTCGAGTTCGGGCCGGTGTAGAAGTACTCGAGGCCAACCAGCACCTCGGTGTTGTTCTGATCCACGCCGTCGAGGTTCTGGCCGGGCGTGAAGAGGGGATTGCGGCAGTGCAGCCCGCTGATGTAGAGCGGCGACGTCCAGTCGGTCGGGACCGGGAGGGTGGTGGCGGTGCCGGCCGCGTCTTCCGGCAGGAAGAAATAGTTGTTGCGCCGACGTGGCAAGGGGGCGAGGGAGCCGTCGGGGCGCGCGTAGCACCGGAACGTGCCGGAGGATTGCAGGGTGCCGGGCGGGTAGTTCGGCGACGGGACGTCACGGATGCCGGGCGTGAAGTCGCGGATCGAGTCGAGCGCCATGGGGTAAGGCTACGGCTTGGGCGCGCGCTGCTGCTGCGTTGCGCCGGGCAGGAGCGCGACCAACCCGACGACGATCAGGTTGAAGGCTTCCGCGGCGTCGTACTGGAGCGCGACGAACCCGAGGAACGTGAGGGCCGCGATCGCGGACAGGAGAACCCATCGGTCCAACATCAGGCGTTCCCGGCCATCGCCGCGGCCCAGATGATCGACACCGGGATCGTGACCAGCCCGACGAGGATCGCGACGAGGACGCCGGTCCAGACGCGCCGCAGCGTGCCGACCTCCATGGTGAGCGCCGTGAGCTGGGTTGACAGGTCGGCGTGCAGCTCGTCCATCTGGCCCGCGAGCCACGCGAACCGCTCCGGTTCCGCGACCTGCTGGATCTCCGACATGCGGGACATCAGAGCCTCCATCCGGGTGATGTAGAGCCCGACGGTATGGAGGTCGACGTCTCCGGTGATACGACGAGCGATGCCCATGCAACCATCATGCCCGCGCCGCGCGTGACGGTTCCGTCACAAGGAGCGCGGTGCATCATGACCCCTTGATGACGTTGATGACGTCGCCGAGGTTCGTCTGCTTGTCCGCGGTCGACGCGACCTGGCTACCGGTGATGACCGGCGCGCCGAACACCTTGAAGTCAGCCCAGAACGCGCGCTTGTCGGCCTCGGTCCACTTGCTGTAGCTCACGTCTTCATCTCCTGGGGTGATGGTGGGGGCACCGTCGTACGCGGTGCGGCAGATGCGCTCGAGGTTCAGACCGCCCGGGTCGAGGTGGGCGTTCGGGCGCGGCGCGTGCTGGTGGCCGAGGTGGCCGCTGTAGTTGTCCCACGCCGGCGCCGAGAGCCGGATCTTCGATGGGGGCGAGGCCGTGTTGCCACCCTCGCCGATCTTCTGGCAGACGAGGTACCGGTTCGGAACCGGATGATGCGCGATGATCGGCCGCACCACCGCGGTCGCGAGCCAGTCGAGTTGCACGTCGGTGAGGAGGTGCATCTGCGCGGCGTAGCCGATCAGCTCGATCTGGACGACACGGTCCCGGTTGGTTTCGACGTCGGGGGATGCCTTGAGCGCACGGCCGGCGAAGGACGTGTCGATGCCCTGGACGCGCTCACGGTTGTAGACGTCCACCCAGAGCTGCGGCGGGTTCCGGTGGATGCGCGACAGGGCCGCCGCCGCACCGGGCCGTGGGGGCGTCTCGGTACTGTGCCACAGGATCTTCCACGCGCCGTCGTCGTCACGGTACGGGAGCCCCGAGACAGGAGCGGGGACCCAGTCGAAGCCTGCGATGCGCGCCATGCCGGTGAGTCTAAGTGCTGGTGGTCGGCAGGCTGCCGAGAGTGGCGATCAGCGCGTCGACGGTGACTCGCCAGATGTCGGCACGGGCCTCGGCCTCGGCCAGCTTGTCCCTGAGGTCCGCGGTGATGGCACGGGCCTGTTCACGCGCGGAGGAGTAGGCCACGCCTGAGGACAGCAGGCCGAGGAAGGCGTCGGCCTCTTCGCGGATCTGCTGGCCGCGGAGGTTGCCGAGATCGGAGCGGGCGGTCTGGAAACCGGATACTGCATCGCGGAGTGCCTGACGCGTCACGTCCGCCGCCCCCGGTGATGGACCTGATGGGGCGGCGGACGTGGGCGTAGACACTGATCACCTCCCTACTGTGTGAAGGCGCGTGACTAGTTGCGGGTGGGGCGCTGCACGCGCTTGGTTGGGACCGGGTCGGCCTGGATGCTGTCGGTCAGGCCGTTGTCGTCGCCGAGCGCCGCGGCCGATCCTGCCTTGACCGTGTCGGCCGGCGAGCCGTCGGGCAGCACCAGCGACGGGTGCTCCGGGGTGGTGGGCCACACCGGCAGCCCCGTGTCGCTGGTCACGACGTCGGGCCGGACAGCGAGGTTCGCTGCAGCCTGATCTGCTGCCGCGGGGTTCTGGTCGCGGATCGCCTGGAGCATGAGGAGCTGGTTCTGGCGGTTCACCTCGAGCTGGCGCATCAGGTCCTCGATCACGAGCTTCGTGTCGGCCTGGCCCGGGTCGCGGCCACCGGACGCGTGCCCGAACGGGTCGTCGATGACGGTGACGATCCGCTGGTGGTCCCACGTCTCCACCTTGACGCGCGGGAGGTTCGGGTGCATGTACTGCCGGCGGCCCATGATCTCGCGCTCCGTGTACGGCGCCGTGGGGTCCATGCCCTTGTAGAACGAGCCGGACTCGGGGACGTCAGGGGTGGTGGCGGGGTCCGCGTACCACTTGTCGTTCCCCGTCGCCCACTTGGAGGACAGGCGGTCGCGTTCCTGGGTGCGGTACCGGCGCTCCATGTCGGTGTCCGACGCGTCGTAGGTCTTGGGGTTCCCGAACCACAGGCACATCGCCAGGTACGGGATCGGCTGCGGGACGTTCGGCACCAACTCGTACGGCTGACCGTGGAACAGCAGCTTCGGGAGTGGATGGCCTTCGTTCGTGACGATCACCATCTGGTGCTCGTTCGTGGACGGGTCCATGACGGTGCCGGCGAGATCGGGCATGTGTCGCTCCTGTGTGTCGCTGTGTGGGGAGATGCTGGTGGCCGCTAGCCGTGCGTCAGGGGCGCATGTACGCGACGAACGGGAACACGGTGGTCGCTAGGTCGGTCGACGCGGTGACCTCGGCCAGCGCAGCACCGTCGGTGGTCGTGTCGACCCAGAAGGCCATGACCTTCTTGTTGGTCGCGTCGAACGCGCCGACGATGCCGGTCGTGGCCGCGCCGAGGACGAGGCGGACGAACGAGCCGCCCTTGAACTGACCGGCGGTCACGGCCTCGCCACCCGTCGGGTAGACGGAGTCGAGCGTGATCGTGCCGGTGACGAACAGCATCCCGCCACCGAAGTTGACGGGGTTCTCTGAGAGGGTGACGGTTGCAGCCATGCCGATGATGCTAGCCGTTACTCGCCGGGCAGTCTGTAGCCGCCAGCCGTGGACTCGGGCACGACCATCCCCACCGTCTTGTAGTGGATGATGCCGCGCGCGCCGGGGATGAGGTACGGCTGCTCCCCGAGCGCGATGGCGCGCAGGCAGAACATGTGGTCCTCGCCCAGCTGCAACCCACCCTCGCTGTCCGGATGGCCGCTGGGGACGACCATCTCCGCGAACCACTTCTGGGGGTGACGGAAGGCGCGGCCCATGTCCTCGAGCAGCGTGCGGTGCACGGCCATGAAGCCGGCGCCGAACGACGTGACGGGGAGCGGCTCGTCGCCCAGCTCGTCGAAGGTGAGGACGCGGAGCCACTGCCCGTCCGGCTGGATCGACCACGCACAGCCCTCCGGGTGGATCTCGGGGTCGTAGGTGGTGAGCTTGTACGCGCAGATCGCCTCACCGAAGTTCGGGTCGAGGCACCAGTACGGGCCCGACGCGATGCGCGTCCCCGCGTTGATCGCGCCGACTAGGAGCCGCTGGACGTGCTCGGGCGTGAACGCGATGTCGTCGTCGAGGAACACGAACCAGTCGGTGGCCGCGGTCGTCGGGTCCGCGAGGAGTTCCTGCACGAACTTGTTGCGGCCGATGTCGAGGTACGGCCCGGACGTTTCGTTCGTCACCGCCAGCACCTCGAACCCGGGGATCGAGTGGCGGCCCATCACCGCCTGGCAGGAGCGCATGTGCTCGATGTGGGGGTGGCCCGCGCTGAGGGTCGCGAGGGTGACTGTGGGCTTGTCGCTGGTGTCGCTCATGGGCACACCATACCCGCGCACGCGACACCGCCCCCGGAAGGGGATACGGGGGCGGTGTCTGGCGGCGCCCGGGAGTGGCGCTGTGTGGGGGATGTGGGTCAGAGCGACTTGCAGACGAACACGTCGGTGACGTTCGACGCGCTGTCCGCGATCGCGAAGCCGAGGGCCTCGCCGGCAACGGGGGACGCCGTGACGGCGATGCTGCCGGTCGTGGTGACGCTGCGCTTGATGATGCCCGACGCGGACAGGGAGCCGGTGGTCGGGACGTCATCCACCGCGCCGAACACACGGACCTTCACCAGATCACCGCTGGCCGCGGCGTGCAGGGCGATGCCGACACACAGGCTGGCGGTCGAGTCGGTCGCGGCGTTCGCGACCTTCCCGGTGGGGCCGAGGGCGACGACCCGCTTCGCGGTGACCGCGGCGCTGGTCTCGAACTCCAGGTCGATGCCCTGGATCTTCGTCTGGAAGTCGGTGTACTGGTAGGCACCGAACGGCTGGGACAGGGGGTTTGCCATGACAGGCTCCTTGGCTCGGGGCGGGGCTCAGGCCGCGATGGCCCGGAACACGCCGCTGGTCTGCGGCCGGCGGTTGATGACGTTGCCCATCCAGAGCAGGTAGCCGACCATCGCGTCCTGGTCCGTGGGGACCATGAAGTCCCGCATGTAGAAGTCGCGGTCGCCGGTGATGACGATGTCGATGGGCTCCTCGTCGATGAAGAAGACCGACGAGTTCGAGGTGTCGGGGCCGTCGGGGCACTTGTCGTCGACGATCCACGGGATGCCCTCGAAGCAGGCGTTCCAGAAGCCGGCCGAGTAGAGCTGCTCGTCGTGGCCGCTCGGGCCGACGGGGAACTGCTGGTTGGCGACACCGAGGCCGAGGAAGCGGTTGTACTGCTCCTTGCGCGACACGATGATGGACGGGAAGTGCCCGCCCTTGTTCGTGTTCGAGCGCATGTTCATCAGCGCCGTCCAGGTGAGGGTGGTGCTGGCCGAGTCGTCGTTCGAGTTGAGGTACGTGTTCGCGGAACGGGTGAGCGACGCGTACGAGGCGCTGACGCCACCGTCGTCGATCATGGTCTGGATGCCGTCGAGGTCCTTGACGTTCGTGCCGGCGGACCACAGCCCGGTGCCGAGGTTGGAGGCCATCGACATGCGGGCCTGCTCCCACTTCAGCGTCACCTCGTTGGCGGCGGCGAGCGGGGTGTTCATCCGCACGATCGTGCGCGCATCGAACGACACGGGGACGTAGTGCTGCTTCCAGTCCCACGACCCGTTCTTCACCGTCTCGTTCTGGGCGGTGGACAGGACGTCGTAGCCCTGGTAGGGCCCGCCGGTGCTGAGGGTGTCGTAGATGAACGGAGCCTCGATGTGGGTTCCGCCCTGGTACTGGCGCTTGTTGGCCCGGTTCCACCGGAACCAGAGGGCGTTCGTGCCGTACACCTGATCGGTGATGACCGGCATGACGAGGTGACGCGAGAGAGCGGTGACCTCATCGGTTCCGATGATGGCTGCCATGTCGGCGATCCTTCTCCTGGGGGGCTGGACTGATGGGTCGGTGTCGCTCTATCTGAAATGAGCATAGGGCATCGCGGGGAGTGGATCGGCTGGAGACGCGCCACTGCCCCCGGGAAAGGCGGACCGGGGGCAGTGGCAGCGCAGACGGAGGTGAGGAGTGGGACCGTAGGTGCGGGCTACCGGTCCCCCACCATCTGCGCGATCTGAGCGGCCATCGCCAACGCGACCTCGTTGCGGTTGTTGAGATCCGGGCCGGCGGTCTGCTGGGGGGTGGTGAGCGCGGAGTGGACCGGCTGGACCGGCTGCTGTGCGGGGATGCCGGTGTACCCGGGGGGCGGCGCGACCTGGCTGAGACGCGGGTCCGTCGGGGATGGGGGGGTGGATGGACCGGTCGGACGCGCACCGCCACCGGACCCGTTCCCCGCCAGCGCGGCCGCGGCAGTGGCACGCGCGACATCATCGGCGGTCGGTTCCGGGGAGGTCGCGGCGGCGCCCATCAGCTTCTCGCGGAAGTGCGGGTGGTTGAGGGCCTCGAGCTGAATGGTCTGCGCGGTCGCGCTGTACGCGTCGCCGGTGGAGGAGTAGATGCCGCCCCACACCGCGGACTGGTTGACGCGGGCCTCGAGCGCGGCCAGTTCCTCCGGTGCCCAGTCGGCATGGGCCGCGCGGAACTCGACGAGGGCGCGCTGAGCTTCGGCCTGAGCGTGGGCGACGGTCTGCTGCTCCCACTGCGCCTGCTGCTGCTGGAGGGCCTCGCGTTCACGGGCCAGGGCCGCGCGCTCCGCCTCCAGTGCCGGGTCGGGCGCGGGGGGCTCGGTGTACGGGTCGTCGTAGGGGTCGCGCTGCGGGCGGGGCGCCGGCTGCTGCTGAGCCTGCTGCGCGGCCTGCAACTGGGCCTCGATCTGGCGCGGATCGATCCGACCCCCCATGATCCCGTCCACCCACTGCTGCTGCTCCGGGGTCAGAGACGCGAAGCGCGACGCGAGGCTGACCGTCTGCACGACCTCGTCCGCGGTGGGCGCATGGCCGAGCACCAGTTCATAGACGCGGGACGGGTCGAAGTGGCCGGTCGCGGTGTCCACCGCGCCATCGGTCGCGGGGTCGGGGAGCACCGGGGCCGCGGGTTCCGGCTGGGGAGCGGGCTGCTGCTGGTTCGGGTCGCCGAGGTACGGGTCGAACGGCTCCATCGTCGGCCCGGGATCAGCGGCCGGCTCGGGGCTGCCCATCTGCCGGCCCTGCTGGTGGAGCGCCGGGTCCGCGGGGTCGGGCGCGACATACGGCGCCGGTTCTGCGGGCGCGCTGGGGGCGGGTTGCGGGGGGGGCGCGGACAGAGCGACACCACCCGCGCCCTCCCCCGCGATCTGGACGGTGCCGTTCGGGTCACCGGACACAAGCATCGTCGTGTCGAAAGCTGGGGGTGCGCCGTCGCCAGGCGTGGCTGCCGCGTCGATGATCGGGCCACCCGACTCCTGCGCGGCGGTGATCGCGGCTGCCATCGCGGCAGTGTCGAACCCTGGGGTGTTGGGCATGGTGTCGCTCCTGTGGTGTCGCTTGGTGATCTGCTACTTGATACTCAGCCGCGGGCGCCGCGCGGGGGGCCGGCGCCCATGATGCGCTGCACCTCACCCAGCCCGCCCATGCTGCGGCCACCGCCACCGGGACCAGCCATGCCGGTCATCGGTGCCATCGGAGGCCCACCGGGCGCGCCGGCCATCGGGTCGTTCGGGGGTCCGGGCATCCCGGGACCCATGCCGCCGAGCAGCGCGGCGAGCCCGTCACCGGGGCCACCGGGCGTCGCGGCCATCGCGCCGGCCATGCCGCCACCCATGCCACCGCCACCGGTGGACGCGGGAGCGGGACCCATGGTGCCCTGCTGCGCGAACGGTGCACGCGCCTTCTCGATGACCTGCGTCTCCAGGTCGGTGAGCCACACGATGTCCGCGTCGGGCATCATCTTCGCGGTGCCGAGGAGCGTCACGATCGACTCGAGCACCTCGGACATGGTGTTGGTGGAACGGGAGGCCATGACCGGATCGTAGCCCGCCCCACCAACACCGTCGCCGCGTCAGTCGACGGGGAGGTCGACCGGCGTCCGGCAGTAGCTCTCGGGGAGGTTCCCCTTCGGCCAGTTCTGCGCGAGCAGGTTGTCCACGGTCTTGCCCGTGTCGGACAGGACCCACGCGCCGAGCCAGTCGGAGCAAGCGGTGAACCGGGACCCGTGGCGGGGGGTCACGACGATGAACTTCTCGTCGGGCCGCTCCGACATGTTGCCGAAGTGGATGAGGCCCTCGGGGCCGTCGTAGCCCTCAGCCATCTCGCGGTCACCGCCGAGCCACACCGCCGAGATGCACTCGATGTAGGTGGTCGCGCCGGACGAGTCGATCAACTTGACGTGCATGGGTTGCTCCTGTGTGGGTGTCTGTGTGATGATGATGCGGCTGCGACGCCGGACTGCTCACGCAGGACGACGGAGGGGGCCGCTCCCAGTGAGGATAGGGGATCGGCCCCCTCTTCGCGTCCGGACGCGACACCGCCCCTGGCCGTGCTCGGGCTCAGAGGCGGTGTGGCGGGCAGAAGCGGACCGGGAACTGGCCCGAAGGGAGAGTGTGGGGCTCAGCCCTTCGCCTTCTGCTCGGTCGGCTTCAGGTTGCCCTTCGCCTGGGCGTAGGGGCTGCGGCCGTGGCGGTCGAGGTTCGTGTGACCGAGCTTGTCGATCGACGCGTTCCCCGTCTTGCCGATGGATGGCATCGAGTCGGGCATGGTCAGTCCTCCGGTGTGGTGGAACCGAACGACGCCGGGAGCGGGTCGTACGGGCCGCTGGTGGGGGTGCGCTCACCCGTCGCGTGCTGCGCGGGGATGGACGGGTCGCGGGGCACAGCACGCGAGTTGACGGTGAAGTCGTCCGGCGCTGCGTGGGTACCGCGGGTGATGTCCATGAGCAGAGCCTAGTCGCGAGGCGAGTCGAGAGCGGCGCGGACCATGCAGTCCTTCGCTTCGAGGAGCTTGCGGAGGCCGACGGTGAGTTCGGGTCCCTCCAATGACCCTGCCATCGTGTGCGCCAGGATGCAGAACGGGCGGGACACGTCCTGAAGGTGGGCTGGGAGATGGTCGTACTCGAAGTACCGGAGGATGGATTCTGTCGCTGGGTGCATGGGCTGAGCCTAGACCCGCGCTCCGGTGCGTGCGTTCGGGCCGATCCCCCCGGCCCCGAGCGACGGGCTGCCGCCACCACCCTTCGCCGCGGCCTCAGCCTCCGCGGCCGCGGCCTTCCGTTCCTGCACGCGTGTCGCGACGGCCTGCGCGTTCGGGAAGTCGATCTCCTCCAACGCGGCCTGCTCGTCGATGAGTTCCATCGCGAACAACTGCACGGCCCGGTTCTCGCGCATCTGGCGCGAGACGTGATGACGACTGCCGGCGTCGACGTGGAGCTGGTACTGGAGGGGCACCGCGCCGTTGCTGCTGGGGATGAGGAAGTGGCGGGCGCGCAGGGCACGGAACTTGTCCATGTTCTCCGGCCCGGCGATCGACACGATGCGCGGGGTCGTGTAGTTCTCCACGACCAGCGCGGCCTTCTTCACGAACGAGTCGCGCAGCGCGTACTCCATCTGGCGCAACATGCTGCGGATGCCGACGTGCGAGGACTCGCTGATCTGGTCCACGACACCTTGCGCCGGCCGACCCGCGGGAGACGTGCCCTTGAGGATCGCGTTGATGCCACTGATGACCTCCATGCGCTTGAGGAGGAAGTCGACCATCTGCTGCGCGCCCGCGTTGATCGGCGGAGGAGTGAGCCAGCCGGTGCGCTGATCGGTCTGCGCGATCGGGATGCGCTGCCCCGGCTTGTTCGTGATCGGCATGTTCGTCAGGTTGCCGTTCTGGTCCAGCCAGATCGGGTTGCCGCTGAGTTCGAGGTTCTGCTGGATCGCGGTGAGGAGGCGGTTCAGGCACTTCTGCGGCGAGATCAGCAGCTCCACCATCGAGATGCCCCAGAACTCCGCGTTGAAGTCGATCGGCTGGTAGCGCGAGTACGGGTGCCCACCGTGCGTCCAGATGTTCTCCGCTGGTTCGTCCAGCAGGACACGGTTGTTCGCGACCACGACCACCCGCCAAGTGACTTTGCTGCGGCGAACAGGGGTGTTGGTGTGCGGGTCCTTCACGTCCACGTACTCGTGCTGCCGCAGCCAGCACTCCAGCACGGTGGTCTCGGGCATGTCGAGGTTCGGGATGTGCGGGTGGTTGGTGCGCGCATACCGGGAGGAGGTGGCACCGGGCATCGCACCGGGGTTGAGGCCGAGGCGCGGGCCACGGTTCCCCAGCACATCGAACAGGGTGGGTGGCTCGTCGATGTCGACCGACATGCCGCCTGTCGCGCTGAACGCAGCGGCCGCGCCCGGGAACCGCTCATCCAGTTCCTGGATCGTCATGCGCCGCGCCTCGATGATGTACAGAGCGTCTTCGAGGTTGGTGGCCTTCGGGTCGGGGTACAGGCGGTACGGGGAGATGTGGCGCGCCATCGCGTCGCCCATCCCGCCCGCGAGGTTGTGCTCCCAGGAGGTTTTCGCGAACCCGGTGCCGTACACGAGCCCGTCCCAGCACACCATCCCCCACTCGCGTTCCTCCATGTTCGCGAGCCACGACGCGTCCATCGTGTACTCCAAGTCCTGCGCGATGGACGTGAAGTACGCGGTGAGGTCGGAGTGGGGGACCGACGCGGGGGAGACGCTGGTGCGGAAGCGGGTGTCCATCTGCCACGCGACCAACGTGCGGATGATCGGGAAGATCTCGGGGATCTCCGGGGACGGCATCCAATCGGCGCGCTTCGCCGGGTTCCAGTGGCGGTTCGTCAGCATCCGGTAGCACTCGTTCCACCGCGGGAGGAGCGTGTTGCGATGGGATTTGGCCGCGGTGAAGAGCTGGTGGATGCCCTGCACCGTCTTGATCTCCGCCTCATCCGGGGAGGGGGCGAGATGGAAGGGGCGCGGGGTGCGCTTGATCCGGTTGATGTGCGGGGTGGACGCCGCGCTGACGGTGTCGGGGGGGTTGGCCGCGTCTGCCGCGTCGCGTGGGGCGGGGGTCTCGCCGCGCATCACCTCACCCGCGGACAGGTGCGATGACGTGCTGGGGCGCGTCGGCCGGGTCAGGGTGGCGACGCTGCCCGCGCTGTCCAGGTTGTCCGGGTCGAGCTGGGTCAGCGGGGAGAACGCGCGCGGGGCCATGAGGAGATGCTAGATGACCGTCTTGGTGACTGGGTCCTTCTCCCCGCGGGCAACAGCCGCGTCGTGCTGCTCCTTCAGCCCCGCGTCGCCGTACCGCTCCAATGCCTCACGCCGCAGTTCCTCGTGGTCGCGTGGCACGAGGTTCGATTCGATGCCGGTGCGCGCGGTCTGCTGGGCGCCGAGGATCTTCAGCTTCTCGCGGAAGTCCCGGTGGCCGTGGACCTCGGTGCCGACCGTGTGGTTGTAGTGCGACTGGAGGACCGGCGCGAACGCGATGCTGTCGCCGCGGTAGTCGCGCCGGTAGCTACCCATCGCGCACTCGTTGCACGGCGCGTGGCCCTCGTCGTAGCCGCGCTTGGTGGATGAGTCGCGGTCGCATGTGATGGTGTGGCGGCTGCCGCA
>ERZ724509.307-NODE-307-length-22734-cov-7.818202_pt1 | contig 22734 bp, 21 predicted proteins | sample MGYA00376042_ERZ724509 | MGnify/ENA primary metagenome ERZ724509 (study PRJEB28724, sample SAMN07190887) | wastewater metagenome | isolation source: effluent of sewage treatment plant in Hong Hong | place: USA: Christiansburg, Virginia | collected 2016-03-01 ...
GATTGCGAATAGCTGATATACAGCCGCCTGCGGGCGCGGGTGATGGCGACGTACATCAAACGGCGTTCTTCTTCCAAGCTCTTGGGGTCGTTTTGGGAATTTTCATGGGGAAACAATCCCTCCTCCAGCCCCGAAAGAAACACACCATCAAATTCCAGCCCCTTACTGGAATGCACGGTCATCAACTGCACGGCATCTTGCCCCGCGTTCACCATGTTGTCACCCGCTTCGAGTGCGGCATGGGTCAAAAACGCCAATAAGGGCGATAAGGTTTCACCCGTTTCACTATTGCCCGCTACGTTGGGTAACGATTGCCCGAATCCTTCTTGCGAGACAAAACTTTCTGCCGCATTCACCAATTCATCCAAGTTTTCCAGCCGATCTTCGCCTTCTTTGTCGGTTTGATAATGGGCAATAAGGCCGCTGTGTTGCAGCGTGAACGCCACCAAGTCGCGCAAATTGAATGGGCGGGTTTGCTCGCGGATGATTTCGATACGCGCCACAAAACTCCCCACACTCGCCCCCGCGCGGCCTTTGAGCAAACTGGCGGCATCGTACAGCGAACAGCCCGCTTCTTTCGCCAAATCCTGCAACTGCTCCAAGCTTCGCGCCCCAATGCCCCGTGCCGGAAAATTCACCACGCGGCTGAAACTGGTATCGTCATGCGGATTGTCCAAGAGCCGCAAATAGGCCAGCGCGTCTTTAATTTCCTTGCGTTCAAAAAAGCGCAGCCCGCCGTAAACGCGGTACGGCACTTTGGCATTGAATAACGCCGTTTCAATCACCCGACTTTGCGCGTTCGAGCGGTACAACACGGCAATTTCTTTACGCGGAAACGGGTCAGCCTTATCCTGAACCAAAGCCTGAATTTCTTCAACTATCCAGCGGGCTTCATCAAAATCGGTCGCGGCTTCGTACACCCGCACGGGTTCGCCAGCGCCTTGGTCGGTACGCAAGTTTTTGCCCAACCGATGCTGGTTATGGCCAATCAACACATTCGCGCAGTTCAGGATATTGCCGCAACTGCGGTAATTTTGTTCGAGCTTGACTTGGTGCTGAATCGCAAATTCCCGCACAAAATCGCCCATATTGCCGACATTCGCACCGCGAAAAGCGTAGATGCTTTGGTCATCGTCGCCCACCGCCATCACCGTGCCGCCGCCGTCACCTTCTGCCAATAATTTAATCCAAGCGTATTGCAGCCGATTCGTATCTTGAAACTCATCAATCAAAATATGGCGGAAACGGCTGCGGTAGTGGTTGCGCATGGCCTCGTTATCACGCAACAATTCGTACACCCGCAGCAGCAATTCACCAAAATCGACCACGCCTTCCCGCTGGCATTGCTCTTCGTAGAGCTGGTAGATTTCGATTTTTTTCTGGGTTTCGGGGTTGCGGGTTTCGATATGGTGGGGGCGGTGGCCTTCTTCTTTATGCCCGTTGATAAATTTTTGCAGCAACTTGGGCGTATAGCGGTCATCATCCGGCAGATTCAAGGATTTAGCGAGGCGTTTAATGGCACTCAACTGATCCTGCATATCCAAAATCTGAAACCCTTTGGGCAGATTCGCCATATCCGAATGCAAGCGCAAAAAACGGTGGCATAGCCCATGAAACGTGCCAAGCCACATGCCGTAGGTGTCGATGGAAATGAGGGTTTTCAGCCGCAAAATCATTTCTTTAGCGGCTTTGTTGGTAAACGTCACCGCCAAAATGTCCCCGGGCGAAACCCCTTGCTGCAACAGCCAAGCGATGCGCGTGGTCAAAACCCGCGTTTTGCCCGAACCCGCCCCCGCCAAAATGAGCGCGTGTTCCGATGGCAGCACCACCGCCTGACGTTGTTCGGGGTTAAGCGCGTCGAGTAAATGGGTATGGTTCATGTTGTTATTCTTTTATTTTTTGTTTTTTTATTTCACATTGCATTCCCGCCGCAGAATGGCGAGGGCATCTTTTTCGGCATAAACCGCATCGCTGTGCAGGGTGGATTCGGATTCATCCACAAAAGCATCCCACAATTCGAGGTATTCCGCTTGCGATTCGTGCGGGGCATTCGTGCGGATGAAATCACGCGCCACATCGGGCTGCCAGCCGGATTTTTGGATTTTGCGCAAAATCGTTTTCGCCGCTGTGGGGGTCAGGATGGTTTTCGCGGGGCTGCTGGTGGCAAGCGATAGGAAAAGCGTTAACAAGGAACTGTCATCGCTATGCCCGCCCGTGGCCTTATCCCACGCATCCGAAACGCTGTGGGCGTGCGATTCAACCTCAGAAAGCGGGTCTTCCAGCCAAAAGTAGCGACCCAAAAAGCCTTCGGTTGACTCGGCTGGGGGGTTGAACAACGGGCGCGGCGCAAGGGTTTTATCCAAAATTTTGCCCCAATCGCGTTCTACCGAGAGCCGAACCCGATCCACAACCGCATGGTATTTTTCTGGCAAATTCTTCGGAAGATGCAGGCTGGGTGTGCATTGTGTGCTATCTATTTTGTAGCTTTTATGGTGACTTTTGCGTAAATTGCGCACCATGTTTTCAAACCCTGCCCAATCGGGCATCTCGCGCTTGCGGGTGCGGAAAACCAGCAATCCGGTGCGAATCACCGCCTCGGCATCCTTGCCCGCCTCACGCAGCGTTGCTTCGTCCAAACCCAGCGCTTCGGCGAACCAAATCGCGGCTTCCACCGTGTGGGCGATGCGGCTACGGCGGTTGAATTCGGTTTGGTAATCGTGCAGGTTGCGCTGCGTCCATTTGGCGAGGAGGGGGATCATCTCCTCATTGAACGTGGTGCTACCGTGCATCGCAAAATGGCTGTGTTCCGGCATCACCATCAGCGCTTTGAGCATATCCGAACCGCCCTTGGAGCGCGATAAAAAGCTGTTATCGCGCAACGATTCGGCGGCCTTATGCAGATCGCCCCCGCAGCTTTGCGCCAAATACAAGCTGACCAAGTTCACCATGCGTTCACGGGCTTTTTCCAGTTCGGGGCGCAAAAACTCCGTCCCAAAATAGCGGGCGATTTGCACCATGCCCTTGGGGGCTTCGCGGTGAATTTGCGCGATTTTTTCGGCGTTGATGATGCCGTGTTGCACGCCGTAAACCAGCGCTTTTTCAAAAAACGGGCTTTTGTCAAACAGAGCGAGGGTCAAATCGCGGACTCCTCATCGTCTTCATCCTCGGGCGCGGCTTCACGGGCGGGGCGGGTGGCGCGGCCTCGGTCGGTTTCGCGCGTATCGAATTTGCCAACATGGTGGGCGGGCAGGTCGGTGGGGTCGTCGTATTCGTCTTCGTCTTCCTCCAAACTCAGTTGGTAGGCACGCGCTTTGGCACGCAGCACGAGGATGGTTTCGATGAACAAATCAGGGCATTCGTAGCGCAGCAGCCACGCCATTTCCATCCAATCTTGGTCAGCGACTTCATCGTGCTGCAAGCGGGCTGGCACGTAGGCGCAGGCGTATAAATCGTCTTCGGACAAAATATCACCGTAATCGTCCACCGCGTCAAAACTACCCGTGCGGGCGAAGGCTTCGATACGGCTCCATTTTTCAGCGAAATAATTGGCCATCGCTTCCGCGCCGCCTTCTAAATCGCCAATCGCCGTTAAAAATTCAACCGAATCGGCATCATCCCGAAAAATTACCGAATTCATCATCCCACGCAAATGGGTGTGGGTCAGGTCTTTGTATTGTTTTTCGATGACCACCGCACGGGCAAATACTTCGGGCGTTACTGCCATATTCACCACCGAGCCGCGTGAACCATCAAATTCCCGAATCACCGCCAATACATCTTTGGGCGGTAATTCTTCTAAAACCAGCGTAAGGGCGTAATCCCCTTCCGTATCCGCCAATTCCGACAACGCATTTTCCGCGCCCACAATATCACCCATCGCAATCAGGCTACGGGTTTTTTGAATGACTGCTAAATTACTACTCACCGAATTTCCTTTTTATCCATAGAACGAACGCGGTCGTATTATGAACGCCGTCGTATTATTCGAGGTCGGGTGCCATCACGTACTGGTCGCGCCCAAAGGTTTTGCCTTTGAGTAAAGCATAGTCCGCACGTTCGACTGCGCTGCTTAACGATTCACGTACCCGTACCCGTGCCACGCCCGCAGTTGCTGTCAGGGGTAAAACCAAATCGCTGGGGGTGTGCAAGGGGGTGGAACGCACGGTTTCCAGCAGGCGTTCAATCACGGTGATGATGGAATCGTTTTTAGGAATCATGAAAAGGGCGAGAAATTCTTCCCCACCAAACCGAATCAACACATCGTTTTGCCGCAATTGTGCGGACATAATTTCCGATACATGGCGCAACGCCATATCACCCACCGCGTGACCGTAGTTATCGTTCACCGATTTGAATTTATCCAAATCAATCATCGCCAACCACAGCGTTTGACCGGTGCGGATGGTATCGTTGCTGCGCAATTCAAAGGCGTATTCCAGACCATGACGCAGGGGTAAACCCGTTAGCACATCATGCCGCATCGAAATATCGGCTATCTTCTGCTGCATGGCGTGGAGCAGGGATACCATCGTGCTTTGGGCGTATTCGTAATCGTCCAATTCGGAGGGAGAGGCTGGCCTATCGGCGAGCATCTTGATGCACATGGCACGCACGGCGGTGTGCATGGCTTCGTGCGAAATGGCGAGTTGTTGTGTGATGGCGGTATCAATCAGCTCTAAATCGGGGCGCACACGCGCAAACCACACACCAAAGCGGCACAATTCATGGGCTTTAAGAGAAAAAGTTTCTTCCCCGGGTGATTCACGCAGCAAGCAACACCGTAATAATCGCTGCGTCCAGTTGACATGTGCTTCCAGACCACGCGCCAACCCCTTGGCCATGTTTTCCAGTTTCTCCTGCGTCAGACGGGGTTTCACATTGATAACAGATTTCATTTTGACAGCGTTTCTTCCCAGAGTATCGCACCACCTAGCCCTTGAAAATACAAGGGAAACCATCCGTAACAAATCGGTTTTTCAACCGTCATCACCGCGTATTCACCATGTCTCTGACAAGCCAGCAAATTGAGCTTTTATCCCCCGCCCGTACCGCCGAAATTGGAATCGCAGCCATCGACCACGGAGCCGATGCGATCTATATCGGAGGCCCCGGCTTTGGTGCGCGTTCCAGTGCCGATAACAGCATTGTCGATATTTCTCGCCTAGTGTGCCATGCCCACCGCTTCAAAAGTCGGGTATTTGTGACAATGAACACTATTTTGCACGACAACGAATTGGAAATGGCACGCCGCCAAGCGTGGCAACTGTACGATGCCGGAGTCGATGCCCTCATCGTCCAAGACATGGGCTTATTGATGCTGGAGGATATGCCGCCCATCCAGCTCCACGCCAGCACGCAATGCGATATTCGCACGCCGGAAAAAGCCCGTTTCTTGCAAGATGTGGGCTTTACCCAGATTGTGCTGGCACGCGAATTGACGTTGCCGCAAATCGAAGCCATTCGCGCCGCCATCGACCCCGAACGCTGCACCTTGGAATTTTTCGTTCACGGTGCGTTGTGCGTGGCGTACAGCGGACAATGCTACATCAGCGCCGCGCATACCGGACGCAGTGCCAATCGCGGTGAATGCAGCCAAGCCTGCCGCCTGCCGTATCAGGTGGTCGATGCCGCAGGTCGCTTTGTGGCGCACGATAAACACGTTTTGTCGATGAAAGACAACAACCAAAGCGAGAACCTTGCCGCGCTGGTGCAAGCTGGCATCCGCAGCTTCAAAATCGAAGGGCGTTACAAGGATATGGGCTACGTGAAAAATATCACCGCCCATTACCGCAAGCTCTTGGATGCGTTGATCGACACCGCGCCCGAATCGTCCGCACAATCCGCCTTCACCCGCAGCAGCAGCGGCAAAACGACCTTCACGTTTGAACCCGACCCGAATCAAAATTTCAACCGCGAATTTACCGATTATTTTGTGCAAGGCCGCAAAACCGATATTGGCGCGTTCGATAGCCCCAAAAACCCGGGTCAACCCATCGGCTACGTGACCCAAATCAACCTCGAAAAAGACAATAAAGACAACAACAAAGGCAGCGTGGAATTGGCACTCACCGACCCGCGCATGAGCCTCTCGAACGGCGATGGGTTGTGTTACTACAACCTGCAAAAAGAACTTATGGGACTGGCGATTAACCGCGCCGAATCCATCCACGCGAAAAAAGGGCTGTGGCGTGTGTTCCCAAAAGACCCGATGGCAGGTTTGAAAGACTTGCGCAAAGGCGTAGAAATCAACCGCAACCGCGACGTGAATTGGACGCGCCTATTGGAAAAGAAAAGCAGCGACCGCCGCATCGAAGTATTCTTCCATTTGCAGCGCACCTCCCACGGTTTGGCGCTCACCGTCACCGATGAAGATGGTTTTACCGCCACCGCCGAAGCCACCATCGCCCTGCAATCCGCCAAGGATGCCGAAGCCGCTAAAACCGCCATAGTAGAAAACCTGAACAAACTAGGAGCTACGATTTTCATAGCTACCCATGCCGATGTATCCAGCGTTGCAGGCCAAAACGGTGCTTTTTTTATTCCAGCATCCTTGGTCAATACATTGCGCCGCGAAGCCATTGAAAAGCTCGAAGCCGCCCGTTTGCATGGGCTGGAGCGTCCACTGGCAGGGAAGGCGGTAGCGCCACCCGTCGCCTATCCGCAGAATAATTTAGACTATCTGGCGAACGTGTTAAACCAATCCGCCTACCGTTTTTACCAGCATCATGGCGTGCAGGTGATTGCTCCGGCTTACGAAGCGGCGCAAGAAGCGGGTGAAGTCAGCTTGATGATTACCAAACATTGCGTGCGGTTTTCGTTAAGCCTCTGCCCCAAGCAGGCGAAGGGCGTGATTGGCGTTCAAGGGCAGGTGCGTGCCGAGCCGCTGCAACTCATCAACGGCAAAGAAAAACTCACCCTGCGCTTTGACTGCAAACCCTGCGAGATGCACGTTATGGGCAAAATGAAAGTGGGGGTTATGCACATGCTGCGGAAGGAAAATCTCCCCAGCACCCCTCCACCTCAAACCGCCCCTTCCGGTAATACAAGCGCCTAGGGCCGGGCTGGGCGGGTTCGCTCATCGGGTGATGCGGGTCGCCCGGGCAGCAAATCACCCGCTCGCCGTTTTCTATCACCACTTCGGGCAGGATGTAGGGCGGTTCGCTGGGCGCGGCAGCCAACACGCTGGCGGTGTTGGGGTAATGCGCCAGATGAATCAGGCTCATGATTTGCGGCGGGGCGAGGGGTAAATCGCCCTTCCCATACCGTTCCAATGCGGCGGCGGGGCGTATCCACAGGGTTTCGGTGGCTTCGTGGTTATCGTGGAGAGCCTCTTGGTCGGCAGGCATAGCGGCGACAAAAAAGCGGGCATCAAAACGCCGACTGCTCACGGTCGGCTGGCGGGGCGTGACCCAGCGGCTCCACGGAATGAGCTGGTCGATTTCCAGCCGCACCCCCACTTCTTCCCACGTTTCGCGCTGGGCGGTGTGGTGAAAACTGAAATCGGTCGCATCGTGCTTGCCGCCCGGAAAAACGTATACGCCACCCAGCACATTCGACTGGATATGGCGGCAGATCAATAATACCTCCAGCCCCTGCGCACCATCTTGCAAAAGAAGCACGGTGGCGGCATCGGTAACGGAAAGTGGTTCGGATTCGGGAGTGGATTCAGGGATTTGTGTCATGACATGCCAGTGTAAAGAATTTGGGTTACATTTTTTTACTTTTCATGGAGACAAAGACTATGAGCGTTGATGAGAAAAAAATGCTGCGTGGTGTGGAAAAAGAAAGTTTGCGTGCCGATGCGTCCGGCTTTTTGGCACATACAGGGCATCCTACGGCACTCGGTTCTGCGCTGACCCACCCCCACATCACCACCGATTTTTGCGAATCACAAGTAGAGCTTATCACTGGCGTACATCCCAGTGCCGAAGCGTGTTACAACGAGCTGTGGGCGATTCAATGTTTTACCCAACAAGGCATCAATGATGAGATGCTGTGGGTTTCCAGTATGCCCTGCCAGTTGCCCGAAGACGATAACGCGATTCCGCTGGGGCAATACGGTCAATCCAACATCGGGCAGGCTAAAACGGTATACCGGCGCGGGCTGGGCTTCCGCTACGGTCGGCGTATGCAGACGATTTCAGGGATTCATTACAACTGGTCGTTACCCGGCGTGTCCAGCGAACAGTATTTTGGTTTGATCCGCAATTTTCGCCGCAATGCCTTTTTATTGCTCTACCTTTTTGGCGCGAGTCCAGCGGTGGCATCGTCTTTTGTAGAAGGGCGTAAACACCGTTTACAAGCACTGAATGAAGAAACGCTGTACCTGCCCTATGCCACTTCGTTGCGGATGGGGCGCTTGGGCTATCAAAGCGATGCACAATCGGCGCTTGCGGTCAGCTACAACGGTTTAGAGGGGTATGCCAAATCCTTGCAATCGGCGCTCACCACGCCCTATCCCGCCTATGAAGCGATTGGTTTGCAAGATGCGGATGGTCTGCACTACCGCCAGCTATCCACCGCACTTTTGCAAATCGAAAACGAGTTTTACGGCACGATTCGCCCCAAACGCCCGATTCGTAGTGGCGAGCGTCCCCTGCACGCCCTGCGCGAACGCGGAGTGGAATACATCGAAGTCCGTTTAATGGATTTAGACCCGTTTGAACCCGTTGGCATTCATCCGCAAACCATGCGATTTTTGGATGTGTTTCTGCTGCACTGCCTGCAAACCGATAGCCCACCGGATACGCCGGAAGAAATTGCCGCGCTCTCTCGTAACCAACACAAAGTCGCCGAGCAAGGGCGTATGCCGAATCTGACCTTGGAACGCGGTAAAGCATCCGTCCCCTTGCACGATTGGGGTATGGAAATCATCGAACAACTGCGCCCCATTGCCGCCGAACTGGGTGATGATTACATTACCGCTGTGAATGCCGCACACAATAGCCTGCTGCACCCTGAAACCTTGCCATCGGCACGGGTGCTGCGTTCGATTGTGGACGATTTTGGCGGTTCGTTTGTCGCATTTACGCAAGCGCAATCCCGCAAAACACGCGATACGATGTTGCAAACCGATTTAACGCCCGAACAGCAGCAACAATTAGCGATACTCGGAAAAATGGCAACCCAATCGTTGCAGGAACAAGCCGACCAAGAATGGAGTGATAGCACCATTCCTTTTGCCACCTACTTGCACCATTACTTATCGCCTGAACAATTAGAAATTCTATGACCCACGCTACCACCCACGCCACCCCTTACGGCACATTGCCGCCCGCCTCCCCCATGCCCAATCGCAAACCCATGAGTTTGCCGCGCTTGTTGGACATGCGGGCGCGTGGTGAAAAAATCACCATGCTAACGGCTTACGATGCCACTTTTGCCGCCGTTGCTGATGCAGCGGGGGTGGAGTGTATTTTGGTGGGCGATTCACTCGGCATGGTGTGCCAAGGGCTGCTCACTACCGTGGGCGTGTCGCTGGAAAGTATGCGTTACCACACCGAGATGGTGGCGCGGGGCATCCGCCGTGCGCAGGGTACGGCGTGGATTGTGGGCGATTTGCCCTTTGGTTCATACCAAGAATCACGCGAACAGGCGATTCGCAGCGCCTCGGTGCTGATGCAAGCGGGTGCGCACATGGTCAAACTGGAAGGCGGCGGCTGGACGACCGAAACCGTGCGCTTTTTGGTAGAACGCGGCATTCCCGTATGCGCCCATTTGGGGCTGACTCCCCAGACTGTCCATTCCCTCGGTGGCTACCGCGTACAAGGTAAATCGCAGGCCAGTGCCGATGTACTCAAACGTCAGGCACACGAATTGCAAGGTGCAGGTGCTTCCATGCTGGTGTTGGAGATGGTTCCAGCCCCCCTGTCAGCAGAATTAACCCATGAACTGCAACACTGCGCCACCATCGGCATCGGGGCGGGCAACGGCACGGCAGGACAAGTTTTGGTGATGCACGATATGTTGGGCTTGAATTTAGGTAAAAATCCGAAATTCGTCCGTAATTTTATGGAGGATGCCACCAGCATCCGCGCCGCTTTTGAAGCCTACGTTACCGCTGTCAAAAACGGCAGTTTTCCCGATAACACCTTGCACGCTTGGTAAATGCACGCTTGGTAAGCCAACGTACTCAACGTATTTGATTTCATGCACCTGATTCATACTATCGCCGAACTGCGCGATCATCTCACCCGCTACCGTCACCCCGCCGTTGTTCCCACGATGGGCAATTTGCACGCCGGACATCTGGCACTGGTGCGCCAAGCCAAACCCTTGGGCGATGTCACTGTTTCGACCATTTTCGTAAACCGCTTGCAATTCGCCCCGCATGAGGATTTTGATACCTATCCCCGTACCTTGGATGCCGATTGCGAACAATTGGAAGCCGCTGGCTGCGATGTGGTGTTTGCGCCCAAAGAAACCGAGATGTATCCCCAGCCCCAGAGCTTCAAAGTCCACCCACCGACTGAACTGGCGGATATTTTGGAAGGCCATTTCCGCCCCGGGTTTTTCATCGGCGTATGTACGGTGGTGCTGAAATTATTAGCGCTCACCCAAGCCCGTACCGCGTTATTTGGCAAAAAAGATTACCAGCAGCTCATGGTCATTCGTAACATGGTGAAACAATTTGCCATGCCAATTACGATTGTGGGCGGTGAAACCCAGCGCAGCGAAGACGGTTTGGCACTTTCCTCCCGCAACGGCTATTTGAGCGTTGCCGAGCGTGCGCAAGCGGTGGAACTATCCCAAACCCTGAAAAAAATCGTGCAAACGGTGCGCGACAACCCCGCATTGGATGCCACGGAATTGGCGCGATTGGAAACGCAGGCAATGCAAGCGTTAAGCCAAAGCGGATGGCGGCCTGATTATGTGGCGGTGCGCCGTCAAGCCGACTTGCAAGCACCCCGCACGGGCGATGCGCTGGTGGTGCTGGCCGCCGCACGCTTGGGTGCAACGCGGCTGATTGACAATATGGAGATTTAATCCCACTCTTTTTAATCAAACGAGGGGGCTTCCGGCTTGGCAATGGGTTTGCCAGCCGCAACCCAGCCATCGAAACCACCGGCAATCGACAGCACGTTGAGATAGCCCATTTCTTGCAAAGCCACTGCCGCCAGCGCAGCGCGTCCGCTGGTTTTGCAGTACAAAACGATTCGTAAATCACGGGCTTGCAAGGCAGGGCTTGCCGTGAATTTGAACTCCAACATTCCGCGCGAAATGTGAATCGCACCGGCTAGATGTCCAGCGGCAAATTCATCGGCTTCACGCACATCCACCAGTACATCGGCAGCGCGAATGGCTTGTTCGGCATCCGCAATGGCGACTTCTTGGACGGAAGATTTAGCGGCAACAACGAGATCATGGGCAGTTTTCATCAAAAAATCCTTTGTTCAGTTGGGTGTATATTGTGGTCGTAGCTATTCATTAGGTACTCGAAAGGAGCTGTTTATGAAAGTTGTAGTGGCATTATTGGCTGGTTTATTGGCATCACTTTCCGCACAAGCCAAGTGTGGAGATACAGAAACAACGGTCTTTTCCTGCCTGACCTCTAAAGCCAAACAAATCGAAGTGTGCGATGCGGGTAAAACCGTGAGCTATTCCTTTGGTTACCCCCATGCGAAACCTGAAATTGTAGTGACGGTTCCACGCAACCGCGCCCGCAAAGAATACATCATGGGTGTCGGCTGCGTCCGCAGTTCGGTCACCATTCCCAACGGCGATACGATGTATCGGGTGTATGCCATGGAACCCCTGCGGGATTTGTCCTGCACCGATTCAGGGGTGGAGGTGTACGTGAAGAAACGGTACACCACAGCGGTCAAATGCAAGGGGCCTTATACCAACAACATCCAAGAAGCTGAGTTGTTGGAACAAGATTAAACCCCTTTCATTCCATCCTATTTCATCGGCTGAGAATCAGCGGGGAACGAGGAAAGCTGCTTTTTCCTCAATCTTCGCTTGCAGGTTCGGTGCTTCAATCTCAAAGTAGATGGTGTGGGAACCGGGGGTCATACCCTCTGCCGCACCTTGCACCTGCACAGCTACCCAACGCGCTTGGGTAGATGCCACTACCACCTCTTCCTCTGGCAATACTTTCAGGCCGGGCATTCCTTTCACCGTGATACGGAATTTTTGCTCGGATTCGGTTGCGTTCATGATTTGCAGGCGGAACACGTTTTCGATACGTCCACCATCCACAATACGCGCCAAAGCACCCCGATCCCGTACCACATTCACCTTGAATGGAATACGCATCGCCAAACTAGCGACCATCGCCACAACGATAAGCGTCAAAATTCCGGTGTAGATCAACACACGGGGGCGCAACACACGCCGCACAATTTGGCTGCGTGTCCAGTGGTGTTTCACTGCATTTTCAGTGGAATACTTGATCAGACCGCGTGGATAACCCACTTTGTCCATCACGGTATCGCACACATCGGCACATGCACCGCAGCCAATGCACTCGTATTGCAAGCCTTTACGAATGTCGATACCCGTGGGGCAAACTTGGACGCACAAGGTGCAGTCCACACACGAACCCAATCCCAGTTTGCTGGGGTCGGCTTTTTTGGAACGCGCTCCGCGTGGTTCTCCGCGCTCTTCGTCGTAGGTCACGATCAAGGTATCTTTATCGAACATCGCGCTTTGGAAGCGGGCATAGGGACACATGTGTTTACACACCATCTCACGCATGAAACCCGCAAAGCCGTAGGTGGCAAAGCCGTAGAAGAAGACCCAGAAGGTTTCCCAAGGGCCTAAATCCCAGCGCATTACTTCATCACCCAGCACATGAATCGGGGTGAAATAACCGACAAAGGTAAAGCCCGTCCACAACGATAGCAGCACCCAAATCAATTGTTTCAAACTTTTACGCCCGATTTTGTTGGCATTCCAAGGCCCTGCATCAAGGCGCATACGGGCGGCACGGTCGCCTTCCGTATGGCGCTCTATCCACATAAAAATCTCGGTATACACCGTTTGTGGACACGCGTAACCGCACCATAAACGTCCGGCAATCGCCGTAAACAGAAACAGCGAGAGTGCCGCTACCACCAAAATTCCGGTAAGGTAGATAAAGTCCTGCGGGTACAGCACCAGCCCGAAGATGTAGAAGCGGCGTGCGCCCAAGTCAAACAAAATAGCTTGGCGCTGCCCCCATTCCAGCCACGGCACGCCGTAGAAAACAATTTGCGTAATCCACACAAAAATCCAACGCCAGTTGGTAAACAGCCCCGTCACACTGCGCGGGTAAATTTTGGAGGGAGCTGCAACAATGGGGATTACTTTTTTGGGGGGTTCTTTTGAATGTGGTTCGGTCATGGTGTCATCAGGGATGAAAGTAGGCTATGGGTGAATTGTCTACTGAATTGCCGATTGTCGGGGTGATATAAATCACTGTCATTCGGAAGCCCTAAAATTCACACCATGCAAATCCGCCAGTTATCCGTAAGCTATATCATCGATCAGGATCGTATCCTGATGCGCATCCGCACCAGTACCGACGAAGCGATGGCACTGTGGTTCACCCGCCGCCTGTGTTCGCAACTGTGGCCGCTGCTCAACCGTGTAACCACCGATTTATTCGCCATCCCCCCCAATGCGGTGAGCGATGGCGGGGTTGACCTTGACCAACTCAGCCTTGAGAGTCGCCAAATGCTGGTGGATATGCAGCGCCAACAAGCCCTGCAAAACGCCGACTTTAGCGCCCCCTTTCAAGCGGGAGAAAAGTCCAAGCAACCCTTGGGTGAATCGCCTTTGTTGGTGACCGAAATCAACATCAGCCCCCGTCCCCATACCGCCAGCGGACAGATGCAGCTACAAATTCAATTTAGAGAAGTGCTAGAAGATAGGCCACAAGCACGCGGATTTGAAATGGTGCTAGCGGCCGATTTCGTTTTCAACATCATGCACTTGCTGGAAAGCGCCATCAAACAATCCGATTGGGGACTGGATGCCTCTAATCCCCTGCATTTTGACGATGAATCCGAATTTGAATTAACCGACGATGGAAAAAGGCCGGTTTATTTGAATTGATGAATTCATGGCATGGATGGGATGCTTAAATCTGCCCGTACTTTTGATTGAATTTTTCATCGCTCATGGTGAGGAGCAAGATAAATTCGATGAAAGCAATGAGGGCTGGGATAAATGTCCAGCAGAAAAGAAGGTACACGATCCCCAACCCAATTTGACCCAGATAAAACTTATGCCCCCCAATGCCACCCAAAAAGAACGCAAAGAGCGCAGCCGCTATTCTGTTTTTGCCGTTAGGGGCAACTGGGCCTAGGTTGATGGCGGTCGGTGGACTCATCTGTCGCACGCCGCATTGAGGGCAAATTTCTGCTTTGGCTTTGATAATAGCGCCGCATTCGCCGCAAAACTTCTCATCGGCTTTCTTAACTGGTTCACCCATTTTTTTCACCTATGCAATTGTTGAATTTTCAGTGGAATCTGAACCCTGTACGATTTCCAGCAGCCGATCCAAGCCGCCTTCGTTAATCGCGATATTTGCTTTTTCTCGCACCGCCGGTTTCGCGTGATACGCCACGGAAAGCCCTACCGCACCCATCATCGGTAAATCATTGGCTCCATCCCCCACCGCAATGCACTGGGTCGGCGCGATACCCAGCAGGCTCGCCAATTCCAACACCGTGCGGCGTTTTTCGGCACCATCGCAAATATCACCCCATGATTGATCGACCAAGCGTCCGGTTAAAACGCCATTGTCGACTTCCAGTTGGTTGGAACGGGCAAAATCCATCCCCAAATGCGCCCGCACCCGATCGGCAAAGAAGGTGAATCCGCCCGATACCAGCAGGGTTTTCAATCCGGCGGCACGGCAGGCTTGCATCAACTGCTCGGCTCCCGGATTCAGGCGCAGACGCTCGCGGTAGACCGCTTCCATATCGGCAACGGTCACCCCTTGGAGCAGTGCCACACGCCGCCGCAGGCTGTCTTTGAAATCGGTGATCTCGCCGCGCATGGCAGCTTCGGTAATGGCAGAAACTTCGGCTTTACGTCCAGCAGCATCGGCAATTTCATCCACACACTCGATATTGATGAGTGTGGAATCCATATCAAACGCAATCAGCCGATAGTCTGTCAGCCGCAACGGAGGCGTAATACCTTGGAGGATAAGAGGAGAGGGTATGGACATTAACGAAAAATGGTTTAACGAAGAATTTTGACCGTAATAGTTTGGTCGCCACCGCCTGTACCTACCGTAACGGGAACAGTACCGGTATTGCCTGTAATCGCACTCACCATGACGGGAACGCCGTCAATGATGCCGGAAACATTACCCGTATTCCCCAAAGTCAAAGGAATACCATTGATAGTGACCACATTGGTACCGTTGTAACTGATCGTCATCGGAACATTATTGATGGTTGCCGATCCATTGCCGCTGGCACTGATAGCGACAGGTGAACCGTTAATCAAAATCGTTTTACCATTGATAGTAGTCCCACCGATGGTGACCGGTACGCCATTAACAACCGCCGTTGTGCTACCTACACCATTTAAGGTAATCGGAACACCATTGATGGTGATGATGTTAGTGCCATTGTAGGTAACCGCCATCGGAACACCGTTAATGGTGGCGGAACCATTTCCGTTTGCACCGATACTGACGGGTGTGCCGTTGATGAGTAAGGTTTGGGCTGCACCGTTGATGGTGCTAGGATTTTTAATAACCACTTGCCCCCCCACACTCATAGTGCAGCGTTCTTTGTATAGACGTGTCAAATAGTATGAACCAACGCAGTTAGATGCCCCCAACCATTCGATCAAAACGCCCATATTGGAGCTAGTCACCTCGACGGTGTATGTTCCTGCATCCAGTGCATAGCTGGTGGTCGTGCCACCGCGCAGCACTTTGCTTTCGTTGATAACGGTGGGATCACTGCTGCTACCACCGCCACCGCAGGCGGACAATGCGGCACACAGTGCAGCAGAGGTTAAAAGACGCAAGGCTGACATAAAAACTCCTGTTGATTCTTTGCTCATTTTCTGTTTTTTACCATACACAACTGGCAGAGCGTTTGCGCCAGTTGGTGTAATGCCTGCCAACCGGACTGCGGCCAATCGGGTTGTTTCAAACCCTTGATGATGCCGTCTACCCGATGCGCTGATTGCAATAATTCTGCCAGTATCGCTGCTGAAATACGGGGCAGAGCGCGTTCAAATAATTTTTCTTTATTGCCCCAAATGCGATTTTCCCGCAGCGCCATCGGCAACGGTTTGCCTTGCTGCATGGCATCTTTCACCCGCTTCAAGGCCCGAATATCTTCAGCGAGGGTGTAATGCACCAGCACTTCCGCCACCCCTTCGGCTTGCAGACCGTCTAACATCCGCTGCACGCGCTGCGGGTTGCCGCCGAATATGGCTTCACTGAGTTTGAAGACATCGTAACGCGCCACATTCAAAACCGCGTTTTCGACATCCTCCCACTGCAACACACCCGCCGGCTGCAAAAGAGCCAATTTTTGAATTTCTTGGTGGGCAGCCAGCAGGTTACCTTCTACGCGGTCGGCAAAAAATTGCAGGGTACGTTGCCCTTCTTCCCCTTCGATAACATGCTGATTTTGCTGCGCCAAACGCTGGGCAATCCACTGCGGTAGGGCAGCACGTTCCACGGGTTCAATGGGGATGGTGATGCCGTTGCTATCCAACGCCGAAAACCAACCGCTGGACTTGGTGGCTTTATCCAAACGCGGCAGCGTTACCAGCGTTAAGGTGCTGTCGTTGCCCTGTGCCATTTCCGCGATTTGTTGCAGGGCGGCACTGCCATCCTTTCCGGGTTTGCCGGAGGGAATGCGGATTTCAACGATTTGTTTATCCGCAAACAGGCTTAACGAGCCACCTGCCGCCAGCACTTCGCTCCAATCAAAATGCGCTCCACTGACGGTATGCACGGTGCGCTCGGTATACCCCAGCGGACGCGCAGTTCGGCGAATGGTATCCGCCGCTTCTTGCTGCAACAAGGCTTCATCACCGTGAATGGTGTAGAGGCTTTTCAGCCCCCGTTGCAGGTGATTGGCAAGCTGGGCGGGTTGAATTTGCATGGTGGTTGCGCCCTTCATTCCTTAATTCTGCGGTGGAAGAAAACCAATCGGGTGCTTGGCTGCACTGGGTGGCGTGGATGCAGAAGAAGGTGGAGTCATCAACTCCCGCAAAGAATCAAATACTTTTTTCAGTTGGTTGCGGGTATTACGACTGAAAGTATCATGTGACATGGCAAGCAACTCGGTTTTATCTTGCAGTGCGGCAAGTTGGCGTGCCAAATCTTGGTGTGTTGCTGCCATTGCGCGTACTTGCACGAAAGTGCGCATGATTTCAATGTTGATGGAAATAGCACGCGGGCTATTCAGCACCGATGAAAGCATAGCAACACCTTGTTCCGTAAACACATAAGGTGGATAGCGCCGACCACCACGACCGCTGTTTGAGGTCACCGTTTGTGACCTCAAAGCCTTCCATTCTTCTGGGGAAAGCTGAAAGATAAAATCCACTGGAAAGCGTTCCATATTGCGTTTAACCGCTTGCACTAGCACCTTGGTTTCAACACCATAGAGCGCAGCTAAGTCGGAATCCAGCATCACACGTTGTTCGCGTAGTGACATAATTTGGTGCGCGATATGCGCGTGCATTTCACTCATTTCGCTATACTTTTTATAGCTGCCAAACGGCGCAGTATCTGCTGTAGCAGGTCGGATTGCATATCGCGGTAGAGCAAAATTTCTTCGGCTTCTTTGGCAAGAACGGTGGATTCGTTGAAGCTAATATCCCGCTGCTGGGTGATTTCTGTCGGGGCGATGAGTTCGCGCCCGTCCGGTGTACGCATTTGAAAACGTACCACGCTGCGGAGTTGAAATTCCCGCACCTGACCGGAGGAGTTCATGCCGATGACGTTTTTCTCACGCCCTTCATGCAAGATATCGACAACCACATCGGGCGGCTTGGGGGTGAGCGGGCGTACCGATGCACCAAAATAACGAATCAAATCGTTAGCCAGCAAAGAACCCTTTTCCGGCGTAATAGCCAGCGTTTGAAAAGCAAAACTTTGGGCGCTGCGCAGTTGAAAGCCGCAAGCGCCTAACAGTAGACTGGATAAGCCCACAAGGGCGGTGCGGCGTTGCAACATAGGAATGTCCAAGTTCTTAAAGCACCACGTTCACCAGCCGTCCGGGAACGACGATGATTTTCTTCGGTGCAGCCCCTTGCGCTTGTTTGATAAACGCTTCGCTGGCAAGGGCGGTGGCTTCAATCGTGGGCTTATCCGCACCCGCCGCTACGTGGATCGAACCGCGCAATTTACCGTTGATTTGCAGCATCAGTTCGATTTCATCTTGCACCAACGCAGCGGGGTCAACCGCAGGCCAAGCCGTGTCCAGCAAACTGCCTTCGGTTTCAGCGTAACCCAACGCTATCCACAATTCATGCGCGATGTGCGGCGTAACGGGGTACAGCACCCGCAGCAGAATCGAGAACCCTTCGGCGACAGTGGCGGAGGGCGTGGCGCTTTCCAATGCGTTGAGAATCTTCATCGCGCCCGATACCACGGTGTTGTATTGCATCCGCTGGTAGTCGTAATTGATTTGTTGCAGCACGGAGTGGATTTCACGGCGCAATTTTTTATCGGCTTCAGTGCTTTGGGGTGCGTTGGCGAGCTTGAATCCAAAATTCCACACACGGCGCAAGAAGCGGTAACTGCCTTCTACGCCCGCTTCGTTCCATTCCAGCGTGGCTTCGGGCGGCGCGGTGAACATGGTGTAGAGGCGTGCCGTATCCGCACCGTATTTTTCAATCAGGTCTTGCGGATCAACGCCGTTGTTTTTCGATTTGGACATCGTGCCGATGCCTTCGTAATCAATCGGCGTACCAGCGGGCAAATCGCCTACGGCTTTATTGAGCTTGCCCTCGGTGACATCGTGCGGCCAGAAGTATTCTTTACCACCTTGTTCGGTGCGGCGGCTGTAGATGTGGTTCAGCACCATGCCTTGCGTCAGCAACTTGGTAAACGGCTCATCGACCTTGACCAAACCCATATCGCGCATGACTTTCGTCCAGAAACGGGCGTAGAGCAGATGCAAAATTGCGTGTTCGATACCGCCGATGTATTGATCCATCGGCATCCAATAATCCGCTCCCTCGGCGACCATTTTGTCGGCGTTTTTGGGATCGCAATAGCGCATGAAATACCATGAGCTATCGACAAACGTATCCATCGTGTCCGTCTCGCGCCGCGCGGGTTTGCCGCATTGGGGGCAGGTGACACCGGCGTGGAAACCTTCGTGCTTGTGTAGCGGGTTGCATGAACCGTCTGGCACGCAATCGGGCGGCAAGATGACGGGTAAATCTTTTTCCGGCACTGGCACCGCGCCGCAGGATTCGCAATGAATAATCGGGATTGGCGTACCCCAATAACGCTGGCGGCTGATACCCCAGTCACGCAAACGCCATGTGGTTTTCTTCTCGCCCAGCCCCTTGGCTTCCAACGCTGCGGCGACGGCATCGACCGCTTCGGCATACGATAAACCATCGAACACGCCCGAATTTACGGTGATACCGCGCTGTTTATCGCCGTACCAATCTTGCCATTGCGTGTCGTCGTAGGTTAAACCTTCGATGCGGATAACATCTTTAATCGCCAAGCCGTATTTTTTGGCAAAGGCAAAATCGCGCTCATCGTGGGCGGGAACGCCCATTACCGCACCATCGCCGTAGCTCATCAACACGTAATTGCCGACCCAGACATCCACCGCTGCGCCCGTAATGGGGTGCGTCACGGTTAAGCCCGTTGGCATACCCACTTTTTCTTTGAGCGCGAGTTCGGCTTCAGTCGTTCCCCCCTTTTGGCATTCTTCGATAAAAGCCGCCAATGTGGGATTGGTACTCGCCGCGTGCATCGCTAAGGGATGTTCAGGGGCAACGGCGCAGAAGGTCACGCCCATGATGGTATCGGGGCGGGTGGTGAAGACGTACATTTTGCCGTCATCAATCAACGCGCCTTTTGCGTCTGCGATGCTGTGCGTAAATGCAAAACGCACGCCGCTGGATTTGCCAATCCAGTTTTCCTGCATCAAGCGCACCCGCTCTGGCCAGCCATTCAAAGTGGATTTTTCATTGCCGACTTGAACGTGATCCAGCAATTCTTGTGCGTAAGCGGTGATCTTGAGGTAGTAACCCGGAATCTCGCGCTTTTCTACGGTTGCGCCTGTGCGCCAGCCTTTGCCGTCAATGACCTGCTCGTTGGCAAGCACGGTGTTATCCACGGGGTCCCAGTTCACGACTTGGGTTTTTTGGTAGGCAATGCCTTTTTCCAGCATTTTCAGGAAGAGCCATTGATTCCATTTGTAGTATTCGGGATCGCAGGACGCGATTTCGCGGCTCCAATCAATGCCCAAGCCCAGTGCCTGCATCTGCCCTTTCATGGTGGCGATGTTGTCGTAAGTCCACTGCGCGGGTGGAACTTTGTTTTTCAGCGCGGCATTTTCGGCAGGCAGACCAAACGCATCCCAGCCCATAGGCATAAGAACGTTGTAGCCTTTCATGCGCAAATGGCGCATGAGCATGTCGTTAATGGTGTAATTGCGTACATGCCCCATGTGGAGTTTGCCGCTGGGGTAAGGCAGCATGGAGCAGGCGTAGAACTTCGGTTTGGAAGTGTCTTCGGTGACGCGGTATGCGTCTAGCTGATTCCAGTGCGTTTGCGCCGATTTTTCAATGTGGGTATGGTCGTATTTGTCTTGCATGGCAAAGATTTTATCGCCCCCGACCCCCCTTAAAATTTACGAGACCATTCACGACACCATGAGTACTACACCCGCTAACTTATCCCCCGCCGCTGGATCGACCCGCCCCAGCGTTATTCAGCTCGCCATCAAGGAAAAGGTGGCTCTCTACACCGCTTATATCCCGCTATTTGTCGAAGGGGGGATTTTTATCCCCACCACGCGCGAATACAACTTTGGGGACGATGTGTACGTTTTACTCTCCCTCCCCGACGATGTGCAACGCTACCCCGTCGCCGGCAAAGTGGCATGGATTACGCCCCCCAAAGCCACTGGCGGACGCGCCCAAGGGGTGGGCATTACCTTCCCCAACGACGAAAAATCCAAATTACTCAAGAATCGTATCGAAGAAATTTTGGGTAAATATCTCACCTTGGATCGCCCTACCCAAACCATGTAATGGGCGATTAAAAAAAATTATGTTTACCGATTCCCACTGCCATCTCGATTTTCCCGAACTCTCCGCCAACTTACCCGCCATCCGGCAAGCGATGGCAGATGCCCACGTCACCCGCGCCCTGTGCATTGGCACGACGCTGGAAGGTTTCCCCCAAGTGCATCAACTGGCCTTGGATCATGCTAACTTTTGGGCAACGGTCGGCGTTCACCCCGATAACGAAGGCGTGCAAGAACCCACGCTGGACGATTTGTTAGAACGCGGCAAACTCCCCCGCGTGGTAGCGATTGGCGAAACGGGGCTGGATTACTACCGCATGGGCGACCGCACCTACGCGCAAATGGAGTGGCAGCGCGAGCGCTTCCGCATCCACATTCGTGCCGCCCAGCAGTTGCAAAAACCGATGGTGATTCACACCCGCAGCTCGGCAGAAGACACCCTGCGCATCCTGCAAGAAGAAGGTGAAAACAGCAACGGGGGGCGGGCTGTGGGCGGCGTGTTCCACTGCTTTACCGAGAGTCTGGAAGTCGCCCGCCAAGCCTTGGATTTAGGGTTTTATATTTCTTTTTCCGGCATCGTGACGTTCAAATCCGCCCAAAACCTGCGTGAGATTGCCGCTTTCGTCCCACTGGATCGCATCCTCATTGAAACCGACAGCCCGTACCTAGCCCCCACCCCATTTCGTGGGAAAACCAACAATCCCTCCTACGTTCCTTATGTCGCCAAACAACTGGCAACAGTGCGCGGTTGCAGCGTAGAAGCGATTGGGGAAGCCACCAGCGACAATTTTTCCCGATTGTTTGGGTTATAAATTCGCCATGAATACGCCATGAATACGATTGCAACCCATCTCACCGAGATACAGCAACGCATAGAAAGTGCTTGCCGTTCGGCATTGCGTGCCAGCAACTCGGTCACGTTGCTGGCCGTTTCCAAAACCTTTGGCGTGGAGGCCATTGCCGAAGCCTACGCCGCTGGGCAGCGTGCGTTTGGGGAAAACTACATCCAAGAAGCGGTAGAAAAAATCCAAACCTTTCGGCTACAGCCAGAATTTGCCGATAAAAAAGGAGTGGAATGGCACTGCATCGGCCCGATTCAAAGCAATAAAACCCGCTTGGTTGCCACGCATTTTGATTGGGTTCACACGATAGACCGCCTCAAAATTGCCCAGCGTTTAAGCGAACAGCGTCCCGCCGATTTACCGCCGTTGCAGGTGTGCATTCAGGTGAATGTGGATGGCGGTATCACCAAATCCGGCGTTGCGCCCGAGGACGCTTTGGCATTGGCACAAGCCGTTGCCCAGTTGCCCAATTTGCGTCTGCGGGGGGTGATGTGTATTCCAGAACCTGCTCCTGATTTTGTAGCTGCATGTGCAGTATTCACAAGGGCTAGAGCCGTTTTTGATGCACTCAATACACACCATTCCGACTGGAAGATACCCAATCTGGATACGCTTTCAATGGGTATGAGTGCCGATTTAGAAGCCGCTATTGCCAGCGGCTCCACCATGGTGCGGGTGGGTAGTGCGATTTTTGG
>ERZ724509.309-NODE-309-length-22608-cov-4.850042_pt1 | contig 22608 bp, 25 predicted proteins | sample MGYA00376042_ERZ724509 | MGnify/ENA primary metagenome ERZ724509 (study PRJEB28724, sample SAMN07190887) | wastewater metagenome | isolation source: effluent of sewage treatment plant in Hong Hong | place: USA: Christiansburg, Virginia | collected 2016-03-01 ...
CAGTTAAAACTGTCAAAGGTAGTTACCTAGACGAAGTAACCTGGCTTCTACCTACGGGTGGTAGTGGTAAGGCGGGGGTTCACTTCACACCAAATATAGGTGACTATGTAATGGTTAACACCGGGCTTACTTATCCGGTTATCATGGGTGCCCTTCCCCGCTTAGGATTAGGTACCACTACTCAAAACAACATGTCTGGTTCTGAACTAGGGGTTGACACTGGTAACTCTACCAACATGAAAGGTGGCTACACAGCTAACCCAGACAAACCTTCTGACTTTGCCCCAGGAGATCACGTCATCACGACTGAGGGCGGTGGTATCTTCGGTATGATGGCCAACGGTAGCACGCTGATTAAAGCTTCACCCTTAGCTCAGATCTTCTTATCCAAGTTTGATGACGTAGTGAGAGTCGTTGCTAGAAACTGGGAACGCTTTTCCGATGTAAGCCAGCAGACCGCCGCAAACGTCTCAGGACGGCTTTACGAGTTCATGGGGTGGGAACGGTCCCTAGATAGGTCCAAAACGGGCCTATACGAGCTCTCAGACATCATTGGAGACGTTGCTGCGGGTGAGGTACTCCGAGGTGAACCAAACCCCTCTACGAGCCTTCCAGCGGCTGACACAAGGGTACGTAAATATCAGCTAGTTAGCCATGTCGGATCCCCTCTTATGACAGAAACCTTAACAGAAGATGGGATGATAGTCTGTACTATTGGAACTGCAGTCACCACTCATGCTCCTGCTATGTGGCAAGGTATAGTGGGTGGTGTTGCCAGAGTTACTATAACGGCAGGTAGCGTTGTTATTGACTATGGGGGTGCTTCTACTATAACGGTTGACGCTTCTAAAGTTCATGCCATCCACGGTGGAGCTACTATGTTGTTAGATGCTGCAGGGGCTAAGTTGGCTTTCGGTGGCCACGCACTCACGGTGTCTGCTGGGGGAGTTAGTTCTACTTAATTTGGCTAAAAAAAGAAGGCTAAAAATACTCGCTCCCTATTAAGGAGCGAAAGATAAATTAAGTGCGTTTAAGGGCGCGTCCCGTAAAACTCCGATAATGCTTTTATTCTGTGAGGTCAAGATACGTTCTCCCGTTGTATCTCGTGGGTCCGACATTGTTCCGAGTCGGGTCCCTTCAAGGAGTTAAGACCATCCATTGGCTCTATGGTCCAGACCTGTAGGTCAGTTTCAAAGAGCAGTGCGTAACCCTGTGGTGCAGAGAAAACGCCAATGTACAGAAGAGGTGATCTAGCCCTTCTGTACATTTCTTATACCAAATTACCGTTTCATTCTCAGAACACGGGTTCGGCTGCGATAGCACCTACAACTTCAGGCACACTTGTCGGTCCAGTCACTACAGGTGCGTCCACCTGTGATAACGTTATCGTTGCAAGATATGCGCTCAATTTGTTTGCGTACTTTTCCCCCATCGGGCTGTTCAACTGCTTAAGCCAGTTTACTCTGCCTTTGATGTGGTGTATGAAGTGTGTTGCGTCAGTTTGGCTTTTAAGGGCCTCTGGCTCGACTCCATTTTTCGTTATGTTGTGAACAATTGCTCTTAACTTATAACGTTCTTTCTTGATCATGTTCATCTTGTTGTTTACCACAACGCCACAAACATATTGTCGATTGGTTTTCCACATGACTTTCGTTTTTGCATGATTCACACGAAAGCCACAGCTCCTTATCGTACTCGTGACGAAAGAGAGAATTTCAGAAACGTTTGTCGCCGGATTGGTCGACGATACGGTGACATCATCTGCATAGATTGTCATCGTTAGGCCTTGAGCATCGCAGTACTCCTTCAGTATTGGACCAAAGGTTTGTGCTGTAATGATGTTGGCCAACTTAGGGCTCGTAAGAGCCCCTTGTGGTAAAAACGATTTGAACGTGCAGACTTCTGAAAGCGTTCGAGCAGGCATCTCGTCAATCCCCATCGCCATGAAGAATTCATTTAGATGTACTTGTTTGATGCTGTGAAAGAAGTCTTTGATATCCACGCTTATGACAACTTCTTTATTTACATGAAGGGCTGCCATGTCTGGGATAGACTTGTTCCGCTCGAAAGCAGTGATGTATGCCGGAATAGCCACGTTGTTGAGGATCTTCGTCAGTATTTTGTACTGAGCGATCCGCATAAGCTGGTCCGGGTTGTGGATTGTCCTCGAAGATCCGTTACGCTTCCGAATCGTCGAGATACTGTAGTGCGTCGATTTGCTCCTGCCAAGCCAGGTCAGCAGCTTGGTGCTCTTGAAGTCCAAAAGCGTTGCTAGAACCTGGTTCGTCTGAATGGGCTGTAGCGGTTGCAGCCACTGCAGGGGCCTCGACACTGGAAGCGGTGCTGTCGGTTGTGTCAGCACTGGCTGGGTTGCGATAGGCTGATTGTCCAACATTTACACGTCTCCTGAAAAAGTCTCGTAAAGAAAATGGGTAGAGTTTACCCTTGTATGTGATGTATCCTTCCGTGGGCACTGAAGGAAGCTTGAGAAGATCAACGAAATCACCCCTCGGCTCGCCCGGTTTGATACGGTAATAGTCATAGACTTCACCGTTACGGACTGCCAAGGTATTCGTCACTGGCTCTAAAGCTGCCTTAGTTACTGTAGGTCTGACTTCTGTAGTCACGATTCGCCTTTAGGTTAGGCCCCTGTTGAAGCAACGTGGGCTGCGTCGTATGCTGCTATAACGTTTACAACCACTTGTAGAACGACTGTCAGAATACGAACTGCGGTTTTTAAGAATCTAAAAAATGCCATGGAATTACCTTATTATTTTTATCATGGAGAGACAACACGGGATGCGTGCCTCTCAATATTGTTATACCAGAAATACACAAGTTATCGATAGCTAAAAAAGGGCGTTAGCCCTTTTCTTTGTACTCACCCAAGTACTCGATCATCTTGTGACCATGCTTGGTTTCATAGGATGGGTCTATTGCATTGATTTCTCTGCAACACCTAGCGCAGTAATACTTCTTTGTCCCATGATTGAAGAACACCGCATTTGGTCTCTGACACCTTCTGCGGTTACAGTTGCCACGATAGATACCTTTTTTAGCCGGATCTTTTCTACAGACACAATGATCGGGAAAGCTATTGTGGCAAGTACCGCAGGTAGTAAGCCTACTAAACAGACCTGGAGGCATTGTCTCGGCGGTCAATCACGGCATTTGCTTCGGCTACAGAAACATCTTCTGATGGTACTGGACGTGTCGTGTAGTTCCAGGCTTGCATCTTGCCGATGAGGTTGCCATCGAAGTCAGGGCTGTTTTTGAAAGCCCTTTCATGTATCGTGCGTAGATGCAGGCGGAGGAAGTAGTCCGTCGAGATATCTTCCAACTTTGCCATCTGTGACGGCAACGGGAGACGCTGCAGTTTTGCCCGCAGAAGTTCTGGACTATGGCCAGTTGTTTTTTCAAACAACTCAACGGCTACGTTCAGAGTGGCACGATTGCGAAAAGCCATAAGCAGGCAGGCATCCCAGATGCGCTGAGGATGACCTCCCTGATTCTCTGGCATTGCGGACCAGCGGGATTTTGAACGTTGTGTGGGATGACCCATTTGAAAACTCCTAGAATTGATGTTGATGTGGAACTTACAAATTACTTATACCAAAAGGCTTGGCTACGTTTTAATCTTCCCTAATCCTCCTGCTTTGTAGAGCAAAGTATCTACGGCCTTGCGACCATCGATGTTAAGAGACTCACTGCGTCCATGGCATTCTCCGCCATCAATGAAGCCTGCGCTGACGATTTCTCCTTCACCGCGATGCCAGTTTTCACCGCCAAAGCGTAGATCTTCAAGTGCGGAGGCCATGTGGTTGTGGTTGATATTGCCGGGGAAGATGATCATGTGTTCCAGACCGCCTTCCGCGTATACAACGTATTTCATGTTCATAAGTTCTTATTCCTTTGTTTTGAGGTTTCAATCAGATTACCGAAAGGTGGGTGGCCACGCAAGACTTCATACCGTTGTCCAGTAAGACGTTCAACCTCAGCCACTGTCTGGCCGAAGTACTGCTTGCCAATCACAGCCTTAACTTTAATCCACTGAGTGTTGCTGACTGTATGTTTGGTCACCGGATGAACTGCCATGAGTTGACCATCGTGGTCTATCATTAGCCCTATAGGCCTGCACCAGTCTTCAGCCCTGATGCAGTCTCCGTCTTCTAGGATGCGTACTTTTTTCATAGAGGCCACTTTTCCTTTATTTGTTTATAGACCCCGTGTGTGTCCAGGAAATCGTCGAGCTGTGTTGCAAGGGATTGAATGGTTACATCGTGGTACAAAGACTTGTTGAACAACATACGTTCTATGTCCCATTTTTCCAACATCGTTTTCTCGTTCTCAAACCACGTAGTTGTGTTCCGGAGGCGATTGCGCTGTGTATTGATGAAGTCAACCCCTTCGGTCAAAATACTCCAATCCTTTTTATAGGATGGATATTTTGGATGAGACATAATGAGTCGTTCAAACGCCAACTCATAAGCGACAGTCTCGATTTCGAGATCTATATGAGATTCTTTCCTGACTCCAAAGCAAAACCCAAAATCTTTCTCCAAGATACGTTCTGCTTTACCCTCTACCATGAAATGAATTCCATGGGAAAATTCATGTAGCAATACCTTGAGGGTAACAAAACTACCACCAGGGAGATCTATATTGTTGTGAGGGTACTCCAGCGACAGGGGCTTCATGAGTGACACTGCTTTAGGCATGAATGGAGCTAAGGCAGTACCTTCGCAAGAATTCTTGTACATCTTGCGAAGATCTGAGAACTGAGGTGTGTACATGTTTACCCCTTAGCCGAGATGGCCTATTTCTTCTTGACATGCATCGTACAGATATATATCAAGGTCACGTAGTGTTTTATCGAACTTTGGAGTCATGGCATCGACACGGTCCTGAAAATCTTTGTAGGCCTGAAGCTCGGAAATTGTCAAATTATGACGTTGATGTTCCTGTCTATAAAAATCCAACGCGCTACCCTTAATACCCCAAGCCTCTGGAAACTGCAAGATAGGGTTAAGGTCTTTAACACGCATCTCTAATAGATATTGGAAAACGCACGCCAAAAATTCTCTATCGACACTGGCCATTTTGAGATAACCAGACATGTACCCAAAATTTTCCAGCTTCAATCTTGTGAACTTTCCACGTTCAACCAATTCCATGCAATGACCTAATTCGTGCAGCATGGTTGGGACTTCCCACCAACTTGTTTGACTGGTGTTACATGGGTTGGATAGAGTGCCGAGGTTCTCAGGTGGATGACGTTGTGGTAGATACTGATGCTCATGCACTATTGGAAAACTACCTGTGGTTTGAGGTAACAACTCTTTGAGCAGTCGACCAACGGAATTTCCTTTATTTACCCTACGAAGGTGGCGGAACTGATGAAGCTCAGGTCCAGTCCTGAATTTGTATGCAGACATGATCGGGCTCCTTTAAAGTTGATCAATATTCTTATACCAAAAGCAAAGACGCATATGGTAAAATAGACCTATGGAAATGAAAACGTCGAAAATCCTGTTTACGAGGCAAAAGCACCAAGCTGACAGGGCTGGGTTCCACTATGATATTCGTCTCGTACATGGTGACGTGGCTTACTCATGGGCAACCAAGAAAGACATTCCTGCTATTGGTGGTTCTATAATTCTCCATGAACAACCAGTTCACACAGCTAGCTATGCCCTGAGCGAGAAGGTAGTTATTCCTAAAGGAAACTATGGTGCTGGTGTAACTACACTAGACTTCGTTCGTAAGGCTGACCTTACTAAGAACGAGGGTGAAAATCATTTCATCTTATCCACACCACAGGGTGAGAGATACCTATTGAAGCATATACCCGCCTACGGACCAAAGCAGTGGCTGTTCCGTAACCTAGGTCCTGAACAGGTAAAGAAAGCCGAGAGCGAAGGGGTTCAGGAAGAACTGTATCCACCCCTGCCTGATATTTATACTATTCTCACACCTAAACCCACTCCTCCGAAGCCTAAAACTCCAGTGTTTCGCATAACAAAAATAGCAGCAGTAGCTAAAGAACTATTAGATAAATTCAAGCCAGACGTTACTCCTGAGCAAATGTCTCAACTAGGTGTTCTCGTCGGTAAATATACTGAAGGCAAGCCTGAAGAGGGAAACTTCTTTAAGACTGACGCTTCTTTAAAGGCTTGGCCTGATAAATGGCACAATGAGCAGCATCCACTAGGTTGGTATGAATGGTATCAAGGTTGGTCTAAAGGTAAACGTACTGATGACGATGAGCGTCAGATTAAGCGCTGGATATCATTCAAAGCTCGTCATTTAGCACAACTTCAAAAAGCAGATCCTACACTGCAGGATCTGTCCGTACAACCACGTCGCCGTCAAGCTTTGCTTAACTGGGGTATTGCTCCAGGCATTGAGAAAAAGGCTATTGCCGTTGAAATGTATCAACACAATGAAACAGGCCGTAAGATGTGGGCTCCCGAAGGTAAAGCTCCGTCTGATCGTTGGTCTTCTATGGGTAAGACTAAGAATGTACTGGCTCAAGATGGGCGTAAGTTTAGCAAAGATGGGGCGATATTTTCTAATCGCAATAAATCATTACCTATCCGTCCGTTAGGTTACTATAAAGAATATACCTTAAAAGCTAATAGCAGTGGCAATCGTGGACCTGTTCGTATGGTGTGCGGTGGAGCTGATCCATCTATGCCTGAAGTGTGCTATTACACATCGGATCACTATAAATCGTTTACAAAGATGGATATGAACAGATACCTACAAAAAGTTGCTTCCACAGTTCAAATGGAAAAAGTTGCCCTACGTCGTGCAGTAGCTGAGTTTGCCAAGGGTAAGATATCTATGAAGATAGAGGAGATGGTACGTCGTGGAGTTGTTAAGTCTCCTAACACCTATGCTAAAGGTATGCGTAAAGGTAATGACAACATTGCTAAGCAGGTTGGTGGTAAAATCATGAGAGCTAGGGGAGACGCACCTAAGCTACTAGCTGAACGAGCTGGTGGGTATGTTGCTATTCCTGATAGAAAACACGGTGCCACTATTATTACTGACAAGAAGAATAGCGTTATGTTCCCAACTAAGGGTGCCCATCAGTCTTTCATCAGACATGAATTGTTTGAAACGATGGATGCTAATGCCAAAAGGTCTAAGATAAGCAACCACTATAAAAATCTGCCTAATACATACGGTGCATTTAGAGATGCTGGTGCGGATCACAGACTTGCTGATAAAACTCAGAAGTTAGTACAACATCATGGTTCAATAAAGCCTAGCAAATTTGCCGCAAAGATAGACGATAAAGAAATACCTGTAGGTACTCATTATAGCCCTAGAGTTTTAACTAGAGAATCTGAAATGGCTCGTAAAAATCCTCACGTTCAGCATATACTGCAAAGGGTAAGGCAGGGATCGGGGGAAGCTAGAATGATCCAAAGAATAACCGGCAAGCAATACGGAGTTGACAAAATGACGTCTAAAGATCATCGTAAAGCGTTTGGAGCTAAGCCAGACGGGTATGATGACCAGTTTGGCAATAAAGTTAACAAGTTTATAGTTAACAAGAAGTAATGAACACCTATCTTATCAAGATTGCTTTGTCTGCTGTACCAGCACCAAAAGATAAATCCAAAGAACCAACTCTACGTCCTCACACACGCAGGGCATTGGCTAAACTCGAACGTACGGGTGGCTTACTGGTAGATCATTCTATGGGTTCTGGTAAGACTCTGCTGTACCTAAAGGCTATCGAAGCCTATCAGAAGAAGCATCCTAAAGAAGACACTCTCTTTTTAGCCCCGGCAAGCTTGACTACCAACGTAGACAAAGAAATTAAGAAGCATGGTGTGAAGATCGACGTCTCGAAGCTCAATGTAATGAGCTACGAGAAAGCGGCTATTGCTGCTGAGAAACTACGTAAGAATAAGTATGGTATGGTTGTGGCGGATGAGGCCCACAAGTTACGTAACACTGGAACGAAACGTCACCAGGAGTTGAGTGACATCATATCTAGGGCTGAACGTCGTTTGTTAGGTACAGGAACTACTGCCTACAACCATGTTTCGGACATTGCCCCGTTAGTTAACTTGGCTGCTGGTAATCCTGTGCTGCCTGAAGGCAAAAAAGCCTTTGAAGAAAAATTTGTCAGCAAAAAGACTGAACAGCCTCCGCTTTTAAAGCGTATCATGGGCTCCCCTGCCAAGGAAGTTCACAACCTTAAAGGCAAGCGTGAGCTTAGCGATGTTCTGCGTCAGTACGTAGATCACTATGACTTAAAGGACGATCCTTCTGCAAAGGATAAATTTCCTACTAGAACCGATAAGATAATTGAAGTCGAAATGAGTCCTCAGCAAAAGGCTCTATATGGCTACATGGAAGACAAACTACCGTTCCACCTTAAGCTTAAAGTTCGTATGAACATGGCTTTGGATAAGCGCGACACAGCACAACTGCAAGCTTTCTCTAGTGGTATTCGCCAGGTTTCTAACTCACTGAAACCATTCATGCCTAAACATCAGGATACAACCCCTAAAATGATAGCGGCGGCTGAGTCCATGCATGCTTCATATAAAGCTGATAAGAAGAATTTCAGAGGCATAGCCTACAGTAACTATTTAGGTGCAGGTCTTCAAGAGTATTCTGACGAACTAAAAAAACGAGGGGTCAAACATGGGTTGTATCATGGCGGTCTTAGCAAGACACAGAAAGATCAGTTGGTTGAGGATTATAACAGCGGCAAGGTCCCGGTCTTAGTCGTATCTTCTTCTGGCACTGAAGGTTTAAACCTTAAAGGTACCCGTAAGGCTCAGGTCTTGGAGCCTCACTTCAACAAATCAAAGATTGATCAATTCGCTGCTCGTGCTATTCGTTTCGAGTCACATGAACATTTACCTAAAGCTGAACGTACTGTAGAAGTTGAGCACTTCCTTTCTACCTTGCCTAAGGCCAGGTTCCAGTTTGGACCTAAACAGCATAGTATTGACCAATACCTGCACCATAACTCTGAAACGAAGAATCGTCTAGGTGAACAAATGAAGGAGCTTGTAAAACAGGCTTTTGAAACTGTTGACTACACCTTCCCTCGTGCCAAATATAAAGAGTCAGAATCATTTGACCACATCAAAGACCCTGTAGGAAGCCTCAAACGGGACGGAGCGGCGTTTTTTATGGAAATAGGTACCGATGGGTCACCTAAGTACTATTCACGTCGTGAGAGCGTTAAAGGCGGCTTTCCAGATAGGTCCGAAAAACTACCACATTTATCGGACAACAAGTTACTTGACCACATTGGTAACGTCTACCACGTTGAGCTCTACCATACAGGCCACGACGCGTCCGAGCTAGCGAAGGATTCTCACCCCGCTGTCTCCGGCATTCTGAATTCATTACCAGCTAAAGCGATTGAAACACAGACTAGAACCGGTCCTGTGCGTGCCATGCTGCTCGACGTTATTTCTCCTAAGATCAATACGTATGGTGAGAAATTGGAACACATGAAGCAGGTAGCCAATGCCTTTGGTAAGACCGAGGTTTTGCGTGCCCCTGATACTAAAATAGGTAAGGCTGAAATAGAGCAATTGATAAAAGATACTAAAGCTCGTGCTGACGAGGGTATCATTATCACCAGCTTGACTGCTCCTGAGGATAAGAATACTCGCATTAAAGTAAAGCACGTTGATACTTACAACCTTAGAGTAGTAGATATCAATCAGGAATATGACATCTTAGGTAATCCTAAAGAGTCAATGGGGGCCTTGGTCGTTGTCGATAGATCTGGTAGAATCGTGTGCAATGTTGGCACCGGGTTTACGAGAGAACAGCGTATAGAGATTTGGAAGAATAAAGAGAACTGGATTGGTAAACTGATCCAGGTTAAGGCGATGCCCTCAGCAGCACATAGATTACGTGCTCCGGTATATAACGGATTAGCTGATGGTGAAATAGATAACGTAAGCACTTGGTTAAAATAAAAACATGACCTTAGAAGACAAACTTGTTGAAAATTTAGTTAATACCTATAAGATGAAGGGTAAGAACGTTCAGGGTGTCCTGATGAATCCTATTTTTAATGGGTTGAGCTTGTCTGAGAAGATCAAGATGATTGATAGGTATGCCGTTGATTTGGCACGCACACCAATTGTAGATCACAGTACAGTTGTTCCAGGGGCATTACTTGGTGGTGTTTTAGCACTGACAGGAAGTGCTGGCCGTATGCTTATGATGGGTGGACCTCTGAAAGACGTTAACGTTAAACTGGCATTAGGTGCCGGTGCGTTAATCGGCGGTGCTGCTAGTTATCTACAAAGTCGCAGAGAATATAATCAGAGTCGTGAAATAGCCGACTCTATAGGAAATCCGTATTCAACCATCGTGTTGAATTCGATGCATCAGCCTGTAGCCAGACCGGATGTTGGTAAACTACACGAGTTAGCCTCCATGATTGGTGTAGCGCAATTAGATGCAGACAAACCACAGTAAAGGTAAATCCATGTTAGCACACAATATTAAGGCCATCTTGACACTAGTCCCTGAAGCCAAACCAATGGTTAAGGCAGCTAGTCTCGAAGAGGACTTCCCGTACGATTCCAAGGACTCAGTTACTGCGTCCTATCTACGTGTCCACTACCTTGAAAAGGTGGCTGAAAAGCGTGTTGATCCCGCTACTGTTGCAAAGATCACTAAGGCTGCACAACTGCACGGCGTCAAGGATGCACTAGATGCTTTCCTTCCGCGTTTTAATACCTTAGAAAAGGTCGCATCGCAGAACCAGAGTAAGTACGGCCTGAAGCTGAAAGAAATTGAAGCTGGCTTTGAAGGCGACTTAAGTGGATTCGGCTTTATTGGCATTGAAAAGACCGCTGCTATGGCCGAAAGCATTGTCGATGCTTATGGCGACGAAGTTCAGTCTTCTGAAGTTCTGCGGTATGCTGGCAGGGCCTATCTAAATAAAGAAGCCGCTGTAATTGCCTTGGCTAATCGCTACCATGCAAGCAAAGATGCTTCTTTCGTGAAGATTGCCCGCGTAGTGGCAGATAGTATTTCAGAGACAGACTTCAGCACAATTAATGAGCTTTGCCAGACGGTAACTCAACTAGACAAACAAGCTGGCCTGGATATCATAGGGTTCAACTTCTATAAAGAAGCGCTGTTCACCAAGAAGGCTGCACTGACCTCAAGCATGATGGTTAAGCTTGCTGGCAAAGATGTTCCTTGGGAAAGCATTCAAAAATTTGGTATGGAGCGTATCGCTTCTACTATTGGCTCTGACGTAGCGGGTGCTATGACCGGAGATCCAGGTTCAGACAAAGCCATGTTGGAGTCGCTCCCACTCGATGTTCAGACGATGCTGGGCTCACTTGTAAGAGGTTGCTAATGAATAAGTATTTGGAAAAAGCTGCTAGTCTTACAGGTTCTATCAAAAGAGGATTAGTGACATTACGACAGGCTAGCGGTAGTAAGATGAGAAAATTTGAAAGCAAGCATGTCATAAATAAAGCTAATCATGAACATTCTAATGACGCGGTTAATAATTTTCTTAAAAAGAATCCTGTAGAGTGGAAAGACGGAGGGTACTTTCCTAAGAATACCGGGGATGAACTATTGCGACTTCAGCGTGCTAGAAGAACTGCCGAAAGTAAAGCATTTTCTTCCGGAGACGCTTACCATGAAGCAGCTCGTAGTCATCAAAAGGCAAAAGCAAAAGTTGATCCTATTCTAAGAAATGGTGCTAAAGTTGCTGGGGGAGTTGCTGCAGCTACTGGAGCTGGCGTCCTTATTGCTAAAATGCGTAAAAAGAATAAAGTAAACGAATAATATGCTAGGCAATATCCCAGTCTCAACTTTAAAGTCTTTCGTAGAAAAGACTCTGCCAATTGGGTGGGAAAACTTTGAGATAGAAACGATCATCATGGAGTTAGGTGTTCCATACACTGAACTACTTGCAGACAAGATTAATCTCATTCGAGTGTTCAACGTTGAACCTCGATTGTTCTTTGATGATCCCTTGTTCTTTCTTCATGCAGTTGATGTGATCAATAACAACGTTGCAGACTTTGAGTCAGTGCCCTCAGTGAATTCACTTGAGACCGCCTACGCCATAGTTGAAGCTGCAAAGTTATGCGGAGCGAACTCGGTTGAAGACTCCCATGCTTATGGTTTGGGAATTAGAGAGTTGGTAAAGCACATCCTTAAAGATGATGGGTATTCCGAAGTGTGTTGGCCATTTGACACTGTTGGTATTACGGGACTCACAAAGAGCGACTTCCCTGAAGACATGGTTTTGAAGCGTAGAGCTATCAAGGAATATATAGATGGAATATCAAGTAAATCAAGCACTTAAGCTACCCTTCACTTCTGCTGGATTAGCTACTGGCCAAACCTCGTTTGGTACTATTGTTACTCTCAATGGTAACGTTATAACGCTTTCCCCCGTTGCAACATACACAGAAGTTGGTTCTGGTTTATATACTATGAACTTCATACCGACTCAAACCGGTAAGTGGGCTATTTTCTTAGGCGGTGCAGTACAGCTTAGATTTGACGTGGTTACTAGAACTACTGCCTCAATCTTGGCTGACATCACAGATGAATCCTTAGGTAGCTGGACTTGGAATAAGAGCTCTGGTTTACTAACGTTGCTGCGTGGCGACGGTAGCACCTTGGCTACTTACACTGTATTGGATACAGTAGAGGCATCTTCTAGAGAACGTTTGACTTAAGGTCCCACACCAGGCAATTAGAGCCAAAATGTCGACTTAATTAAGCTAAAAAAAGCCCGGTTGTTAATCGGGCTTTTTGTTTTATAGACTGTAGTTACGTCTATCTCTGATAACTCTCGTTGCTGGCGTATTGCTTATCCAAGTGTCCAACCAGTCGTCTGGTTCCCAAGGATTGACCGATACTCCGCGAGGGAGTTCAGTCGTCACTGTCGAAATCGACGTCGTACCTGCTTTCGTCCCCATCGCTTGAGACCACGCTTGTTGCTCTACGAGCTGATTCGCGCTGAGTGACTTCCTGTAGTCGGGCTTGAAATCGTGCATCACGCAGTTTCTCCTGCTCTTTGAGTCCAGCCTTGATGGCCTTTATCGCTTCAGGAGACATCTGTACAACTTCTGGCTTTTCAAAAGGCCATGGTGTGTCAGCTAACTGGATCTTCTCACTGACTGAAGCAGGTATCACAATACCGCTCTTTGTCATGGCAACTTTCTGGACAACGTTAGCCGCTTCAGCGATCATCTCACGTTTGACCAACGCACGAGTTTCACGTTCGATGGTAGCCCGGAGTTCAGCGATCTTGCGACGTTCTGCTTCGTCAGCCGCTTGTTTGGCGGCTAATTCAGCAGTGTCATTCAATCTCTTGAATGGCTTCCAGGAAATCTTATCGAAGCTATCGATCTGGTTTGAGATTTCGATCATTGTCTGGCATGGAGATGCCGCCAGTTCACCTGAACGTATCCAGGCATCCTGCAACCGGTAACCATCGTTCGACTCAGGGTCGACTCGGGGTTTTGTTGGATCCATACTAGCCGCTGGCTGTTTGAACTGAGCCATACGCTTGAGCCAACGCGGAGACATGTACTGGGGAGTCACACCATTTGACAGGGTGACGTCCAGACGATGGTACGTTATTGGCTTGGAGTAATAGAAGTTCTGGATGATGCCGAACATTGCATTGGCCATCATCGTGTTGATAGCCATCGTTTGATCCAGGTCAGCACAGCTCAGCGTGTCGGCTGCAACCATGTCATAGAAATACGACAGGTCTGCCGGTATGAACGGGATCTGCATGTCACCGGGGATGCTGTTGGGAAAGCTATCGAGCTGGCGAAGGCTAGTCGGTGAAAGCGGGTAGACTTTAGACCAGGTGCTGACAGATACTTGACCGAAGTCGTTCTCATTACCTGAGTCCAGTACCAGGACGCTAGAACCACCGCTTTGCTGGTAGGCCATGTTGGTGATGATGTCACGCCGGGCTTGTGGAGAATCCACGCACAAGACGATAATCGAGTTGCGGCCATGCCGTTGGAATATCTCGATTTGCTCCTGGCTCGGCATACGAAGACCAAGTGAAGCTGCAGGACGAACACGATTCGACGGATGTGGCATTGCCACGACACGGTCTTTGCAGGCCGATATCTTCATGTTGAATGCACGGGAATACCTCTGAGCCAGTACTTCCGCTTTGTATTTACCAACGTCAGTCGCAATGAAGTTCTGACGAAGCAAATTCTTTTCTTCAACGATGTCATCGTCGATCAAAGTCATCTCAGGGTCAATAACCCATGGGCATGCCTTGATGAACTGTGCCAAGAGCGGCACCAGTCGTGACCCGGTCCCACCGCAACCGACGATAAGAACCTTCGTCGGTATGAATGTTGGCAGATAGGATATAGCCATTTGTTTCCTTTGTTAATTAAAAAAGACGGATAGATGTTACTCTATCCGCCTTATACCAGACACTTGGCTTTTAACCAATGCCATTCATGTGAATCGAAGCCTGTGCATCTTCACCAAGCATGTGATAGCAGGTTTTCATGATTTCAAGAAGGCCTTTGTCATAGCCTTCCATGTCAGGTATCAACATATCAATGATTGCATAGTTGTTGGCCGTTTCTGGCCCGTGTTCTGCTGCAACCACATCAAAGCTTTCACCGTCTGGGAAGTCGCAGTTCTCAGCGTCAACTCCCGTCATCATTCCTACCATCAAACGATCCTCTGCACTCATATGCTCTTCATGATCTACACCACCTTCTTCTGTCGAGCTGTCAGAGAAGATGCTCCCTTTTCCCAGGATGATGTCCTCATGATCGAGGGCATACGCTTCACTTACTGCGGAGTACGGCCAGTTCGAGTTGTCTTTGCGACGCTCTTGTTGGTCGAGGGTTTCTCCGTTCGGTGCGGACTGCTCGGAAGAGTAACGCTCCAAAAAAGCTTCAGCTTGCTCCGATAGGTTCAGCTCTTGACGCTCCTTGTCGCTCATCTTCATGACGCACTGCATAAGCCTGGCTTCCAGGTCTTCAGAACGAGCTTCCTGCTCTACTGTCAGTTTGCCACCTTCAGGAACACCGCCGTTGAGTTCGGCCAGTTCTTGTAAGATGCTGTAGTAGTTGGCACGATTGTCACCGTGACGAGCCTGTAACTCAGCTTGCATTTGAGCACGATCAAACTCTTCATCAATCAGGTCACGGTCAGCGTTCTTTTCCTGGCGTTTCTGCCAGTCAGCAAACTTCTCACCTAACGCTGGAAACTCCGAGTTGGCCTTAGCCGTTGGCATCAGGGTTCGTCCGCTTGGCCTTTCACCAAAGAACTGATCAAAGCTATCGTCCCGATGCAGATCATCCCAAAGACTGCTGTCAGTGGAGATTGGGGAGAAATTGCGCGAGCCGTTCGGCCCGCTTGAGCTTTTTTCGCTCCCTTTTCCCATGCGACTTACGTCTTGCGTAGTGTTACCCCCTTTCGGAAAGTAAGTACCAAAGCCCATCGATGGAGGCGTATAGCGAGACTCGGAAGCCAAGGTAACCTTGTCGAGCCAGGCTTCTGGAACTTCAGGCAGACTTGAGGTCATGTCGAAGATCTCGCTCAGATCAGGCACCGACTTCTTTTGCTCGAAGTGGTTGAAACGCATGACCCACTCGTAGCTTTTCTCGGTCAGTTTGCCAACTACGCCAGAGTAGTACACCCCGGTTTTATCGTTGTTGTTGTCCGTTCCTGAGTAGAACGCACCCATCGTGTTGTGGCTATGGATGTCCACAACAATGATAGCACCCTTGGGGAGTGCATCTTCGTCGTAAGTGAACTCAACGCTGGCCTTGCCGACCTTCTGCTTGGGTATGGAGATGTAGTAACCCTTTTCTTCTTCCCAGAGAATCCAGGCATGAGCCTCCATGTCGGACTTCTTGAGCCGCATAACGGCACGGAAGAACTGCACGATCTGGTTGTAGAACTCGAAGGGGATCTTGCCTGCTGGCAGGAAGTTGATCTCTTCAGTCATCGCCTTGTGATCAGGGAATGGATCCTTGATCTTGCCTGGCAGTTTGTCGACCGGTAAGCGGATGTGGCGACCACCTTGCAGCTTCATGTGTTTCAGATAGCCACCGGCCACCTTGACATAGATCTGCGAATATGGCGTTGCCAGAGCTTCCTCGAAGTCAACTTCACGGCACAAGCAAGCCACGAATGGCAGCAGTTCGATGATGTTGGTGTTGGTAGTCCATGCCGCTGCCGCTTCTTCTGCTGCCTGGCTGTGAGCCTTGAGCAGAGCAGTCGCGTCAGTAATGGCCTGAGCTTGTTCTTCTGGAGTGATAGTTGCCACAGCAGTTCCTGGTTTGGTTTCCACCTGAGTAGCCGCTTGAGTGGGCTGAGCACTCGCCACAGTTGAGATGTGGGGAGGTTTGGTTGTATTTGACACTTGAGTTGAGTCTTTCTTAACGAGGTGAAGGGTTGCCATGATTAGAACGTTGTCGTTCGACGAGCACGGTTAACGGTGGTAGCAGGAGCTGCTGCTGCAGTTGCCTCAGTAGCTGCAGCTTGAGTCGCTGGAACTATTGAATTGGCATGAGGAACGTAACCGGCCAGCTTGGTGTAATCGAAGTCGGTCATTTCACTCATTTGTTTGAACCATTTGTCAACGTAGTCAACACCACGCACAGTGCGTATGCCTAAGTCGTTGTTGAATGGAGCGATGCCGATGATCTGGTAGTAGTAGTCGAGACCAAGAAGGTTGTTTGTAAACCTCATTGGAACGGTGTTCTCACCAAAGCACATACGACCTTCTGGGTAGAAGTTTGTGAACGGCATGCCATAGATACCCTTACGAGCATCGGTTTGCCGTATGAACTCACCTTCTGGTAAGTTTGTGACCTTGCGGTCAGTAGTAAAGTAGTGCGTGTCTTGCACCAGCCACTCACTCTTGTTCAGAGCAAGCTTGTGCGAGATAATGATATTCGGCAGTGGGACATTGTATTCCTTTGCTGCACCACCGCGATCTGAAATATGCTTGATCGTTGCTCGACGAGCTGGGTAGTAGCATGAAAGCTGTATTGAGTCAGCCGTCTTGCCAAACAGGAAGGTACCGTAAGGCATCTGCATGTTCTCGATCTTGGTATCCATCTTGACGAAGCCATCGAAGATTTGCTTGAAGTCCATGATGGAAATAGTCTTACGCACACCACCAACTACTGCTTCTACGTGTGTAGGGTACAGGTTGATGGACTGCATCAGCACTTCACCAAAGCCAGCGTTCATGGAGCGAATCTCCTGGAGACGCGTTTCAATAAGCTTGCGCTTGGCTTCTTCTGAGTTGGGATCTTCAGCGACCTTTGTCTCAGCATCGTCAGCAGCAGCGGAGGCTGCAGCAACGGCCAAGATAGCATCGATGTTTTGAGCCGGTGCGGCTTGCGGAGGAGCTACTTCAGGGCTGTGAGTCCACTGATTGGTAGGAGGAGCTGCCGGTGTGCCAGGCAAAGATATCTCGCCTGTTGGATTGATTGCTACTCCCGCTGGCCATATCGCTGTCGGAGCTGGCCGAGGGGCCGCTGCTTCCTGCACATGAGGCGGCAGGTTAAAGTTTGTTGCCATGTCTGGCCTTTCAATTAAAGGTTGTCCGGTGATATGCTCACCAGCAGGGTTTGTTAAAGGACGTAACAGGTTAGCCATTTCAGGATCATTGAGTATTTCCCGAGTGCGGGTCTGTAAGTCTATCTGTAAATTCCTTTGCTCTATCTGGGTTCTATCCCACCAATCAAGAGGACGCTGCTCTCGTAACTGCCTGGCTTCTTCTTGCTCTCTAAGAGCTTGAAGGTTTCTAGATGTAGTCATCCTCGGTCTCCACTAGCAGGAACTTGGCTTTCTGTATGCCCTTGTCGACGGTGAGAACGTCGATGACTTGCACAGGTTGTTGCCCCGAAATGGTTTTGGGTGTGGCCGTGTTGAGAGTGTCGATGAAATAGTTGAGCTCCTCCAGCGTTTCAGGAGGACGGCACAGCTTGATCAGCGTGTCTTTAATCTCGTCTTCGATGCTCGGCTTATCGTACAGGACGACTTGTAGGGCTACGATATCGATTGACAGTTCGGTGGGCTTCATTTCTGAACAATGCCTTTCTACTGATTGTTTTGAGAACCCGAATTGACTCGGGGAGGTAGAGGAACAGACGGTACATCGTACGGATCATCGTCGAAGTACTGGGTAGCATCAACGTTACTGTCATAGAGTCGTAGGTTGACTCGCGGGTGGTTATCTGGCAGTTCAGAACGATGGGTATGCCGAGCCTTATGAGCTTGAGCTGCATCATCCGAATGTAGCGAGGAATGGCCGGATCGTTCGTCAGCACAATGCTGGAGTTAGACGTGGCACTGTAACCTTCAACGAGCCAGTAGCCGGGATTAATTTGAGTATCAATCCAGGTTAACTCTTTGATGATCTGGTTCTTTGCAAGACGGAGAATCTTGCGAAAGCCATGCCGCATATCACTGCTGGTGTCGAAACTGATCCCGGCTTTGAAATTCTTAGTGGCGAGCTTATGCTCAAGCAACTTGTTAACTGCCATCTCATGCAAACCACGTTTGGCGAAGTCATGCACCAGCGTGTTTGATTGGGAAAGCAACGCGTACTCTAGTGGAGCCGCAACTCTTGTGGACATATTACGCTCTCTTTGTCTAAAGGTTGTTTGGAGTCTGGTTGGGTAAAAAAAACTGTAAGTGATGCTAGGATCCTTCTAGCGCTTACAGTTTTTCATGAGAGTCTACGACTGACAGAGACTAGCCGAAGCCAGTCTCAATGTCAGCTATCAGCCCTTGGTGCCGGTGCGGGGACGGAACGTGATCACTTGCTCAGCACCGTTGGTGGTGACTTCAGCGGTCATGCTGCCGATGCCGGGAACCGAGTCAGCGAATGACTGGGTAACCAGAGCTGGGGTCCAATGACCACCTGGCAGAGGGAACTCAGCGCCAGAAGTGGAGATAACTACGCGGGTGGATGTTGCCATTTGATTTCCTTTGGTTGCTTTTAGCTAAAAGACTTGGTTAAAAAATATACAGACAATTACCGACTAAAAAATTAGTGTGATAAGTATCTATACAAAGTAGTTATACCAGTGATTTTGAAATTATCTAAATCGAGTTACAATACCAGGATGACAACTAAGAAATACCACCCCCATGATTCATTGCGTATAAGCAGAGTCATGATCCCCGCAACACCAATACAATTAACTCACAATAACTATCCACTGCATAAGAGATTGGATAATGACGGTAATGAAATGGCTTTCAAGTTCACTATGGTCCGTGGTGATCCCGGATCTGAGTACAACTATCCAGTCACGGCATACTGCCTTAACTTTAGATATGAGAATTTCATTCAGGCTATGAACAAATGCTGGCCACCTGGGGAAATAAGACTAATTTTAGTAGATGTATTTGAATGGGTAAACAAAGATGGAGCCGACGTAGTCTCTTTGTTTATTGATGATGATAGGCTTATTGGAGTCGATGATTACTTCTACTCATACGTTGACACCACCCTGGCCGCTTGGCCACCATCAAAGCCTATTATTTAATATGAAAATCTGCTGTAGATGCAAAATAGAAAAACCTTTTACGGAATATCATAAATGCAATACTAGGTTAGGTAAGGGGGGCATATATCCTAGGTGCAAACAGTGTAAAAAGGAAACTCAAAAACAATACAGAGACGCTAACCTAGAAAAGGTTAAAGAACGCACGAGGTTAAGCGTAGCTAAGCATAGATTACTTTACCCAGGTAAGGCTAAAGAGTCAGAGCGTCAAACAAGAGCAAAATATCCAGATAAGTATAAAGAGTTAACTAAAATTTATAGCACTAGGCAGAGAGTTAAGAGGGGCCGTCATAGAGATAATGCTTTACCTATTTGGAGAGACGAAGAAAAGATAGAAGTTATATACTCCATTAGCGAATTAAAGACCATATGTCTAGGAACGAGGCATCATGTAGATCACATAGTACCTCTCGTAAGTAAGTATGTTTGTGGACTACATTGTGAGCATAACCTACAAGTTTTACCAGCTAAAGAAAATATATCAAAAGGTAATCGTTGGTGGCCAGACATGTGGTGACTAATAGCTGCACGCAAGAACGTTAAAATATACTTATGAATTCCACACAACTATCGAATAAGCTAGTAAGCCTGACTACGTCTGAGCTTGCCCGTTCGATATTGGAGTTCAAAGGTAAGAAGTTTTCGCTTAGCGGTTACAAACCGCTTGAGATGATATACGATACAGATGCTTCTATGACTACGGTTAAATGTTGTAGACAGATAGGAAAAAGCGTATCTATTGGTGCAATATTGACTGCCAAGTCAATTGCTCGTCCTTATTTCAACTCGGTGTACCTTGCACCACTGGCTATTCAAGCGTCTCGATTCTCTAAACTATACCTTGGCCCATTTGCCGACTCACCCTTGGTGAATAAGTATTTCAAGGATACAAAGAACGCTTCAAACGTATTCTTAAAGGAGTTTAGTAATGGCTCAAAGATCTTCTTGTCTTACGCTCAAACAGAACAAGATTCTGACCGGGTTCGTGGTCTTGCTCTTGATGCTATGTCTTTTGACGAGGTCCAAGACTGCGCTATTGAAGCTTTGCCTGTTCTGTATGAAACACTGGCTGCTTCACCGTATGCTTTCAAACGTCACTACGGCACGGCCAAATCAGAGCTGAACACGCTTGAGGTTTTGTTTAAGCGTGGCTCCGGCTGCGAGTGGGCTATCAAATGCACGCACTGTAATCGTTGGAACATTCCCGATAACTTGGATACTTGCTTGGCTATGTGTAAAGGGCCTGATGGTCCTATTTGCTCACATTGCTCTGGAAGAATAGATGTAACCACCGGTCGTTGGGTTGCTGCACGCCCAAATCAAAAGGATCACCTATCCTTTCACATTCCACGTCATGTCCTTGAGGCCCGTATTCAACCCAAGATGTGGAGAGAGTTACATAACGCCATTGCTACCTACGCTCCAATGAAGCTGGCTAACGAGGTTTTTGGCTTGGCTGCTGGTATTGCTGGTCGTATCCTGTCTCAGCGTGAGGCTATGCTATGCTGCAACCCTACAAGAACTGAGTTTGATCGTGGTTGGCCTCAAGATGCTAGGGCAATAACCTCGGTTGTGCTTGGTGTTGACTGGTCTATTACTGCTGGTGTGAACTCATACACGGTTATAACCATATTGGGTTATGACTTTATGGGTAAGTGCTATGTACTCCATAGCGAGAGACTTAATGGTATCGACATCCTGGATCAAGTTCGTCGAGTGGAACAGTTAGCTATCATTTGGAACGTGTCCATGGTTGGTTCTGACCGTGGTGTGGGTCAATTGCAGTATGAGTTACTGAAGAATTCACTCGGACCCCAACGAGTTATCCCAATTCAGTACTGTGCAGCTAAAAAAATGCTGAGATATGACGCTGCTGGTGGTTATTTGGCTGCTGACCGCTCACAGATCATGGATTTGGTCTTTTTGAAGATGAAATTGGGCAGAGACAAGTTCGAAACGCCTTCTTGGGAAAGAATGGCTGAATTTTGGCCAGACGCATTGAGTATTTTCGAAGAAGAATCGCTTTCAGGACGAAGACTGTATCGCAAAGATGATGGCGCGTGTGATGACTGGTTCCATAGCGTCGTTTTTGCTCATACGGCTTGGATGTGCGTAACTGGACAGTTTGAATTACTAGATCAGATGACATACAGCCCAGAAGAAGAGCAGGGTTGGCCTCACAACCTTGGGGATGAAGGTTTCGGAGGTATCTAACGTAAAAAAAGCCTGGGTTGAACCGGGCTTTTTGCTTAGTACAGTTGAAGGCTTTCTTCTCTCTCTTTCTCCTGTGCAGTTACTTCTCCATAAGACCTTGAGTGTCTATCTATTTCTTTAAAGATGCGACGTTTAGCAGAATACAGATAACCCCTTACCTGAGTTATGGTTATAGGGTATCCTGACTTGGATAGCATCTCTTTCCAAGCCTGTTCAACGGTCTTGCCTTCTATCCAGACTTTATACGCCGCTGTTTTCCAACAGCTTCCAAAACCGATATTTGGATCGTTCCACCACTCTACTAGCAGAGAATCCCAGTCCTTATAGAAACTATCAGGCTTATATACGATAGTATATTCCCTTGCCAATAACAGTACGTGATGTTCATACTCAGTAAACCTTTCCCCCAAAGATCTAGAGTCAAGGTTTAAAGGTAATAGCTCTATTTCATCGTTTTGAGTTCTTACCAACTCCTCAATTTCTTCCAATTCACGTTGTCGGGGTGTTTTCAAGCTCTCCCCTATCTTTGCTCTCAAGTCTCGCTCAATGTCTTTTATGTACTCGGTCATCTCTTCAGATGTCATGACAGGCTCCTTTAAAGTTGTCTATATTACTTATACCAACCAGTAGGGTCAAAATGCTGCTCTGAGGTCAAAGAAGGGGTCTAGGAGGCCCTCAGGCCATCGAAGTGGTACCTAGGGTGCTTCGAGCCCTGAAAATCGCTTCTAGAGCCTTAAATCGTCTCTCCTCTCAAGACAAAATGAAAATTTACTTAAATATCAGTAAAATAACGGCCAAAATTTATTCTGTGACATTCATG
>ERZ724509.313-NODE-313-length-22567-cov-5.368781_pt1 | contig 22567 bp, 30 predicted proteins | sample MGYA00376042_ERZ724509 | MGnify/ENA primary metagenome ERZ724509 (study PRJEB28724, sample SAMN07190887) | wastewater metagenome | isolation source: effluent of sewage treatment plant in Hong Hong | place: USA: Christiansburg, Virginia | collected 2016-03-01 ...
CATCTGCTGGAACGAAAACATCGAATACTAATCCAATACATAAAATACAAATAATTTGTATCGAATCGATATAATGTGTTAATTTTGTACTATGGATAAGGCTTTAAAAACGACCAAAAAACGACCTGCAAAGCCGTTTAACGGTAGTGAGGGTAAAGTATTTAGTACCGATAACCAACCATCCCCAGAGGCAAAGAAACAAGGTTGGGAGGAACGAAGGGCCCAAAAACTACTAACTCAAAAGATAATTGAGAAAATGACAAGTGGTAAAAAGCTAGATGATTATGTAGAGGCATTATACAAAGCAGCAGTCATGGGCAACGCTAAAGCAATAGACACTATTAATAAAGGTATTGAGGACCAAATAGAGCAGAGCCAAGTTGATCATAAAGGGTTAGAGCCTATTATTATTGAATGGAAAAAGTAATAAAAAAGATGTTTGACATTGTAATATTGAACATCTTTTGTATATTTGTAATGACTAAAAAACAAATGTATATGCAGGATAATGAATTATTTTATCCATTACTTAATTACGAAGGACTTTATTTTATTTCCGAAAAAGGAAACATTAAAACTCTTAATTGGAGAAATTCAAAAAGGGAATCTATTTTAAAACCAGCAACTTCAAAAAAAGGATATAAAGTTGTCGCGCTTCAAAAGGATGGTAAATTAAAATCACATAAACTACATAGATTAGTGGCAATACAGTTTATCCCAAACACAGAAAATAAACCGCAAGTGAACCATAAAAACGGAGTGAAATCTGATAATCGCATTGATAATTTGGAATGGGTTACAAATAAAGAAAATGTAATACATTCATACGCTACGGGTTTGCAAGTTTCAAAATCGGGTGATGAATTTCACAGAACAAAGCATAGTGATGAACTTGTACAAAAGATATTTAATGAATGGAAGTTGGGAACTTCAAAAAGGGCATTATCGAGAAAATACAATGTAGATAGAAGTATATTTAAACGTAAAATATTATGCAACCAATAAAATTTATACCCACCCCCAAACAGGTAGAGGCACACGCTCTATTAGATTCTAATAGAATCGTTCTGTATGGGGGTGCATGACTATCCGAGGCGCTAAATCGTATTGGGGGTGCTTAGAAATTATTACTTTCTGTTTTAAATATCCAAATAGCCGTTGGCTTATGCTTAGGGAGACAATGCCGACCATTAAAAATACACTACTAAAAACATTCACAGAGAACTTTTTAAACAAGGGTTTTGATAGGTATGTAAAATCATTTAATCAACAAACGCTTATACTGACATGGAATAATGATAGCCAAATAATATTTATGGCCGAGGGTTTTGATACTGACAAAGATTTAAACCGTTTTAGAGGCCTAGAAATTAATGGGGCATTTATTGATGAAGTAAATGAGATTCAAGAGGTTACATTTGATAAAGTTGTTGAGCGCTCCGGTAGTTGGTTTCATTCTAAAGAATGTCCTACTAAAATATTAATGAGTTGTAACCCATCAAATAATTGGGTAAAGACCAGATTTTATGATAAGTGGGAACGTAACGAATTACCTCAAGGACAAGCATACATACAAGCGAAGATAACAGATAACCCATACATTCCTGCTGACTATATGGAATCTTTAAAAATGTTGCCAAGGTATCAGTACATGGCATTTGTAGAGGGTGACTGGAATGTGAATATAAAAGTAGGTGGGGAGTTCTATAAATGTTTCGACCTTGACAAGCACGTTGGACCTACTAAATACAACCCATTATTACCACTTCATATAAGTTGGGACGACAATAGTAACCCATACTTACCGTGTGGCATATTTCAAATAGGAGGCAAACACATCATGCAAATTGATGAAATAATGGGAGTTAACCCAAATAATACGATTACGTCAGTATGTAATGAGATTAAGAGGAAATATCCATCTCATAATGCGGGTATGTTTATTTATGGGGATGCAACAGCCGACAAGCAAGATACAAAACTAGAAAAGGGGTATAATTTTTTCAGACTGATACAAAATGCACTTGTCCAATATAGACCAACATTACGAGTAGGTAGAAGCAATGCAAGCGTGGTAATGCGTGGTAATTGGATAAACACCGTATTTGAAAAGGAATTACACGATGTGAAGGTCACTATTGGAGAAAACTGCAGAACCACCATAACCGACTTTGTGCAACTAAAAGAAAGTGCGGATGGAAGCAAAAATAAGGAAATGGAAACGGATGCAAAAACTAAGGTCAGGTACCAGAAATACGGGCACTTTTCAGACATATTTGATTACATCATGACAACTGCATTTGCAACTGAATTTCAAATGTATCAAAAGGGCGATGTCGTACTTTCTATAACATCTTCAAAAAATTATGCGAAAAGTTCATATTAATATTTTAATTTTGCATTCATGGCCTATATACTCACTACCGATTTAAAGCGATTAATCCAATCGGATAACTTAAATCAGATCATAGGAAATGATACTGAAATTTTGAGCACGGCTATTGCCGTTGCAGAAACAGAGGTTAAATCCTACTTAGTACAGAAGTATATTATAGCAGATGAATTTATTAGCTTTAAAGATTTTGCCAATCCTGGTACATTCTACCCAAAGGACAGAATACTATTAACAGCGCCCACATATAATACGGGTACTACATACACAACGGGCATGATTTGTTTGTATAATTCAAATGTTTATGCTGCGCTAAATGCAACAACCGGACCTTTTGATAGCGCCGATTGGATATTAATTAACCCTCAATACACTAAGTATTACGCAATTGTGCCGTTGACGTACACCGAATTTGACTACAAAAAATATTACAAAGTAGGAGATAAGGTTTTATATAAAGGGTATAAATACACAGCATTGCAAGCGTCACAGCCACTTAGCAATGAGCAGGCTATACAGTTTATAACTTACGATAATTTACCGTATGTAAATGTATTCCCAGACGATTCAGAAAGAGGTGTCCAAGCATGGGGAACGGGTGTTTTAGCTACTTATGTGGACCAAGTGATTACCAATACTGCTGCATTCAAGGTGGGGGATATACGCAATCAACAACTTGTAAATTTCTGCATAGATATTGCTTTATATCATCTTCATTCACGAATAGCGCCGAGAAACATACCCGAACTTCGTGTAAAGCGGTATGATGATGCAATAGAGATGCTACAACAATTCGCTAAAGGTGATAAGGTTACTGCCGACTTGCCTAAGATACAGCCTGCGAGCGGTATGCGAGTGCGGTATAATTCAAACGTAAAACAAATAAATAGCTACTAAGTTGGCGGTGCGCCTATGGGGTCATTCCTTTGCAAATACCTCCACCAACTACAAAACTTATATTTTGCACTAACCAACAAAGAACTACAATGGCAATAACAATATTAGGTTATACTTTTGGAAGGCAGGTAAATGATAAAAACCTCAATACTTTTCCTGCAAAAGTATCCGTACAGCGTATAAGACAAGATATTGCAACGTGGCGCGCTGCGATTACTGAAGCCGAGCAAGAGTATTACCCATTTAGGGTGAAAATGCAGACATTATTCGTAGATACAGCATTAAATGGCCATGTAACGGCGTGCGTTGAAAAAAGGAAAAACCTAACGTTGCTTCGAGAGTTAAAGTTTGATGATAATGAGCAGATGGAGCAAATGTTTAAAACGCAATGGTTTCAAGATATGATTAACTATTGCCTAGATGCTATATTTTACGGATATACACTTGTAGGCCTTGGAGATATTGTAAATAGTTCGTTTCCTAATTTAATTTCATGCAAAAGGTGGTACATTTCGCCAGACCGATATAATATCGCTTCATATATGTACAATGTGTACGGAGCGAATTTTAATGAAGACCCATATAAGAATTGGCATATATGGTGCGACACGCCTAGCGAAAACGGGCAATCAACTTGCGGTTATGGCTTGTTTTATAAGGTGGCTATGTACGAAATTTTGTGTAGAAATCTTATAGGATTTAATAGCGATGCTGCGGAGGTTTACGGTATGCCGATCCGGTGGGGCAAAACAAATAAAACAGAGGAAAGCGAAAGATCTGAATTTTTATCTGCATTGGTGAATATGGCCTCAAACGCAAGTGTAGTTACGGATTTGAATGATGAAATTGAGTTAATTCAAAATAATGCAGGTTCAACCGGTTACAAAATATTTGAAGATTTAGAAAAGAGATGTGAGGCGAAAATAAGCAAAGTATTATTAGGTCACGCTGATGCACTAGATTCAACTCCTGGCAAATTAGGTTCAGAACAAAATGGAGCAGCAACTAAGGCGTTAGAAGAAATAGCATCAAAAGACGGCAGGTATATTGAAAGTATAATTAATGGGCAAATTTTACCGAAATTAAAAGACCTAGGGTTTAATATCCCAAATGGGGTTGCTAAATTTGCAAATGATACAGAACTAGAGGAATTGAGAACGCGCGTAGATGCTAGTAATAAGGTAACTGCCGACATAGCTTTAACTATGAGCCAAGCTGGGTTGAAAATGGATGCTAAGTATTTTGAAGAAAGAACGGGAATACCTACAATAGATGCGCCTCAAACGCCGATACCAACAAAAGAGCCATTGAGTACTAAAATAAAAAATAAACTAGATGAATTATACCGATAATGAAATAGAATCATTATTAAAAGGTATATTCAATGGTGCGATAACCGTATATGAAATACCGGAAACTCTTTATTTTGCTATTGCGGACTATCTTAAAAGGGGCGTGTATAGTGGTTTTGGTAGCAATCTTAGCACTGTTTCAAGTGCTGATTTGGAGTTACTTACTTCGCTAAGAGAAAATATTTATATGTTTTCCGCTGCGAAGTCATACACGGAGCTAAAGGACATGAGTAGTTTGTTAGTTCAAGATGGTAAATTGGCATCATGGCAAGAGTTTTACAAAGAGGCTAAACATAGATTTGATATTTACAATGTTGACTATGCAAAGACAGAGTATAGAACCGCAGTAGGACAAGCGCAAATGGCTGCGCAATGGAATGAAATTGAACGAACAAAGGATATTATACCGTTTTTGAAATACAGTGCAATAATGGACCCAAATACATCCACTATATGCGCACCGTTGGATGGGATTGTTGCGGAGGTGAGCGACCCAATTTGGAATACTATCATGCCTTTAAATCACTTCAATTGTTTTGCAAAAGGGACTAAGGTTTTAACACCTAAAGGGTATGTAAATATTGAAGATGTGAAAGAAGGGGATTTAGTAACCGGCGGTAGTGGAAACTTCCATAAGGTAACAGCCATTCATATTAATAGTTTTAACGGTGAACTTATCCGAATCGGCATCAAAAACAACTCCGCGTGCTCTACCAAAAATCATAGACACCTCACCGCTAGAGGTTGGGTGCAGTCTATCAATATAGGAGTTGGTGATATACTTATTCAGCATGAAAATATTTTTGGATTTAATAAAGTGGTTCGTTGCATAAATAATATGTACGTTGTTTTGTGTTATTTGCTTATGCCTATCGTAAGACAATGGAAATCGACTATGATTAACACACTCGATGCCGATATTAAGAGAAGGGATGAAAATATCAACAAATCTACCGTTAATAAGTTCGTTTCCTATACAGATAATTCCACTTTTAGTAAGCATATCAAAAACAATTTGCTCGCATTCAGTAAGTGGTGCATGAAATTGTTTATGCCGTGTCGGATCTTCTTTGTATGTTTGTATCGTTTTATCATTAGCACGTTTTCTAGTTTTAATATCAAACATAGGGTTATTAACTTTCATTCTTTCGCTTTGCGCTTTATCTTTAAATCCCAAGCGTGGATGCGGAATACTTTTAATAGTTTCCTTCATTTTATTACTGGTGTTAATCCTTCTTTGGTCGGCGTTAATCCATTGGTTTGCGACACTGATAGAGGCGGGTTTTATTTCAAATCCAAGTTCTCTAAATATTCTAACAAGGGTACGACCATTAATGCCCCATTTCTTGCAAATACCCTTCATAGAGGTAGTACCGTTAACGTACATGGCAGTGATGGATTCAGCAGTGGTGCGCCCCTCGATAGTTTCAATTCTTTGGTAGGTTTCCTTATACACTCCTTTTGGCATAATAAATTTAATTTAGTTTGTAATACTGTAAATGTACAGTACAAAGGCAATATATACAACTTATCAGTTGAGCAAGATGAAAGTTATATTGTCAATACAGGGATAGTGCATAATTGCAGGTGTGTTGTAACTCAAGAATATACCGGCGAACCTACAAAGGACAGAGAGCAAACAGCTTTAGGGGTCGAAGGACAGATGCAAGATGTATTTAAACACAATAGCGGTAAGGATGGAATGATATACCCTAAGTCACACCCATATTTTGATGTTCCTGCTAAAGATAGAGAGTACGCAAAAAATAATTTTAATTTACCTATACCAAAAGATGATATATGAGCATAGCAATAATTAATAAATCGGTTCCATGTGTTGTAGCCGACATGATACGAGATGCAATAATTTTTTACAAAAAAAAGGGGTTATTAGTAGATACGGTGTATTTGCCGACAATGCGCTTTGAAGTTTTTAAGGCTTGGATGTTAAGGCAAGATGACAGTCAAGAGATACAAGATGAATTACATTTTAAAGATATTAAGATAAAAAAGTCTAGGCTATTAACCGAGCCAATGAAAATAACTTTTAAAAAGCAAATAGGGACCGCTTAATGGCAAATAAATTCCATATAGATAAAGTAATAGCAAACGTACAACGTACCAAGCGTGAATTGCCTATTATTTTGGCAAAGCAAGCGCAAAGTGAATTTGTAAAGAACTTTACCAATGAGGGATTTGATGGGAGTAAATGGATAACCCCTAACAGACGTATAGCAGGTACGGATGAGTATAAATATCCAAAAACAAAAGGGTTATCTCGCAGAACAAAACCAACTTTAACTATGAGTGGTGTATTAAGACGTGCCACTGCAAATAGTATTCGTGAAGCTAGATGGGATAAAATAATGCTCGTTATAGATTTACCATACGCAGCAAGACATAATGATGGGTTAGACGGAATGCCAGAAAGAAAGTATGTAGGTCAAACAAAATCATTAACTTTGCTACAAATTCAAACAATTAATAACTATTTCAACCAAGTATGGCATTAAAGGAAACGGTAAGCGATTTGTTAGCGCAGGCGGAAACGATAAGTGTAGTCACCGCTGATGGCATAACAGCGCCTTTATTTACTAGGGTATGGAATAACCAAGTAGATTTTATTCGAGGCGGTCAGTTAGAGGTATTTCAAACTCCAGCGTGTTTCTTAGAATTGATTATGCAAGATGGGGGTAATATGGGACAAAACTATAATGGGAATGATGTAATTATTAGGTGGCATTTAGTGCAGTATAACTATAATACAGAGGGTAGTTTTGAGCAGAATTTATTAATCTTCGACCTAAGAGACTTGGTTGTGGCTTGCTTTAATAGATTTAAGACAGACCATTTATCACCATTACAAAAGGTAAATGAAAATCAAGATTCGAGCCATGACAATATTTATCATTATACTATTGATTTTAGTACTCATTTTGTGGATTCTTTGGATGATGCGATAAGCGCTCCGCTAATACTATCAACGCCTCCACTTACATTGTCGTATGATTTAAGTATTTACAAAATTAATAGCTCAATCACCTTCCCATCAGTTGCTAGATGTGTGGCTAGTGTTACTACATTTCAGTTTTATCTAACATTTAATACTATTGTTTACTTCCAAAATGGGACAGTTATAAAACTTGAATACACTAATTCTGATGGTACATTTCAGTCCGCTGTTAGTACGGGAGATGGCTATACATTTGATGACAGTACAATGGAACTAACGGTAACTAATATAAATCTATTCCTTAATACGGTTTCATTTGTGTTTACTTTCTTAAATCCAACTTGCAAGGATGAAATAGTATTTGGCGCTAATGTCGAAAGCATTACATCATATAAATACCCAGGTATTATAGGAACACAACAAAATAACTCACAAACTTATACACCTCTATAATGGCTAGAACGGTCCAACAGTGCTACGAATATATTACTACAAATCTCACAACAGAATTTGCAACATACGGAATTACAATAACGCCGTCTTCATGGAGTAAGCGAAATGTGTTACGAAATATTTGCTATGTTTACGCAATTGCTCAAGCATTATTTGAACAATTGAATGATTTAGCCATTGAGCAAATGAATGAAATACAATCTATTTCGGCTGCTGCGACACCGTTATGGATTCAAAACAAAATGTTTAAGTTTCAATACAGTGCCACAAATCCACAAGTATTGCAGATCATAAACGATGTACCGGCGTACCCAGTGGTTGATGAAGATTTAAGAATTATAAAAGGGTGTAGTGTGACTACAACTGTCGTAAATTCAGTCATTATAAAAACAGCAAAGGGCAGTCCATTAGAACCGTTAGCAGTCGGTGAAGTATCGGCAGCACAAACATATATTGACCAACTAGGCACAGCGGGTATTAATTACACGGTGCTTTCACTAGATAGCGACAAGCTGTATGTAGAGGCCGAGGTATTTTATCAAGGCTTATACAGTCCAGTAATACAAACAACGGTAATATCTGCCTTAGATAGTTACTTAGAGAATCTAAGCGTTAACAACTTCAATGGTTATGTCTATGCTTTAGATATCGAGCGCGTGATACGGAGCGTTGCGGGTGTAAATGACGTGGTGGTAAATAGAGTTAGTGGTAGATACGATGCGCAAGCGGTATTTGGCGGTATAGATTTAGTATTAACCAATGAACTTATAAATAGACGATATCAAACGGGTGCGGGGTACATAATTCAAGAAGACACACCATCATATACATTTGCTGACACTTTAACATTTACGGCTGAATAATGAGTATATTCAACATTACAGTTAGCGACCTTGTAAACTATCTTTTACCGCCAAAGAAAAGAAGTGATAATCTAATTGCATTAGGTGTAGGTTTACTGTCCGCATTTAAACGGGTGCACCATACGTTTATTGAATATAAAACGGGAGCAACTGCGATAAATTGGGTAGCAGGAACGTACGCAATTTACGACCAAGTAATATACGAGAGAAGGGTGTATGAATCGTTGGAGGATGGTAACACGGCAACGCCTGACGATAGTACTAAATGGGTGCTATTATTGGATAGTTTTCTAGGGGTAGATATGTCGCAACAGTTCAATTGTGGTAAATTGCAGTTGGAATACGCATTAAACAAATACTTTTCAACTACATTTAACCAACCGCCTACACTAAGTGACATTTATATTACAAATAACGTACTTGACGTGCAACCGTTTAGAATAGGAGCAATAGAGGACACGAGTAGCGCTATGGGTTATTTGGGTAGTAGTGAATTTATAATGTACGATTACTCAATCGCATCGCAACCCCCGTTATTCGCAATCAATATCCCAATTGCAGATTATACGGCGCTAGGCGCTGATGCGGAGCAAATAATTCGTAACTTTGCAGACAAGTATGTTCCGTGTTCAATAACTTATGAAATAATTACATATTAGATAATGAGAAAAATAATAACTTCAAACATCACAACGCTTGCATCAATGCCAGTGAAAAGTGGTAGCCTTACGCATATACAGAATGCGTACACAGAATTGATAAACGCACTTGCAGGGTCACTTGTTGGTAAAAATTATGGATTGATTGGCCAATATGCTATTATTGGGTGTAATAATATTGATACATTGCCGGATGTTGATATTCAAGCCGGTTTTATATTATATAATGGCACTTTGTACGAAGTCGATGCGGTAGCATTTACCCCTGGTGGCGGTCAAGTTGCGGTGGCTTCAATTGCCACTACTTATTATAGTGCATCTAATGCTGATCCTGTTGAGTTTACAGATGGCAATAATCATAACGTGCATGAGATAAAAAAGATAGTATTCAGTAGTGGTGTAAGTGGAAGCGGTATCTTTGATTATGCGGATTTGAATTTTGTACAAGTGCCGAGTAATATACAAGCGTCCTACGCATCTGGTTGGGATGCAGGTACGGGTACTGGCTGTTTTTACAAACGCAATAGAGATGGTCTTGTCACAGTAAGCGGAACTGTTTATGCAAACGGAACGCCTACGCTAGCCGACCCATTATTCTCTTTGCCTATTGGTTATAGGCCTCCAGTAGATTTAGTTCTTCCGTGCATTGTTCAAAATTCGGGGAGTGCGGTGCAGTATGGAGCTAATTGTTTTATTAGCTCATTAAATGGTCGGGTAACTGTTTATTGTGGTGAAATTGGCGTTACTTTTGCAAATGACGATAATATATTAATTAATTTAAGTTTCTATACATCATAAAAAAAGGGGGTACTAATACCCCCATTGTTACTAATCAAATAAAAACGAACTATGAATAAAATCAGTACAAATATAGTGATAATTTTAACTTTAGCAATTTTATTTTTAAGTTGTACCAAAAAGTGCAAAAATATTAATGATTTCCTATCAAACAAACCTACGTTTGAAAATGCCAAAATGGTGATATATGGGCAACTAGATTGTGATTTATTTTTGGTAACAGTTGAGTATTTTAATGGCACTAAGCGCAAAATATTTATGACATTTAATCATAGGATTATAAGTGAGCAATAAGACTAAGGTAACAGGTCATGTAAAGCCAATTTATAAAAAGTTGGTAGTAAACTATTCTAAGAAAAATGAGATGTCGCAGTCTCAAGTTGTAGGAATGGCGGTAAAGAATCTCTTTGATTCGATGCCTAATAGTATTAAGATAAAGTACTTAGATAAGCAGTAGTTTGTAGCGTGGCTATGAGTTTTTCTATTATAAGAAAAGTTTTTTTGCGAAACTTCATAGAAAAACTCATATATTTGCGAATATATTTATTTTTCCTATAATGGAATTACGTTATGTTACTTAGAAAAAGCGTAGGGAGAAATAAATAATTAACTCAAACACAAACTTCATTCACCGCAACATAATGCACATTCGTCGCAATGGATAAAGTTCTTAAATTAGTTGATTTATATTTGTATATCAAAAGTGGCCTCGATAGGATTCAAACCTATAACCTAATCCCTGCGACGGAAGTGCTCTATTCAGTTGAGCTACGAAGCCATTTTTGATACTCAAAGAACTTAGCATAAGTTAGTATCTTATGCTTTTTTTTTGCCTTCCACACACCGAAATTATTTATTTATTGTGCGGTGGCTTTCTATTTAACGATAACGCTTAATTATAGGAAAATAAATTGCCTTTATATTCGCAAATGGTCCGCCAAAGGCTCGCTTTAAAATAAGTGTAACACTTTTTAACCTATTAAAAACAACACTTATATTTTTGTGTTGTGAATTACTGTATAGACCCATCAATTGAAGAACCAATAATGCTAATAAACCGAGAAATCGGCGAAGATTACGGCATGATAAACGGTGCATTATTTCAAGAGGAATTAATGCAGTTGGATTCATTGGGTAAAAAACGTATTCAAGTTTGGATTAATTCGCCAGGCGGTCAAGTGCTTAATGGTATGAATATCTATAACGCTATCCTTAAATCTAAAACTCCTGTTGATACTTATTGTGTAGGAATCGCTGCAAGTATCGCAGGCGCTATATTCATGGCAGGTCGTAAGCGTTACATGGCTGATTATGGGCGATTAATGATGCACCCCGTTCAAGGAACCGCTGATAGTAAGTCATACGAGGCTCTAATGTCTAGCATTGCCACCATGTTAATGTCCAAGTCAAAATGCACAGAGGATGAGGTTAACCAAATGATGGTTGCTACAACATGGATGACAGCCTCGCAATGCTTTGAGAAAGGTTTTTGTACTGATATCGAAAATACCAACACATCAAATTCTAAATATGCCAAGCACGATGCAACTGCATTATGGGAGGTGGCTAATAATTTTATCTTAAACAAAACAAACAAAAAAATGAAGCAAGTAACAAACGTGCTGAATCTAAATGATGATGCAAACGAAGCAAGCATTGTAGAAGCGGTGAACGCTTTGAAAAATGCAAACAATACACTAGCGACAAACAATGCAGACTTACAAAGTCAGCTAGACGCTGCTAAACAAAATGTGATTGACATTCAAGCTAAACTTGATGAAGCAAACCTAGAGGCCGAAACAGCAAAAGAAACAGTTGCGGAAAACAATGCAAAAATTTTAATTGCATCATTCACAAACAAGATAGGAACTGACGAAGCTAATATTGCTAAGTGGGTTACACTTGCTAAAAATGACATTGAAGGCACAAAATCACTATTAGAATCGTTACCGTTAAACGTAGCATCTCCTAGAACTAATGAGCATTCTGTCGGTGAAATTAAGAAAACTGCACAAAGCGTAATGTTAGAAATCCAAAATAGAAATAACCCTCAAAAATAAAAAAACACATAAAAATGAAAAAACAAATATTAAAAATTGGAGTTTCTTTAGTGCTGATGGCACTTGTTGCAACTACACTAAACATGGCATCTGGAGTGCCAGTATTGCTTACTTTAGGCTTGCTTTTTGCGGGTGGTTTTGCTAAAGGCTTATTGAACTATAACGCACCTAAAGGTCTAGCCTATGATGGTTTTGTTATCAGTGATACTACCTATGCGGGTGAGGCAGCTAGTACATTCATTGTAAAGGCTATCACATCTAATGAAACCGTGCAAGGTGGGCACATCTATGTAAAAGATGGGATTAAAAAGAAGTTCACTATACCACGTTGGGATGCAGATTATGAGGATTTTGTGCAAGCAAGAGCCGCTACGCCTACAAGTAAAGGCACAATGACTGTAACTGGTAAGGTTTTAGATCCTGCGGATTACATGATTTACACAGAGTTTAACCCACGCGATTATGAGGAGCATTGGTTTGCAACTCAATTAAATCCTACGTTAATTGACCGCTCATTACCTGCAACTGTTGAAAGCACTACTATTCAAGAGGTTTTAAAACGTCACAATAGATATTTAAACAAAGCTATTTGGAACTCTAGCATCGCTACCGGTACAGCAGATTTGTACAATTTCTATGATGGTTTGATTCAGAAAGCAGAAGATGCAACCGGTGGCAGTGATGATACAAATGTAGTAGCGTCTCCAACTACCCTAAGTGCCGCTAATATTCAAGCTGAATTGCTTAAGGGTTGGGTGTTGATTCCTGCAGCTTTACGCTACGACCCAAAGATGAAAATCTTTATGAATTATGAAACTTATGATCTTTATATGCAATCACAAATTGCACAAACGTATAAAGGTGAGGACATTACTATGGGTGGTGTAGCTCGGTTTAAAGGAATGCAAGTAGTAAAAATCAATGATTTTCCATCTGATTGTTACTTTATCGCCAAGGGTGATGCCTCAATGGAATCAAACCTTTGGTTAGGCTTGAACAGTACTCAGGATGCTACATTGGAGTTGAAGCAATTACAAGCTAATAGTGAGCTTTGGTTTATTAAAATGCTGATGAAAGTTGACGTTCAAATTGGTTGGAATAGTGAAACAGTACTTTACGGAACACTTTAATAATTAATTATGTACACCGAAGATTTAAAACAAACCCTCTTAAAGAAACCACATTTTAAAAATGTGTACTTCAATGAGAATGACGATACTCAATATATTTTCCATCCCAATGCTAACTTCCGAAAGGTAGTTAGCAGGGATGAAGTATTATCTACGAAAGTTGTAGCACCTGCACCCGTTGTAAGCGATGCACCTAAAGTAGAAGTATCAAACGAAGTAAAAGAAGAAATTAAAACAACTAAAAAAACAAACAAAAAATAATGAAAAAAATACTTTTCTTAGCCTTAATGATAGGCACATTTGTAGCGAATGCTCAAAGCACAACCCCTAGATTTGGTACAACCCCAAGCACGGATAACACATTTCGTAAACTTACAAATGGTTATTTAGCTATTGCGGATGCTGCCGGTACTGATTCAACTACACTTTACCCAACAAAATACAATAACTATTATAGAATCACTCTAACAGATAGTTTGTATTTGAGTAACCCAAGGATTACAAAAAGCTATGCGGGTGACTTGATCACTTTAATAGTAACGGGTAGTAGTGGCAATAAATTAAATTTTGGTACTAATTGGGTAAGTGCAGGTAGAGCTACATTGTCAACTGGCGTATCGGCAATTATCACATTTGTATTTAGTGGTACAAAGTGGATTGAGAAATCAAGAGTAGTACAATAATAATTAACCTTTAAAAGCACATATAAAATGGCTTTACCAAACATAACATTTATCAAAGGTCAGGGCGGTTTAGGTCGTGCTTTGCCAGGGCAGGATTACATAAGCGGGTTACTGTTCTTTTGCGATGATGCCGATTTGCCGAGTGGCTTTACTACAACTGCTAGAAATAAGGCTTTATATAGTGTGGCGGACGCAGAAACGGCAGGAATACTTGATGATTATTCGGACGCTACCGCTAGTACTGCAACTTTTGAGGTTACGGCAGTAGGCGCGAATGGTGACACATTGAAACTGACAGTAGCCGACTTAAACACGGCTACTGGAGCAAGCCAAACGACCGAATTATTTTTAGTTGAAAAAACAGCTTCAGAAACTACCGTTACATTGTTAGCGGTTAAAATTAAGAACGCAATAAACGCAGGCACTCAAACACATGGGTATTCTGCTACAAACTCAACGGGCACGGTTACAATAACTGCACCTAAAAGTATGGGGGTTTACCTAAACAGTGGCACTCCTTATGTAAAGACAATTGTAGGCACAGCAACCGCAACACTAACGCAAAATGTTGTTACCGGTGTTGCTTCTTTGCAAGCAGTTTGGCATTATCATATTAGCGAGTTTTTCAGGATGCAACCTAAGGGAATAGTTTATGCTGGCTTCTATGAAATACCATCTACCTATGACTTTACCGAATTATCAAGTATGCAAGATTATGCAGAAGGTAAGATAAGACAATTTGGTATTTACAAAGATGATAGCGCTTTTGCAACTGCTGATTTAACAGCCATACAAGACGTTGCCGATACAGAAGATACTAATAAACGGCCATTTAGCGCAATGTACGCAGGTGATTTATCTGCAACATCCGACATTAGCACACTTACTGATTTATCAACATTTGCTGATAATAAAGCGAGTGCGATAATTACTCAAGATGGTGGCGGGTTGGGTAATTTTCTTTGGCTTACGACTGGCAAATCGATTAGCAACCTTGGGGCCTTATTGGGGACCGTAGCGCTTGCTAAAGTGAGCGATTCTATTGCATGGGTAGGTCAGTTTAATATCTCCAACGGTAGCGAGTGCGAAGTTATTAATTGGAGCAATGGAGATGCTACAAATACAGCGTCATCTTCATTGTTGGAATCATTGAACAACAAGCGCTATATTTTCTTAAAGAAGTTTACAGGTTATAGCGGTTCATTCTTTAACGATTCGCACACTGCAATAGCTCAGTCAAGCGATTATGCTTATATTGAAAATAATCGAACTATTGACAAAGCTACAAGGGTGCTATATTTGGCCTATATACCTTACTTGAATAGCCCTATTTCATTAAATGCTGATGGGACACTTACCGATAATCAAGTCGCATCTCTTGAATCAGTTGGCCAGGTTGCACTAGACGCAATGCTTAGAGCCGAAGAAGTCAGCGCGACTTTGGTACAAATAGATCCATCTCAAAATATTTTAGCAACATCTGAACTGGTTATTGCTGTAACGCTTGTTATTAAAGGAGTGGCACGTTATATTACAATACCAATAGGATTTAAACCAAACATTTCATAATATGCCAACACCACTAATTAACGGAGTAGCTCATAGCTGGGCAAATATCAATTTAATTTTATTCGGGAATCCTGTAATCGGGATTACTGGCATTGAATGGAGTTCTAAGCAAAACATAAACGACAACTACGGAGCCGGACAATATCCAGTATCGCGTGGTTATGGTAATTTTGAATATACCGGTGCGATTGAGTTGTATTATGATACATGGAAAACTATCATTGATAGTGCGCCTAATAAAGATCCTTTGTTAATTCCATTTTTTGACATTCCTATTGTATTCGGTGGCACGGGCGTAACGCCGTCATCATTGGTATTGCGAGCGGTTAACTTTATGGAATTGCCAACGGCAGTAGCTCAAGGAGATACTAAAATCTCTATCAAGATACCGCTAAAAATTGCATATATCGAAAATAAATAATTACTTTTGTGTTATGGAAAATACAAAAGAATTATCACAAGAGGAAATAGAACTTTACTCAAACAAAGCAAAAGAAATATCAACAACTTTAAAGGGTGTAGCAGTACACCCTATTGTTGTTATACACCCAGAAACTTTAGAGCGCAAAGTGTGCTATGTTCGTGAACCGTCATGGATTCAAAAATTAGACGCGATGGATAAAAGCATGGAGTTAGGTGTTTATAAAAGTGGTTTTATTTTGTTTGAGCAAATTGTTATTAAAGAGCATTCTGATGCTGTTATGTTTAGCGATACTGCCGAAAGCGACACTTACAAACTAGGTGCGGTTACGGAAGTAATAGGACTTGTAAAGATGTATCAGAATCAGTTTAAAAAAAAATAGAAGACTACGCTATAACCAATAGCAATGACTTCAAAATGGATTTAAACCGTACCGATGCGCTCATAAGATGCACGTTAGGCATGGAGTTTGAACGAGGTAGCGATGAATGGCATAAGGCGTGGGGGCAGGTAAAATATTATTTATCAGTTGTAAATCAAGTTAAATTTTGAGCGATACAAAAGTAGTATATGAGGTAAGTTTAAAGGACCATTTAAGTAGTGGACTTGGTGTTGCTAATACGACAGCAAACAAACTGAATACTACTATGGCCGGCATTACCAATACGTTAGCCGGCCTAGGTGTTGCATACGCCGCGAGCGCATTTTTTAAGGATTCGGTAAGGCAATGGAACGAAAGTGAACAGGCACTAGCGCAACTTAATGCAACCTTAAAAAGTACGGGCGGTGCCGTTGGACTAACAAGCACCGCACTACAAGAGCAAGCAAAAGCATTGCAAAATGTTACTACATACGATGACGATGCTATAATCGGTATGCAGTCGCTTCTAACTACGTTTACACAGATTAAAGGTGCGATATTCACGGACGCGGTGCCGGCGATAGTTGACCTATCCGCTAAAATGGGTACGGATTTAAAAAGTAGTGCTATTCAAGTAGGTAAAGCATTAAACGATCCAATAAGGGGCGTAACAGCACTTCAAAGAGTTGGGGTATCGTTTACAAAATCGCAAAAGCAACTAATAAAAACATTAGTTGAAACAAACGATATAGCAGGAGCGCAACGTATTATTTTAGGCGAACTTGCAACAGAGTTCGGGGGTAGTGCGGAGGCAATGGGTAAAGCGGGATTGGGACCAATTACTATGATGCAAAATAAATTTAATGACGTAAAGGAGGAAATAGGAGGATTGGTAGCTGAAGTTACAATGAAGCTACTCCCAACTATTGAAAAGATGATAAAAGGATTAGGTAGTGCAATTAAATGGATCCAAGAGAATAAGAATACCACAAAGGCGTTGATTGTTACAATGGGTGAGTTGTACATAGCGTTTAAATTAATAATACCCGTAATGGAAGGTTTCGGGGTGACAACAACCGCAATGTTAGGTCCATTGGGGTTGGCCGTTGGTGCAATTGCTGCCGTTACGCTTGGGTTGTCGGTAATGAGCGCAGCCTATGACGATGCAAGACAAGCGGAGGCGGATTTTACAAAACAGCAAAACATGGCCGATATAGACCGCTATCGTGTTGGGTATGAGGAAAAACAAAAAAAGTCGGGTTTGTCAATGGCTGATTTTATCAAGCGAGAAAAGGCCGACCTAGACAAAGGACTTTCATCAATAAATGACGCAACCGGCAAGGCATTGCGCGAGGGCACAAAGATAACTGGAGGCGGACTGCAGGATTTGTTATTTAAAAAACAAGCACTTGACGCATTGAGCGGTAATACTTCAAAAGTACCATCTAGCGCACTAGGTAACGCATCCAAAACTACAAAAGCCTCTAATGTTAGTACTAAGTCAGCTGCGCAAGGTACGAAGGTAACGACTATTAATATGTCAATTCGGGAGCTAATACATGAGTTCAATATAAATACTACCAACGTCAAGGAAGGGGCGAGCAAGGTTACTGAAATGATCACAAATGCCATAACTGGGGCCTTAAATGATTCACAATTAATAGTAAGGTAATGGCAGATATATTCAAAAGAACGATACCAGTACAGTCTCCACAGAGGGATGATAAAATAGGGACCTCTGCTATGGGCACGCCCATACAGTCAAACGTCACATTTCAAAGTGGCGATTATATTGATGACAATGACGATACCCAAACATGGGACCAGCTTACATACGATTCTGTACTTGTTACCGTATCTCAAGCAAAAAAAATCATAAAAACAGAAATAGCCGGCAAAAACGGGACTGTAAAAGAATACATAGGGTTAGATGATTATGTTGTTCAAATTAACGGTGTTATATGTGGACTTAATGGCGTACACCCTAAAGATGAAATCGCGCAATTAAAAAAAATGCTAGACGCCCCCGTGCCAATCCAAGTAGCTTGCCCTTATCTTCAGAACTTAGGAATTATGAATTTAGTAGTTGATAACTACCAAATAGGCCAAGAAGAAGGGGGACACTCTTACCAACAATTTAGCATTACATTTATTGATGATATACCAACGGAGTTAAGAATAGCAGATGTATAGAGTTGCAATTAATATTACCATTACCCAAGTGCCAAATGTTTCATTTCCAAATAGAAACAAGGTCATTAGACTATCATTTGCAACTAATTACGAAATTATATCTAGTTGGTCGAATTTTACCGATACAGGTACACTAACGCTTCCAAAAAATCTATATTATAAAACTGAAAACAATGAGGTGTTGCCATTATCTGGCCGTAATGTAAACATAGGTGGGTTCACTAATAACCCTTTGTTTTTGCGTGGTGATAAAATTAAGATTGAAGCGGGGTATAGATATGTACAAGGAGGTCAAACCATAAAAGAAACGCCTACATTATTTGAAGGGTATATTACTAAAGTAGGTGCAAAAATGCCTATTGAATTATCACTTGAGGATAATATGTATTTGCTCAAACAAATAGCTCTTAAACCAAAAACATTTACTATATCGGACGGTTTGGAGCAAATACTAGATTATATTTTAGAAGGAACTGGGTTTACTCATTCTGTACTTACAAAAACTACGTTTGGCGAATTTACAATACAAAACGAAACACCTGCCCAAGTACTGCAAAAACTGCAACGGATGATGAATATAAACGCATATTTCAGAGGCAATGACTTAAGATGTGGGGTACTCACATACGTTGCATCTGATATGGTAAAAAGTGTTTTTGATTTTAATCAAAATATTATAGATGACCAATTAGAATATCAGCGAAAAGATGATATAAAACTTAGTGCGGTAGCTTATAACTATATTAATGTGGACGCAGGCGGTAACACTCAAGATGGAAACCCTAAGACTAAAAAACAACGCATCCAGGTGCTTGTAGAGATGAAACCAAGTGGAGGTTATAAATCAACCGTCATAACTGGGTCCAGTGTACCAAATGAAACGGAGGGTGAGCGCAGAACATTCTTTTTTATAGGTGCTACAAATACGGACGATTTGACTAAATTAGCAGTAGAGCAACTAGAAAAATATATGTACACTGGTTTTAAGGGGTCATTTACTACATTTGGAATACCATTTGTTAAGCACGGTGACAATGTGAGGCTGATTAATAAATACTTACCCGAAGTTGAAGGAACGTATAAAGTAAAGTCAGTTGTGTATAGCGGTGCTATTGATGGATTGAGGCAAGATATTGAACTTGATTATAAAATATAGTAATGGGAGGAAATAGAGATTTAAGAGATGCTATATTAACACTTGTTAACCCGCTATCAGTAGCGGTATTAATGGATATGGTGGTAGTTAGCGTTGATGAAAACGCAAGAACTGCGCAGTGCAAAACCATTAGTACGGATGCCGAGGTAATGTTAACGGTGCGACTTATGCCGACAGTTGATGATGGGGTGTTTGTCGTGCCAACAGTCGGAAGTACGGTAACCGTTAGTACTGATGTAAATTGTGAGCCTATTGTTGTTGGCTATACAGAAACTGATAAAATAGTTCTAAGAGGTGGGCAGTTTGATGGACTTGTGAAGGTAGCGGAGCTCACTACAAAATTGAATAATGCAGAGAATAAAATAAATGCCATAATCAATGCTTATAATGCACATACTCATATACTTACGCTTACTATGGGCACGGGCACAGCAGCGCCAACCGTGACGCAAGTAGTGGGTACGCTCACACCAACGCAACAAGCCGACATTGAAAACGAAAATATAACACATGGGTAGCAGATACGACATAAAAATAGAATCCGATTTTATTAATGCCAACAATGATATTGAAGTTTATGAATCAGATGATGACCATATACAAGATACAATTGAGGCCAATATAGGATCTTACAAGCAATTCCCGACAGATGGGGTAGGAGTTAATAACTACCTAAATAGTGCTGGGCAATCTCAAATAATTAGCAGAGAGATACAATTGCAATTAAAATCAGACAAGTATAATATTACACCAGTAGTTGGTTTTGATGCTGATGGAAAATTAATAATAGAAATACCATGATAAGAGAATTTACAGCTATTTCAAATAGTACAATATACGATGTTTGTTTAAATACATACGGAACGCTTGATTTATTGGTAAAATTGATGTATGACAATGATTTTGATGGAGTTGACACGCTCCCAACAAATGGCCAAGTGTTTAGCTATGATGATACCTTAGTACAGAACATCTCAACTAATAATATTTACCAGCCTACACAAATAAGTGGATTATTTGCGGGTAAAAAATATGCGACACAGTAATGAATAAAATAATTACCTTAAATACAGTAAAAGTTACAGATTCAATGCTATTATACGCACTTGATGGTTCAACGCTGTATGTCATGCTAGAATATCTGAATCCTCTAGGGACTAGCGGTCAGTTGCTAGCTGTCACCGATACTAACTATGCTGATTTACTAACTACAACAGAGTACGCAGAGGTAAATAGAAGCGGTGGTAAATACATTATTAACCCATATCGTGTAAAAAAAATATTAAGCGGGGTTATTACGTTTGATAACGACATGACAGTTACGAGTACCGACACAGATAGTACTATATTAAGTGCTATAAATGATGCTCTTGTACCGAGTAGTAGTGGATTAACTCAACAACAAGTAGAAGGTTTAATATGAATATAGGAGAAAAAATAATTTATAATAACGTCGAATACACTATAACAATTATAGAAGATGAAACCGTGCATCTTGAAAATAATGATATGGGTATTTGCGTACTAAAACAGAACTAGAATGATAATTTTAAGCGAAACAACGGACCAATTACAGCTTGTATTGGATGCAACAGTTGCCACTAATCAATTACAATGCGTGACTTCATGGCGCGATAGGACCTCGACTACATTTGTTGCAGGCAGGTCATTAAAGAACTCAAACAACACAACCGATGTAGTACTAGCAACATCACCCGCATCGTCAACACAGCGAGTTATAGACTTTATTAGCGTTTATAATAACGATACGGCCAATGCAACGGTCATTATTAAATTTGACGCATCCGGTACGGAATATATTTTATTCAAAACATCACTTGCGCCCGATGAGCGAATCGAATATCAAGAGGGTAGGGGGTTTCAAGTGTTTGCCTCAACTGGAGCTGTTAAGCAGTCAATAAATCAAGGAGCAAACGCACCGCTTACCAATAGCTTGAGTACGATTATACTAGGGTCCGATGTTACAAATAATAATGCGGTAGCCAATACAATAGCAGACGTGACGGGGTTATCAATAGCGGTAAGGGCGAATAAAAAGTACTATTTTAAATTCGTAATATACTATACAGCGGCAGCGACAACAACGGGGTCGCGTTGGTGTGTTAAATGCAGTACTGGTGCAGCGACTAATTTAGCTTTTATAAGCGAGTATTCATTAACTACAACAACATCAACAAGAAATGCACAAGTGCAAGCATTTGATTCTCCTGCAACTTGTAACGCTACAAGTGCGTCCACAGCTAATAACATGGCTATTTTAGAGGGTTATTTTATACCAACTGCCGATGGAGATTTTATTGCAAGATTTGCTAGTGAAGTTGCTAATAGCGCAATTGTAGCTAAGGCGGGAAGCGTTCTATATTATCAGCAATTAAACTAAACGAGTAAACAATTTAAACAAAAAATATAAAAAATGAAGCACGTAATTTTCAAAATTGAGGAGCCAACATTAATGGTTCAAACTTTAGACAGTCAGTACAACCCACAGCTGACAAATGATGTCGATAACGCTATGCTGTTCGATTCAGAAACAGAGGCGCTTGCTATGATCGGAAACATGGAAGGAACTACCGAATTTTGGGGAGCTAGACCAAAAAGACCTAAAT
>ERZ724509.314-NODE-314-length-22529-cov-6.569280_pt1 | contig 22529 bp, 30 predicted proteins | sample MGYA00376042_ERZ724509 | MGnify/ENA primary metagenome ERZ724509 (study PRJEB28724, sample SAMN07190887) | wastewater metagenome | isolation source: effluent of sewage treatment plant in Hong Hong | place: USA: Christiansburg, Virginia | collected 2016-03-01 ...
GTTTGAACGCGCTTGGCGGCGAGGCCGTGCTGTTCCAGAAGAAGGTCAAAGAGACCGAGGAGATGCTGCTCGAACGAGTGCCCGGCATCTCGAACGTCCTGCCGTACCTGCTCGACGATGAGCGCAAGAAGGTCAAGGCTGCAGCCGCACAGAAGATCGTCGACATCATCGAGAGCCTGCCCAGCCCGGAAGAGATGGCCAGCGTCGCATGGTCAGGCCGGGCCAAGCGTGGCTGGTACGAGCGTTCGGCACAAGCCATCGTTGAGGTGTTCGGCATCGTCGATGCGCCGCGCTTCGTCGCGCTGCTGGCCGCCCTGTCGCCGCAGCAGTCTGTCGAGTCCAACACCATCAACGCGGTCAAGGTCTGGGGCACATGGATCGCACGCGGTCGCCCGACTGACGCGGCCACGATCCGGCAGGTGCTGGGTGATAGCGTCATCAAGTCGGCCACCAGCGGCAAGGATGGCGTGCTCGATGCGTGGGTGAATAACTGCATCACCGCGCTGACCGCCGAGGACGGCATGTCGCCGACGTTGTCCGGCCCCAAGGTCGACAGCTTCGCAGCGAACCTGATGGGCGTGGTCGACGAGGTCACCAACGACACATGGATGGCGAACTACGCGCTGGTCTCGCAGAAGATGTTTGCCAAGACCGGGCCGTCGCCGGGCAAGGGTCCGGGCTACATCGCGTTCAACGCCGTCGTCCGTCAGGCTGCAGCGATTGCAACCGCGCGCACTGGCGACAGCTGGACCCCGGCTGAAATCCAAGAGACCGTCTGGTCATGGGTACGCACCCTGACCACGACGGCGCGCAATAATTCAATGCCGACGCAGGCCCTGCTTGATGCTGGCATGCTGACGCACGAGAGCTTGGGATCGACCCCTGACTTCGCGTCGCTGTTTGTGGTAAACTTCTACCGCAACCTTTTATCGAAAGCTGGTTATGGCCGAGAAATCGCCGCTCTTGCAGAGCGTGGAAGCAATGCTCGACGCGATGGAGCAGGAGGGTCTGTCACGTCAGCAGACGGCAGCGGTGTTAGCCAAGACGCTTTCGACGCCCATCTCGCCGCCGCTGCAGCCCGCCTCCAGACCCTCAACGACGGACGCACCGCCGCCAAGCGCAGCAAAGCCGACCCGCGCCAAAGGGAGCTTTTCCAGTCCAAAGCGCCCCCGTTCTTCTCGGCGCTCAAAAGGGCTGTAGAAACTTCGACGACCACGCGCGCATCTGGCGAGCAATGGCTGGCCACGCTGCGCAAGACACCCGGCGTCAAGAAGGACGAGATCGCGTGGACCGGCAACGGTCTTGAGGAGTGGTTGCTGGGTCAGGACGGCCCGGTCACGCGCGAGGCTTTGTTGGCGTTCGTGTCGGCTGGTGGCGTTCTCGTCGAGGAGAAGATGCTGGGCGGCAACGTGGAGGTTGAGACCGACCCAGACAGCCCCAGTGGATGGGAACAGACAGAGAGCGAAGCCCCCTTCGCCGACTACACCCTCCCCGGCGGCGAGCACTACGCCATCCACCTGCTGACGCTGCCGCCGACGCCTGTTGACGTGACGGGTTGGACGGCCAAAGAGGCGGCTGGCGATCCTGCAAGCGGACCGATCTACGAAGTCCGAGACGCCAACGGCAAGTGGGTGATCGGTGTGCCGCGTCAGGGTAAGACGGCCGACGAGGCAATCGAGTATGCCGCGCAGAAGTATCGCCCTGCCGGCTACAAATCTGGCCACTTCAACGAACCCAACATCGTCGCCCACTTCCGCTCAAAGTTCCGCACCGACGCGAACGGCAACAAGGTGCTGTTCGTCGAGGAAGTGCAGAGCGACTGGAACCAAGCTGGGCGGGATAAGGGGTATGCGCGCAACCCGCTCGACCCGGAGTATCAGGCTGACCAGCAGGCTGCGATTGATGCGGTGTTCGCATCGAGCACGCGCCTCGAAGCGGCGCGCAAAGAATATCAAGACAGCCGGGAAGCGCTGCGGCTGGCGATGATTACCGAGATGCGCGCGATTAGCGTCGACCAAGCTAAGGCCACCGGTGGCATGGGCATGGCGCTGCAAGACATCGCATTCATGGTCAATGGTTTGAATGACGCCGTCTTACTAAACACCAAGCCCGGCGGCTTCAAGCGCGGCGATGATCTACAGGCCGGCCACGACCGCTTCGAAGCCTCGATCAAGGAGCTGCGCGACGCCGATCTGCGCGACCGCGAAGAGCGCCAGAAGATGTCGGCGCTGCACCAAGGCGTGCCCCACAACCCGTTCGAAAAATCGTGGCCCGCGCTCGCGATGAAGCGCGCCATCCGCTATGCCGTCGACAACGGCGCGCACTCGATTGCGTGGACTACCGGCGAGCAGCAGATCGAGCGCTATGATCTGGGCGCAGCGACTGGCCCGATTGCCATTGCCCCGGTCATGACCAACGGTGAGGACGCAGACCGCTTCATTGTCCGCGTCGAGAATGACGACGCCGAGACGACTATCCGCAACCATGTCGGCACCACCTATGCGCCGGGCGGCGGCGTCTACATGACGTCGGGCCAGATCAAGGAGGTGTTCGGCGCGGACCTTGGGCGTCGCATGGTCAATGCTGCTGCGCAGATGCCGGTCACCGAAACACAGCCGATGACTGCTGAACCGCAGTTCGCCCAGTTCCGCGAAGACGAGATCACTGTCGGCGGCGAAGGCATGACCGCGTTCTACGACCGCAACCTCGTCAACATCACGAACGACATCGTGAAGAAGTATGGGGCGCGGGTCGACAAGATCAGTGTCCAGACTGCAAAGGACCACGTCCTCAATGCGTATCTGGTAGAGATCGCCGAGGCTCGCACAAAACTACAAAAGCTCGACGACTTTCTCGCCAAGGACCATGACTGGGAGAAGGTCGCAGATGATGGTGGCTGGGACAACGCCATAGCGGCTGAACATTATTACACGTCAAACAAGGAGGAGCTGCAGCGTAACATCAACCGACTGCAGAAAGAGATCGACAAGGTCCAAACTGGGCAACCCGGCCTCGTCATCACCCCAGAGCTTGCCGAAGCCGCTGCATCCGGTTTCCCGCTGTTCCAAGAGGAACGCGGGTCCGTCACGCTGTCTGACCAAGGTGCACGCATCCGCCTCTTTGAAGGCCGCGATCTGTCGACCTTGCTACATGAAAGCGGCCACGTCTGGTTGCAGGAGCTGCAGCAGGACGCGGCGCGCGAGGGTGCGCCGCAGCAGGTCAAGGACGACTGGAACACCGTGCAGGCATGGTTCGCCGCCAACGGGCAGCAGGTGGTCAACGGTCGCATCGAAGTCGAGGCCCATGAGCTTTGGGCGCGCGGCATCGAGCGCTTCCTGATGGAAGGCAAGGCACCGACCGCCGCGCTGCAGTCGGCGTTCACGACGTTCCGCTCGTGGCTGATCCGCATCTACAAGGATGTGGCCCGGCTGAACACGCCGCTGACCCCAGAAGTCCGCGACGTCATGGCCCGGCTGCTCGCCACCCAGCAGCAGATCGACGCGGCGGCCGACGCCAGCAACGTCGTCGCCTTCTTCAAGACGGCGGCCGAGGCAGGCATGTCGGACGCCCAGTTCGCTGCATACCAGCGCTCGATCACGGACACCAAGGACAAGGCCTTCGACACGCTGCTGGAGCGGGTGATGGCACCGATCCGCCGCCGCAAACAGGCTGAGTTCAAGGCGGAGCGCGACGCGGTGCGCGACAAGCATGCGCAGGAGATCGAGCAGGAGCCGCTGTTCCTCGCGCTGTCACTGCTGCGCCGGGGGGCCGCCGACGACACTGGCCGGTTCACCAAGTACCAGATCGAGCGCGCACCGCTGGTCGCCCAGTTCGGCGAGGGCGTCATTGCCCAGCTACCCAAGGGCGTGCCGGCTGTGGTGCCGGCGACTGGCGGCACGCACCCGGACATCATCGCCGAACGTGCCGGCTTCCCGAACGCTGCAGCCATGGTAGAGGCCCTGATCGCGAACGAGCAGGAGCAGCAGGCCATGCGTGCCAGCGGCGACAACCGCCGCACCAAGGATGCAGAGATCGACCGCCGCACGGACGCCGAGATGTCGGCCAAGTACGGCGATCCGCTGACCGATGGCAGCATTGAAGAGGAGGCGCTGGCCGCGATCCACAATGACCAGCGCGCCCACACACTGGCCGCCGAGGTCCGTCAGCTTGCCATCCGCAACGGTGCCCAGCCGACGCCGTGGAAGATCGCCCGCGAGTGGGCACGCGCCAAGGTCCGCAGCGGCCCGGTGTCGACCGAGGCGTCGCCCAGTGCCATGCAGCGCCACGCTCGCGCCGAGGCCAAGGCCGCACGCGCTGCCGAGGTTGCTGGTCTGGCCGGCAACATCGCCGAGGCGTTCAAGCAGAAGCAGGCGCAGATGTTCGCGTCGGCCATGTACATGGAAGCGCGCGACGCACGCGACGAGGCGGAGGCCGCAGCCAAGCGCCTCGACCGCTACGCCAGCAAGAAGACCATCGCGTCCATCGATCAGGACTACCTCGACCGCATCCACGAGATGCTGGAGCTGTTCGACTTCAAGCGCCGCACCAAGAAGGCGATGGCCGAGCAGGCGTCGTTCGAGGCATGGGTCGCCAGCCGTCAGGCGCTGGGCGAAGAGGTGTTCATCCCGGCGCGTCTGGCGTCCATGGGCAAGGTCAACTTCGCCAAGCTGTCGACCGACGACATCCTCGCCATCGACGACGCCGCCCAGTCCATCGCGTTCCTCGGCCGGCGCAAGAAGAAGATGCTGATCGCCAAGGAAGAGCGCGATCTGGACGACCTGATCGACAAGGCTGAACTGGCCGCAGAGCCTCTGCCTGACCGCGCCTTCTCCAGCGAGCGCAACCCGCAGCGCTCGAAGACCGCCCAGTGGAATGCTGGTCTGGTCAAGATCGAGACGTGGGCCGATATGCTCGACAACGGCGATCCGAACGGCGTGTTCAATCGCATTCTGGTACAGGGCGCGACGACCGCCGCCAACGTTAAGGCCCGCCTGCGCGACAGCGTCGTCGTGCCGCTGGCCGAGATGTTCAACGCCATGTCGAAGGAGCAGAAGCGCCGACTGGGCGAGCGTGTCATCGTGCCCGAGTTCCAGACCGTCGACTTCAACGGCCAGCCGCACGACACCAGCTTCACCCGGATGGAGCTGCTGGCAGTCGCGCTCAACACCGGCAACGAGAGCAACCTCGACAAGCTGCTGCGCGGCGAGAACTGGACGCAGGAAGCCGTCGACGCCGTGCTCGACCGCGAACTGACCGAGGCCGACTGGCGCTTCGTCGAGAAGGTCTGGCAGCAGATCAATGTGCTGTGGCCAGAGATTGCCCGCGTCGAGCGCGAGCTGACCGGGATCGTGCCGGAGAAGATCGAAGGCCGCGTCGTTCAAACGCGCTTCGGCCCCATCATGGGCGGCTACTACCCGGCGGTCTACGATCCGTCGCGGTCGGACTTCATCGCCAGCCTGTACGAAGACGACGCCTCGACCATGTTCGGCCAGCAGGGTCGCGCTGTTGCCACGCCCAAGGGCCACGCCCAGCAGCGCACCGGGGCGGCGTTCCCGATGATGCTGTCGGTCGAGGCGGTGCTGCTCAACCACATCGACCGGGTGACGACGCGCATCGCCTATGGCCGCTATGTCCGCGACACGCTCAAGTTCATCAACGCGCCGCGCATCAAGTCGCTGTTCAACCGCAAGCTCGGGCTTGATGCCTACGACGCGCTGCAGCCGTGGCTCAAGTATCAGGTCAACCAGTCGGCGCTCGACACCATCACGGTGCGCGGTCTGGAGAACCTCGTGAAGCAGGCGCGCATCAACCTGACCATCGTCGGTCTGGGCCTGCGCCTCACCACCATGATCGCGCAGGTCAGCGGCTGGAACAACAGCGCCGCCCAGATCGGCGCGAAGTGGCTGGGCAAGGGCATGTCGGAAGCGGTGCGCAACTTCGGCAGCAACCGCAACTTCGTGTTCGCCCGGTCGGAAGAGGTCGCGCGTCGGGCCAAGGAGTTCGACGCCAATGTCGCCGATATGTACCGCCAGATCGGCGGCAAGACGTCGCGCCTGACCCGGTCCATCGAAGCGGCACAAGCCGCCGCGATGTGGGGCATCGGTGCTATCGACGTCAATCTGGTCTCGATCCCGACATGGCTCGGCGCATACCATCGCGGCCTGTCCGAAGGCATGACCGAGGAGGATGCCGCGAGCTTCGGCGACAAGGCTGTCCGCATGTCGCAGGGGTCAGGCCGGGCCAAGGACTTGGCTGCCATCCAGCGGCAGGGCGAGTTCATCAAGATGGCGGTGCTGTTCTATTCGTACTTCAACGTGCTGTACAACAAGCAGTACGAGAGCGCGCAGGCCATCAAGAAGGGTGTGGCCGAGGCGAAGACCGGCGACTGGGCGAACGCCAGCTCCGACTTCCGCAAGGCCGGCACCAACATCGCGTGGATCATGATGGCTGGCCCGCTGATGGCGTCGTTCGTCATGGGCGATTGGCCGCAGGAAGAAGAGGACTGGTGGGACTGGGCCGTCCGTAAAATCTTCTTCGGTCTCTGGGCTGGCGTGCCGCTGATCCGCGAGATGGCTGGCGTCGCCGAGCGCCGGTACTCCGGGCAGTTCTCGAACATGCCGACGCTGCCGCTCTGGTCGGCCGGTGACGCGGCATTCAAGGTGGCCAAGGACGCATCCAACTACCTCGAAGGCGACGAGGTCAGCGACCGCTGGATACAGCACGCGATCCAAGCGCCGGGCTACTTCATCGGGCTGCCGACCGGCCAGATCGGCAACACCGTCCAGTACGCGCACGACGTCTATGTCGGCGACCAGCGTCCGCAAGACATCGGCGACGTGATGAAAGGTGTGGCAAAGGGGCCACAGAAGGATCAGGAATAGACAGGCCGCACCCTATCCAATATAACGCGACAAACCGGAGTGTTCCCCGATGACTGTTACCAACGTCACCTCGCGCAGCGGCCCTTTCATCGGAGACGGCGTCACCAAGACGTTCCCGTTCTACTTTCGGGCGGCATCGGCGACTGAGGTCGCGGCCTATTTCAACGGTGCGCTGTCGGCGGTGAGCAAGACCGTTACCGTCGCGACAGGTGTTGATGGCGGGTCGGTGACGTTCCTCACTGCGCCGGCAGTCGGCGTCAGCATCGAGCTTGTCAGCGCGCCCAACTTCCAGCAGCAGACCGACATCGCCAACCAATCGGCGTTCAATGCCGAGACGGTCGAGGATGCGCTCGACCGGGCAGCGGTGCGCGACATCAGTCTAGCTGACGAGATCGACGTCCTGCGCAGCGAGATCATCGCCGGGGCCATCACTGTCACGATCCAAGAGATTGCGCTCGACCCGGTCTTCATCATGCCGTCCGACTACGGCGTCGTTGGCGCGGTCGACGACACTACAACACTGGCCGCCATGGTCGCGGCTAACGGTGCGAAGAGCACTTTCCTGATCCCGCCATACACCACACACCAGCAGGGCGTTTACAACACCAGCGGCATCACGGTTCCCTATGCCGCCGAGTTCTTCGGCGTCGGCATGGGCTGCCTCAAGGCTATCGCCGGGGCCGGCGCGTTGATCTATTTCACCGACGTCGCGCTGGCGCAGGATGGGGCGCAGGCGCGCTATGTCCACGACATGGAACTTGACGGCAACAGTGCCACCTACCGTGTCGGTGCATATGGCATCCGGCTTGGCGGCTCAGTCAATGCTGTCGTGCAGGCGGTGTCGGCTCGCGTGTTCGCGCACCACCTTGAGATCGGCCACTGGTCGCGAAACACACAGGAAGAGCAGAACGACCACAATCGCTACTACCGGAACAACTGGGGCCGGCTCGTTCAGTCCGACCCCAACAACGGCGGCGCGACCGCGTCCAGCATCTATCACTGCACCTACCAGTACAATTTCTGCGGCGCTGTGTACGACGCTATCGATAGGTTTGCGCTGGCCACGACGGGCACGCTGTCGAACAGCAGCACGGCCGTCACTGGAGTGGCATCGACTGCCGGCGTGTCAAACGGCGACGCTATCACTGGGCCGGGTATCAAGAGTGGGACCACGGTGGCATCATTCGTGCCCAACACATCCATCACCCTGAGCCAAGCAACAACGGCAACGGCGGCGATGGCGAACGTCCCGCTGCTCATCAAAGACAATTCGATCCCCTATGCCAACTGGACCGAGATCGGCGCGACGTACCAAGGCAACAGCCAGTGCGGCTTTGCGGCTTGGGGTTTCAGCGTCACGTTCGATGGATGCCACTTCGAAAGCAACTGGTCGGCCTCACCTGTTGGCTCGGCAACTGTACCCGCAGCCTCGGCGCGAAGCGTGCCCCACCTGCCGTGCTATGTGTCGAACAGCCGGGTGGCCCTCATCAACAATTGCGCCGGGGGCGAAGGCTCGTCGCCAGTCGATGCGTGGACCGTTGTCGATGGGTCGACGCTCATCATCCGCGACAGTCAAATCGCCACTGCAAACAGCATGCTCATCAACGGCGATCTCACCAGCTCGGTTGAGTTCTACGGCAGCGCCGGCAATATTGCTGGGCTTATCAACATTCCCATCGCGCGCTGGCCAGATCATTGCTATGTCGTCCACCCGGCAGGCTGGGCGGGGGCTGGCATCGCGACGCAGACAAGGTCGTCAGCTTACGCCAACCGCAATCTAAACCCGAACCCGCGCGTGCCGACAGTCGCGGTCAGCGGCGGTGCTGTTGCCAGCTACGTCCGTGACGCAGTCTATGGCCCGGTGCGCGCCGTCCAGTTTGCGGCGAGCGTCGGCGGGGCATTCACCCACACCGCCGACACCACCATGATTGGCACGCCGTTGTCGGGTGGCGAAAAGATGGTGGTGTCTCGCCTTATCCGCGCCGATACCTACACCACCATCCAGTTCCAGATGGAGGCCGGCGCAGGCAGCTTCTTCAACTATGCGCTGCGCGTTACGCCGGGCTGGCAGCGGATCGTGCTGTCCTCTATCTCGACAGCCGGGAACGCCACCGCATTCAATCCGGTCTTGCATATGTACCCGGTCGCGGCAGACGGTCCGAAGGTCTACATCGCCAACGATATGTCCTATGTCGGCACCGACGCCGAGATCGCAGCCATCATCTCCCATGGCCTGTTCGACGACGCCTCGATTGACGGCGCGCTGGTCGGCACCGCCGCGTGGAACCCCGGCCTGATCGCGGCGGGCGCGTCCGTGACAACGACCATCGCGGTCAACGGTCTGGTGGCTGGCGACAATGTCGCGGCGTCGCCGAGCGCCGATCTAACGTCGCTGGTCATGAACACCTACGCCGGCACCAACGTCATCAACGTGCGCCTCACCAACCCAACAGCGGCAGATGTCACCCCGGCCAGCATGACCCTGTCAGGACGCGCACATGTCTAACGCCGAGGAGCTATTCCAAGCAGCGTCCGACCCCGCCCGCAAAGGCCTGCCGGGTCAGCTCGATCAGGTATCCTTGATGCTCGGTGAGCTGATCGCTGATGTGAAGGCGCTGCAGGACGGGCAGGCTGCTATCAAGGACGGTATCCGTGAAGCTGTGCGTGATAGCTACGAGATGCTTGAGCGCCGGCTCGCGCTGGTCGAGGTCCAAAGCACGGCAAGCGCCGCGCAGCTGGCCACTTACCGCACGACCGGGCGCAACGTCATGGTCGCCGTGGGCCTGCTGTCGGCTGGCTTTGGCTGGCTTGTCGTCGACTGGGTGCATCGCATCGTCGACATCGTCGTCACGAACTGGAGCGGCAAATGACCAGATCACGCCTCAAGGGGATGGTCGCATCGCTGGTAATCGGCGGCTGGATCGTGGGCATCGCAATGGTCGCGCTTCTGGTGTACAACAAGGTCGATGGAAACGCGGCCGGTCTGGTGGCCACGCTCGTTGCATCCACCGGGTCCATCGTCGCCGGTATCGCGCGCAACCTTTTCCCCGGCCCCGAGATCGATGTGGTGCCGCCGACAAAGGACGCGCCGGAAGGTAGCTAGAATGATCCGCACCCTCGCCTCCGCGCTGCTCATCCTGACAGCCGGTATTAGCCCTCCGCCGACCAACGCGGCGACGCTCAACCTCAAGAACATGATCGGCAAGATTGTCGACGGCGGCACCTACACCAAGGTCATCGTCGACAACTGCCGCGACTGCACGATCCGCAACGTCACCGTGCTGCCGCCACCGCCGGCCAGCATCAACGACCAAGCGGTCCGCATCGTCAACTCGCCGGGCATCACGTTTGAACGCTCCACTGTGACCGGGCAGGCGGCGACGACCGGCGTGCCGCCGACAGCGCCCGGCCCGGCCAAGCTGGTGCTGGGCCTCTGGGGCGGCGAGGGCATTCACATCGAACGCTCACCCGGCGCGACGATCCGTCTGAACGTGGTCACCCGCTTCCATCAGGGCCTCGCTCTGGGCAAGCAGGACGACCTGACGATCTCGGGCAACATGATCGCTGATATGCGTACCAGCGGCATTGTCGGCACGCCGGGCAACAACCTGCACATCGTCGGCAATGGCATCGGCGCGTCCCATCCGTGGCGCTGGGGCCAGACCCCGGCCGGGGATCACGGTGACAAAATCCACCTGTGGAGCGGCGGCGGCAGCGTCACCGGGCTGACGATCACCGACAATGTCATCAAGGACGGCAACGGTGTGGCCATCCTCGGCATCTTCATCCAGCGCTGCGCCGGCAAGGTGTGCGGCTCATTCGATCAGGCCATCATCGAGCGCAACCTCATCATGATCGGCCAGACGCTGGCGATGATGCTGACAGGCGTCAATGGTTCGGTCAGCGACAACGAACTGGTGCCACTGAGCACGAAGAAGCCGGCGACAATCTATTCGGGCCTCGGCAACAGCGGCGTCTGGCGCGGCAACCACGGTGGCTTGGGCGTGACGTTCGACCGCCGACTGACGGCCGCCCAGAAGGCTCTGGTTAAGGTGCTGCCTTGAGCTACGACCCCAACACTGTCGGCGGCCAGCGACTGCGCGCCGAGCGCGCCGAAGCCCGCGTCGCCGAGCTTCTGAACCAGATCACCACGATGCGGTTCATGGCCGCATCCACACCAAAACCCGAACCAAAACCCGAACCAGATGGATGGAGCGAAGGATGAAACACATTGCAATCGCACTAGCGCTGCTGACAGCTGTACCGCTGGCAAGCTGCGCTACCACGGCAACCGATGTCGGATCAGTCGAGATGACCGCCAGTCAGGCGTTGCTCGGTCTCGACGCGGCGTATCATGTAGCCGTCAACGTCGTCGTCGATCTGCCCGCCGGGCCGACCAAGGACAAACTCAAGGCGCTGGGCGCACAGGCTGGTGTCGCGCTCAAGACGGCGCACGCGCTGCGCACCTCGGCGTCAATCACGGCAGCAGCGGCGTCGGTGGAGACATTCGCTACCGCTGCCGGCGCGAAGTAGGAAGGACCACAGATGTTCAGCTTGTCAGCAATCGAGGTGCTCGTTCTCGTTATCAAGAACGCACCGGGCGCAATCGAGGCCTTCAACAAGATCAAGGCCAACATGACCATCGGGTCGCGCGAGCAGCTTGAAGCTGCGCTCGACGCGGCCGAGGCGACGCTCGATAAGGACGTCGCCCGGCTCGCGGCCAGCTAGATCGCGCCAGTGAAGCCCAGCTTCATGCGACGCTCGATGTAAGGCACTGCGCCGGGGCGACCAGCGGCGAGGTCTTCGGCATTGAACTGGTCGAGCAGCCGGCACATCTCGGCCATCGCGAACTTGGCGACATCGCCAGAGCCGCGCTTGCGACGCCACGCCATGGCGTAGGAGATAGCGGTGAACCGGGTCTTCTCCCGGTTGTGGAACGCGGTGTTGTGCGCCGGGCTGCAGAATATCTGGCGGACGTGGCCTGCGCCGAACGCGGTGCCGCACTCCGGGCAAACGCGCTCGACGCGGTACTGGGCCTTGGTGGCGGTCTTCTTGGCTTCGATGGTCATGTCAGTCTCCCGAAACGGCAACGTGCCGTCCGGGCCTATATGAGCTGTCCTTGTAACAAGGTCAACCCCCTTTTTCGCACAGGGGCCATCGGGGGTGGCGGAGGCTCAACGGGCGGGGCCATGGCACTATCGAGCGCCATGGCCTGCCACGCTAGCCGCTGACCGCGCATGTGCCCGACAGAGCACTGCCAGACCACGCGGTCAGGATCGATGCCCCGCTTCTTGCACAGGGCGCGGGCATCGCGCTGGAGCATCAGATGAAGCCGACAATGTATGCGCAGGCAGCAAAGCCCAGCAGCATGCCGACAATGAATGCAGCGAAGCCGTGGTAGCTCATTCAACTGCCTCAGCCGCTGCAATCAGCAGCTCATTGCGCCGGGCTTCAACGGCGGTGTCGATCCGGGCGTGCTGATCCGGGTCGCTGTCCTTGAGCTTGGTGACGCCGGCAGACGCCATCAGCTTGTCGAGCCAGTCGGCGCTGGCGGTGGCAACCTTGGTGATCTGGGCGTCGGCCCATTGCTCGGCGGTCGGTGCCTGTGTCTGCTGCACGGCGAGCGGCTTGACTTCGTAGATCGCCTTGGACCCGCGCTTCTCGGTCAGGGCCATCTTCACCGGGCTGTCGATGCCGGTCATATGGCTGATGCGGATACCGCCAACCTTCATGCCGCCGAACACCACGTCGACGTCGCAGTACAGCGTCATCGACTTGCCGACATATTCCCGGCTGTCGCGGCCCCAGACGCGGACCATGACCCGGCGCATCGACAGGCAGGGCTTGTAGGGCTTGTTGTTGTCGCCGTCGAAGAAGACGCTGACCGGCTGCAGCTGCACGTCTGGCTGGGCCGTGACCTTGCGCACCGTGATGGTGCGAGGCCCGGCGATCAGATCGTCGGCGTTGAGCTGGTCGGACTTCGGCGCGATGGTCGCGCCCATATCGAAATTGTCGTCCATGGGTGATCTCCTTAGATGATGTCGCCGCGCTCGATGCGCTCGGTGGGAACCATGCGCTCGACCTTGGCGTTGACGTTGTCGTTGTACTTCTTCACCGTCGCCAGCACCTGCCCTTCGAACTGGGTGGCGGCAGTGACGATGGCCGCGTGGATCACTGGGTCAGGGTAGACCCGCAGCGTCAGCATCGGCAGGCCGCCGCTGTAGCTGATGTAGTCGCACCACTTGCGCTCGCTGACCAGCAGGCCGGTCTGCACTTGGATGATGTCGTCGTCGTTCGGCAGCAGCTCGGTGATGGCCTTGATCTGGTGCTTCTGCCGGCGCGACTTGCACTCGATCTGGCCGTCGTCGCCGACGAGACCGTCCGGGCTGTAGCCAACAGTGAAACCCCACTTGTCGTTGGTGAGGAAGCCAACCTGCTGGACATCGACGCCGTTCTGTTTCTCGTATGCGATGCGGGCCTCGACCTCGTCCTCGTGCCCGCGCAGCATGTCATCGCTGACATAGTGCGGCTCGACGAACCGGGTGATCCTCTGCGCCGCCAGCTCAAAGATATGGGCGCGGACCTTGTCGTTCGCCGCTATCTTGAGCGTCGGGGTGATGACCAGCTTCATCTCGCTGGCCGTCATCAGGCCGAGGCGCGCGTCGAGCCACTGCTGTGACCCCTGCTCGAAGTCGTTGTGGAACTTGATCGTCATAGGTCTTTTCTCCCGGCGTCGATGAGCCAACGCCGCACCATTGCGACGTTGTGCTTCATCCCGATGTGTGCGGCCACTCGTTCGGCCGGCACGGTGGTGGTGGCGTAGTGCTGGATCAGCTCGACGACCTTGCGATCCTCGATGTGACCCTTGATGTTGAGGTCGGCGTCCGACAGGATGGTCTTGGCCATGGTCAGTACGCCAGCGAGACCGCCGGGATTTCTCCGGCGACGATGGAGACAACAACCAGCTGCGCGTGCTCTGGCGACAGGCCCAGCGCTTCGAGCGCAGCCTTGGCGGCGGCGTTGACGGTGCGGCGGTGCTCGCGGTCGGCGTTGCGCGCGTCGGTTTCTGCCTTCGCCTTGGCTTCGGCGGCGATGCGGTCGGCGGCAGCCTTGCGCAGCTTGGCAGCTTCCGCTTCGGCCGCGTCGATCTTGGCCTGTGCAGCTGCAGCCGCCTTCATAGCCTCAGCATCAGCTGCAATCTTGGCTGCAGCCGCAGCATCCTGTGCGGCCTTGTCCTTGATCTCCTGCTCGCGCCGAGCCTGATCCGCCTGCGCGCGGGCAGCCGCTTCATCGGCGACGCGCTTGGCATCGAGCGCCGCCTGTTCGGCAGCCGCAGCTTCATCGGCGACGCGCTTGGCCTCGACGCGATCCTCCTCTGCCTTGCGCAGCCGGGCCAGCTCTGCAGCGTCGGCAGCTTCGCGGGTCAGGCGCACGACAGCAGCTTCGAGCTGCTCGATGGCGTAGTCGCGGGCACCCTCGGCGATGTCGAGGCTTTCGCGCAGGACTTCGGCGTTGAGCACCGTATCGCGGACTGCGTTCAAACGCTCCCGCACAAGATCAAGCGTGTCGTCGGCGGGGATGCGTGCTGCGGCGTGGAGCGCCTCGATGATCGATGCCACCAGTCCGTTGCGCTCATACTCAGCCTCTTCCCAGTCGGTCAGCGGCTTGCGCACCTCCTTAGCCAGCGCCGCCAGCTCCTCGACCATCTTGATGCGCGACTTGGTGACGATGGCAGTCTGCTCGCGCCAGCCCTCGGTCAGCTTCTTGCCGGCATCCTCGATGCTGGTCTTCACCTTGGTCACCCGGAAGGCGAGGCTGGCCACAGCCTTGCGCCCAGCCTCGGTCGACAGGTCAACCGGCACACCGGACACCTCATCCTTGATCTTCTGGTAGAAGGTCGAGAACTCGGCGTCGCTGGTGAAGACGGCCAGAGCCTTGGTCGGCTCGATGATGGCGATGTCGGTGATGGTCATTATCTCCAAACTCCAAGGATGTGGGTGATGAAAAGCAGGACGGTAACGATGAAGAAGACTATCCACAGATCGGTCAGCTCCCAGTCCCGCCAGTCGAGCCAGCTGGGGTCTTCGTCGTCGGGCATCATGACCGCACCTGCGGGAGAATGCCGGCAAACTCGGCGTCAGCGTGGCTGGCGGAGTTGAGCGCGCAGGCGATCTTGTTGTTCATCTGCATCACCGCCAACTCGAAGGCCACATCGGCGTTCGCGTGTTCGCCGCGCACACATCCGTGCGGCGCTGCGTGGATATAGACGGCCACCTTGTTGCCGCGCCGCGCCTCGATGGTCACGAGGTGGGCGCTGTAGGGGGCTTTCGCCAGCATTGCTCCGATGCTCATTGTGAAACTCCCAAGACGGTGTAGCCGGCCGGGATGGTCGACGACAGGAAAGATGACGTGCGGCCGAGGCTCTGCCCGGTCTGGCGCGAAAAGCGCTGCGGGGTCAGCGGATCGGTGGGGCCGGAGTGCGCGGTAACATACCGCTCAGCCACGCTCTCGATCTTGGTAGGCGAGCAGCGCTTGGTGCCGACCGAGCAGTAGTAGACCAGATCGCCGGTCTTGAGATTTATCGTACCGTTGTTCATTTCACCCTCCCGAGGTGGTTGGCCCGGCGCTTCCATACGCCGGGCCGGTTGGTGTTATTCAGCAGCGAGCTTGTCGGCTTCCTTGAAGCCTTCGGCGTTGCGCTCCGCGATCTCGTCAGCAGTCAGCGGAACCTGCGGGGGCGGGACTTCACCTTCCGCGCCGGCATCTTCGAGGACCACGCCGTCAGCCGCGAGGGCATAGGCGCGTTCGGCATCGGCATGCGCGACGGTGACGCCGGACTTGGTGGCAAAGTTACGGGCACCGCCGGGGGTGCTCGCCTTGATGAGCCGGGGCTTTTCCTGACCGGCGATCTTGACTTCGTACAGGGGCATCTTCTTCTCCTTCCGATTTCCCAACATTGGTTGTTCGGTAACCCCATATGGGCTACATAAAAGCGGCAGTCAAGTCCCAATGTGGGATGGTTTTAGCTTGCATTGTGTGGAGAGTTTAGTGCAGACAGAGGCCGTGAACACAACCGCATCCATCGGCGACATGATCGACAGCGCAGGCGGCACCACCGCTTTCGCTAAGGCCATGAAGGTGCCTGTCTCGACCGTCCATAACTGGCGCGTCAAGAACAGCGTTCCCGGTTACCGTCTGGATGCCTTCAACAAGGCGATCAAACGTGCAACAGGAACACCCAATAGTCGAGCGCTATAGAAGCCTCCGCGAGAACATCTACTTCTACGATGGCCGGGCCGAGATCAGCGTCCGCGACATCACCGATCACGACTACACCTACAAACCGCCGGCTGGTCAGGGGCACTACGTCACGCTCGAACAGCGCGACGGAAAGGTCTGGTGCGGCGACATCCTCGTCGACGCCAGCCCGCCCCCGCCGCGCCGGCTCAAGGCTGGGCGCAACGTCGGCCCGACATTCGTGGCGAGCCGCTATGCGGAATGAACACATCATCAACATGGCGCGCGATCACGCGGCGCTGGTCTACGACGGCTGGACCGATCCGGCCAACCCCCACATTGAGGCGGCCGGCTTCACAAAGCTCCGGGCCGTCCTGCCGGGCTACTATCACGAGGTCGAGGTGACCCGCGATGGCAGCCGCTACTTCTACCACCACGAACTGGACACCGTCGAGGTTCGCCCGATCCTCGTCAAAGCCAAGGGAGATGATCATGGGTGAATATCTGTTCTACGTCGACCCGCACGCCTCGTCGCTGATGCTGCCCGGCTCGAAGCCCGGCGCACTCAAGCCGGCGAGCGAACTGCTGATCCAGTCGGCATTCATCAAGCAGGTCCGGGAGCTGGCACCATCTGCGCTCGCTGTAGCCATCCCGAACGGCGGCAAGCGCCGGGCTGGTGCTGCTCGGCAGGTCAAGGCCGAAGGCTTGAAGAGGGGCATGGTCGACGTCGTTGTTACATGGCCCCGGACGGCCATGACCGATGGCATCGCGTTCGCTGAGTTCAAGATGCGCGGCGGCAACCCGGACGATGACCAGATCATCCTGTGCAACAAGCTGGTGAAGCAGGGCCACCCGGTCGCGATCTTCCGCCACTTCGAGACGGCGATGGCGTGGCTGTACCAGCTGGGCTGCCCGATGCTGGCCGAACCCAAGCTCGCGCCGTCGATGAGCTTCCGGCCGTAGCGTGGACCTGTTCGGTCTTAACGGCGGCTACAAACCTGACGAGCGCGGTGCCCGGACGGAGAGCACCTACCTCAAACTCGACCGGCTCTGGCGCAAGTCGGTCGAGTATAACCCGGCCGCGTGGCCTCTGATCGAGCTGGTCGTACAGCTCAAGCGCCTCGGCCCGGAGATCAAGGGCCGCGAGTTTATTATCTGGCTTTCGCTGTCACCCCTTGTCACCGCCCCCAGAGATGTGCGAATAGTGGCGCTGCGCAAGATCGACAAACGCGCGGACTGGTTGAAGGTGAGGAACGGCGGGCTACCGCTCGACGATCCGCTGCCCCACCAACCGCCGAGCGTCTACATACTGGCGCGTGAGATATTGTCTCGGGAAGGACGACTATGACCGAAGAACCTAACGTCGTGGAGCTGTGCAAGAAGCTCTGGCATGCTGGCATCAATGACATGAGTGTCCGCATTACCGGGTGGAAATTGTCGGAGCTGGCCATTGATGCGCTGTGCGATGACATGGGGTCGAATACCTGCAACCACTCCTTCAACATGAGGGTGCTGACGCTGTACAACTTGCCGGTTGAAATCGTCGAGGATGACGGTGTGGTCGTCGAGTTGCAGAAGACCGAGAACGTCTTACGCTATGCGCCGGGCGTCGCTGATTTCAAGGCGCGCGCCAATGACAAGCGATAACAAGGCTGGCAGTGTCTGGTACGCTGCACGCGAACGCATGAACGCCGACAGGTGGCGGCTGGTGGCCGAGACGCTCAACGTCGAGCCTGCCAAGCTCTTCGCGCTGTCGCCGTTCTGTGCCTACCACGACGGCGAGAAGTGGTGGATGGCTGCGGCCGTCCCACCCATGCCGGTGATCGACGAGGAGATCGCGATCTGGACCCCGGCGTGCATCGACGAGGTGGTGCTGATCGATCCCAAGACCGGAGAGACCAAGCTGATGTCACCGCTGGGCGACAACCACGTCCTGCTGTCGCCGAGCCGCAGCTCGACGTACCCGCAGCCCGAGGTCGTCACCCTCTACACGGACGGCATCCAGTGGGGCCGTGCGTGGGCAGCTGCGCGTCAGGACTGGATCGATACCCATATGGCGCACGAGGCGGCTGCGCGCAGCGACCACGAGGCGTCTGGTGCCCAGTACCCGTACAAGCCGGTGATCCCGCTGCACGAGCCTGTCGACAACTCGATGCCCGGCATCCTTGTCGTGGGCGATGTCGACAAGGTGGTGGACTGGGTCGACGCTCGCCAGTGCTCGATCCTTGAAGTCGACAACCCGCGCATGGTACGCACCGTGTCCGATGCGTTGTTGAGATCAGCACGACTGCCGAAGGTCGCGCCGCGCCAGTTGAGGGCAGTTGCATGACCGGGATCGAAGAGCCGCCCATCGACGACTGGGCAGGGTACGAGCCAGCCTTCGATCCGCCGGAGCCGAAGAAGATCGAGCCGAAGACCGCGAAGGGCACCGAAGACTGGGTCGCGTCGGAGTTCTCGGCGCGCTACGGCGACAGCCTCAAGTACGATCACAGCGCCGAGGCTTGGTATCAGTGGACCAACGCACACTGGGTCAAGCTGGAGATGCCGATAGCCATGCACATGGCCCGCATCCTCGCGCGTGAGCTTGGTGGCAACGGCAAGTCGAGCTTCGTGGCAGGTGCCGAGCGCTTCGCCAAGGCCGACCCCATGCACGCGGTCACGGCCGACATCTGGGACAACGACCCCATGCTGCTGGGCACACCCACCGGCACGATCAACCTGCGCACAGGGCAGCAGCACCGCGCCAAGCCGGAGTACATGATTACCCGGATGACCGGCTGCAGCCCGAAGTCGGGGACGCCAGAGAAGTGGATCACCTTCTTGAACGAGGTGACCGGCGACGATCAGGGCGTCATCGACTACCTGCAACGGCTGTTCGGCTACTGCCTGACAGGTGACATCAGCGAGCAGGCGCTGGCGTTCTTCCATGGCCCCGGCGGCAACGGCAAGGGGGTCTTCCTCAACGTCATGCGCTCGATCATGGGCACCTATGCCGTCACCGCCAGCATGGAGACCTTCACGGCCAGCAAGCACGACAGGCACCCCACCGATCTCGCCATGCTTGCCGGCGCACGTCTGGTCACCGCATCGGAGACCGAGGCAGGCCGATCATGGAACCAGCAGCGCATCACCAATATCACCGGGGCCGATCCGATCACTGCCCGCTTCATGCGCAAGGACTTCTTCACCTACATCCCGAAGTTCAAGCTCATCATCATCGGCAACTATGCGCCCCGGTTGCAGCACGTCGACGAGGCGATGAAGCGCCGGTTCAATCTGGTGCCGTTCAACCGCAAGCCCAAGGTCAAGAACCTCAAGCTGCAGGCCGAGCTGATGGAAGAGGCCCCGATGATCCTCGCATGGGCGCTGCAGGGCTGTCTCGAATGGCAGAAGGTGGGCCTCGTTCCGCCAGCCACCATCACCGACGCCACCAGTGAGTACTTCGACGATCAGGACTTGTTCGGGCAGTGGATCGAGGATCGCTGCGTCACTGGCAAGGATGCCACCGGGCGCGAGTACGAGGCCAGCTCCGGGCAGCTGTTCAATGCGTGGCGCGAGTACGCCAAGGAGGCCGCCCAGTACGACAAGACGGGCACCACCAGCGACTTCGCCGAGGCTATGGAGAAGCGCGGGTTTGTCCGCTTCCGCAAGAAGGCCATGCGCGGCTTCAAGGGCATCAAGCTCCTGACCTTGAGCGATGGGCCGCAGATCGACAACCACGAGACACTGCCATTTTAACCCAAGGGAGAACGACGATGACTGATGAACTTAAAATGCCGGGAAGTGTTGATGATCTGGTGCTGGTAAACCGGGGCCTGATTGGGGCCGCCGCCTACCTTGCCCGGCAACATCGAGGTGCGGGCAGCATGACATTGAAGCTGCTGCGGGAGGCGGCGATGAAGCCGGCTTTCAACGCTGTCGACGAGGCGCTTGTGGAGCGTGTGGCGTTGGCCATGTGGCGCTGCAACCAGCGTCTTGGCAGCCTCAAGGGTCCGCCACCCGTCGAGTTCGTCGACGAGGCCCGCGCCATCATCCTCAAGCCGGCCCGCAAGACCCGCCGCGACGTCGCCGAGGAAATCTTCAACGTCGAGATCGCGAGCGAGGGCTACCACTTCAACGAGAACGCCAAGGAGGCCACGATCAAGGCCATCGAAGCCGCGCTCGAACTGCCTGCAACGGAGGATTGAGCTATGACATACAAAGCGTTTGAACGATCCGTTATGGCCGCGTTCGGCTGGGTCCAGACGGATGAAACCTTCGCCGACGTGATCTTCGCGAACGGCCGGTACATCCCGCGCTTCACTGGGACCGTCGGCCTGACCGGCGTCAAGTACCACAAGCGTGGCCGGGGTGATTTCACCCTGCGCGATGCCGCGTTCGTGGCGCACCGCCTCAACACCCGTTCGTATAACAAGGACGTCGCAGAAGCCGGTTTCAGCCCGGTGCCGGAAGCGGCGTCATGATGGACTTCACCGCAGAGCGCCGGGTCTCCAAGACCCGGAAACCGCACCAGTGCAACGGATGCTGCAGGACTATACCTGTCGGCAGCTCCGCATCGCGATGGGTAGGGGTATCGGATGGCGATTTCGGTTCGTGCTACTACCACCTAGAGTGTCTCATCGCCGAGGTGGCGCTGAACGCATTACGCGAGCATCAACATGGCGACGACTGGGCGCAACTCGTCGATCTCGACCCAGAGGAGCACGAGTGGCTGATAGGCGAACACCCTCAAGTCGCGGAGCACATGCGCCTGCCGAGGACGCCGTCATGATCTACACCCGCAACGCCACGCATCACGTCCTGTGCCACCCTGCGGCAACGGATGCCAGATGTGGCAGCACCATCGTGTTCCAGATCGAGGGCGACAGCGCCGACGTCATGGGTGTCAGGGACGTCAACCACGTCCTCGACGAGACCATGAGCGCTGATGAGGCGCGCACCCTGTACAAACAGCTCCGGGCCGAAGCGTGGAAGGTTGGCGAGGGCACCGTCGATCAGGGCTTCATCGACGGACTGCAGGAGGTCATGGACTGGGCGCGAGAGCTTGGTCCGTCGTTCCCGCAGAGCCGGCCGTAGTTCGAACGTGGAACTTCAACACCCCCGCAGGACCGCCGGGCTTCAACGCCAGAGCGTCGCGCATGGAGATGCCCGAACGCTTGGACCGTGCGTGGGTGCCGTGCCAGTACCACCTGCCCCGGATGAGCCAGTCGTAATCGTCGGGGTGGCAGATCGCGTAACGACCCGCAGTGATCTTGATCTTGCGCCAGCGTTTGATCGCCATGCCCGTATCCTCAAAAGGGTGACACCACTTTTCGTATTGATGACACCGTTGCAATATACTGAAAATACGACACAAACAAGCATCTACTGTTCAAAGGTGACATCCAGAGGCCTATCTGCGGTATAACCGCCATATATACATATACGCGGGCACATACTGCGCACATATATGAGGTCGATGGGCAAAATGACGTCATTTGGTGTCACCTGTCACCCTCGTTGGAGAAGTGAAATGAAGTTCGAGATTGGAGCACCGGCACCACCGCATCCCAAGGGGGGTGATCTGACGCAGGATGAGATCATCGACTGGGTCGAGAAGGGTGTGTTCAGCGGCTTGACGGTCAGCGCCATGTTGAGGGCTGACGACCGCTTCCCAGATCGAGGCACATGGTATCTGTGGAGGAACGGGCCGCGAGCAAAGGAGCTGGACCAGCGCTTCGCGCGCGCGAGAGATGAGGGCTTCGAAGAACTGGCTGATGAGTGCATCCGCATCGCCTATGATGCGTTCGGCGACGTCGATGTGATGGTCGACGCTCGTGGCCAGAAGCGGGTGAAGTTCGTCGGCGAGAGTGTGGCCCGGTCGCGCGTCAAGATCGACACGATCCTCAAGCTGCTGGCTGTCTGGAACCCGGCGAAGTACACCGAGCGCCTTGACCTGACCAGCATGGGGCAGGCAATCAGCACGGAGACCAACGTCACCATGCTCGCCACCCGGATGCAGTCGCTGCTCCAGCTGGCAGAGCAGCGCAAGCTCGAAGCACCGACGATTGAGGGAGAGCTGTCATAGGCTGTTGACACCGCGCTCCCAATGTGGGATGGGTGAGGCTCAATCGGGAGAATGAAGATGGCGCACACCCACCACATGACGCTGCACCGCGACGACGCGGACGGCAACGAGCTGTCCTACGAGGTCGAGTACAGGATCAGCCCCGGCTGCCCAGAGCAAGGTCCGACCTACGCCTGCGGTGGCCAGCCGGCTGAACCGCCCGAGGTGGTGCTGGTTGCTGTGACGCTCGCCGGCACACCCTACACCGCCGACGATCTCGACGACTGGTTCATCCGGCAGATCGTGGAAAAGCACGAGTTTGATGAGGGAGAATGACGATGAGCGATAACCCTAGCGCGTTTCCG
>ERZ724509.315-NODE-315-length-22493-cov-14.480524_pt1 | contig 22493 bp, 20 predicted proteins | sample MGYA00376042_ERZ724509 | MGnify/ENA primary metagenome ERZ724509 (study PRJEB28724, sample SAMN07190887) | wastewater metagenome | isolation source: effluent of sewage treatment plant in Hong Hong | place: USA: Christiansburg, Virginia | collected 2016-03-01 ...
GTTGGTGAGACGCCATGAAGGGACTGACCCCCTACCAGTTCGAGATCCTGCAGATCGTCAGGGCCGGCACCGAAGACGGCCTGGTGGACTTTGACCAGCTGCTGAACAAGCTGTCGTGGCAGCCGTCGAAGGAAAGTGCCCAGTTCACGATCCGGGCCATCTGCGCGAAGGGCCTCCTGAAGAAGGCCGAGGTGCTGCAGCTGCGGCGTGGTCGTAAAAGGGTCTGCTACCAGCTGACCGCCGAGGGGGAGGCCTACCTTGACCCCAGAAAGCCACTGGAGCTGCCGAGAGAAAGAGAAGAGATGCCGTTTCTGGGCTGTGAAGTCGGTCCGGGTGTGTCTGAAAAGATCAGCTTGGACTTAGTTAGCGATGTCCCAAAAACAGAGCTGTCTCTTCCGGAAATCCCATCTTTTGAGCTCCTCGAGTAGCGGTTTTTCTCGTTCCGGGTGTTCATTCTGAAAAGTTAGCGATTTCTCTAGTAAGTGCTTGATCTATAACGATTTTATCACCTGTTAGCGATTTCGACCCTTTCCCTATATATAGACCCTTAAAAACCAAATACAACAACAGTAGTCATTAACAAAGCAAAGTTAGCGACCACTAACATAGATGGGTAGTTCGAGATGAAAAAGTCAGCGAAGATTGACTCGATGGAAAAGCAGGGCGACAATCTTGCCTGCAAACAGCGATCCTTCCAGGCGGGCCTCGTGCCCGCCCTTTTTTCCATGCGAGGTGCGAAGTGAGCACCCCGGCTGGAGCTGCTTCGGCAAAGAAGCGCCCCGGCGGCCGCACCGCCGGATCCAGGAGCCTGACCACCGCCCAGAAGGCAGAAGCTGCAGCGCTGTGGCGCTCCGGCTCGGTCACCCTCGATGACCTGGCCAAGAAATTCAAGAAGCGACCCGAGACGTTCTCTCGCCTGTTCTCGCGCATGTCGATCGAGAAGGGCTCTGGCGTTGCTGCTGCCATGAAGAAGGCGGAAGATGCAATCGCCACCCGCGCACTGACCGACATCGAAGAAACGCTCAGGCGGATCGCAACGGTGCGGGACTCGCACTTCCGGATGAGCCAGGCGCTGGCCATCATGGCGTTCAAGGACATCCAGCAAGCGAAGGCCGGTGCTCTGGACGTCGGCAAGCTCAAGGACGTCATGGCGGTCTACAAGATGGCGTCGGACGTCATCGGCAACTCCCGGAAGGAGCTCTTCGCAGTTCTGGACGTCGAGAAGCACGAAAAAGACAAAGAACTCGACGAGCTGCCCGAGCTTACCGTTCGCGAACTCACGCAGAACGAGGTCAATCAACTCACAGACGCTCCAATCGACGATCTCGATGGGGAGAGCTTGGGGGCGGGGATGCTCGACCTGGACGACGAAGACGGGGCCCCCTGACCATGTCAGAGCCATTGCTGATCCCCACCGCCATCGCTGGGGCCGCCTACGAAGTCATTGCTGATGCCAGTGACTCGATTCGGGAGGCCTACCGGCCGCCGGTCAACACCCTCTTTCTGCACAAGAAGCAGATGGAGGTGTATCAGGCCGTCGAGCGCTTCAAGGTTGTGGTCGCCGGCCGCCGGTGGGGCAAGACGCAGCTCGCAAAAGTCAGCCTGATCAAGTTCGCCCGCCGCAAGAAGCGCCTGGTCTGGTACGTGGCGCCCAGCTACCGCATGGCCAAGCAGATCATGTGGCCGGAGCTGGTCGAGTCGATCCCACGCTCCTGGGTCAAAAAGTACAATGAGACGATCCTGACCATCACCCTGGTCAATGGAACGCGCATCGAGCTCAAGGGCGCCGACAACCCCGACTCGCTTCGCGGGGTGGGGATCCACTACCTGGTCATGGACGAGGTGCAGGACATCGATCCCGAGGCCTGGACCAAGGTGCTGCGGCCAACGCTGGCATCCACCGGCGGGCACGCGCTGTTCATCGGCACGCCCAAGGCCTACAACTTCCTGCACCAGCTGTGGGCGATCGGCCAGAAGGAGTCGGCGCGCGCCTGGCGCAGCTGGCAGTTCCCAACGATCACCTCGCCGTTCATTCCACTGGAGGAAATCGAGGCCGCCCGTCAGGACATGGACGACAAGTCGTTCAAGCAGGAGTTCGAGGCGAGCTTTGAGACCATGTCGGGCCGGGTCTACTACCCGTTCGACCGCAAGATCCATGCTGCCAGGCCACTGGCTTTCAACCCGGTTCTGCCCATCTGGATCGGCCAGGACTTCAACATCGACCCGATGAGCTCCGTGGTTTTCCAGCTGCAGCGCAACGGAGAGCTGTGGGCGGTCGATGAGATCAGCCTGCCCAGCTCCAACACCCAGGAGCTGTGCGACGAGCTTGAGCGGCGCTATTGGCGCCACATCGACGGCATCGTGATCTACCCCGACCCCGCGGGCGCCTACCGTGGCCACCAGCGCGGTGAGTCCGACCTGGACATCTTCCGCGAGCGGGGGTTCAAGAAGCAGAAGTACCGCAAGAAGCACCCACCGGTGGCAGACCGCGTGAACGCAGTCAATCGCATGCTGATGACCGCCGCGGGCACGGTGCGCTTCTATGTCGATCCCAGGTGCAAAAAGCTCATCGAGGCGCTCGAGCAGACCCTGTACATCCCGAACTCTCGCGAGGTGGACAAGAAGCAGGGTATCGAGCACATGGCAGACGCCGCCGGCTATTGCATCGAGTTTGAGTTCCCCGTCCGGAAGATCGAAATTCTTGGCGTTTCAATTTAACTTGCAAGTAAGTCAGCGCTGACTTAGTATTGCGCCTGCGACTCCAGAAAAACATGAAAGACAAACTCACAGAGCTGGTCAAGCGCCGTCACCCCCGCTACGCGGAGATGTTGGCGCACTGGGACTTTCTTGAGGCTACCTACGAAGGTGGCCGGGCCTGGTTCGCCGACAACATCTTCAAGTACCTCAAGGAGGGTGACGACGAGTTCAGGGACCGGGTCAAGCGCGCCTACCGCTTCAATCACACGAAGCAGGTCGTGGACATGGTGGACAAGTATCTCTTCAAGATGCCTGTCGCTCGCCGCACCGATGACGCCCCAGAATCCGTCAAGGCATTCTGGAAGAGGTCCACCCTGACGGGCCTGGACATCGACACATTTGCACGCCGAATCTCCAACGCCACCAGCCGCTATGGGCGTGTCTGGGTGATCGTTGACTCGACATTCTCGACAGGCACATCGGCCGATGGGGGCGAAGGCGACGAAGTCGTGACGCTCGCAGACCGCGCTGCCTCCGGCGGCGGCCCCTACGCCTACATCATTCGCCCGCAGGACCTGCTGGACATCTCCTACGACGAAGTGGGTGAGTACAACTGGGCCCTGGTCCGGGAGATCGGCCGCGATGATGCGGATCCATTCGAGTCGAGCGGGGCGCCGGTGGTGCGCTACCGACTCTGGACCCGCGATGGCTGGTATCTGTTCGAGGAAAAGACAGTTCGCGGCAAGGTAAGGGTCGAGACGATCGATGCCGCCACTCACGCCCTGGGCGTTGTGCCCATCGTACAGGCGGACCACCAGTTCTCTGAGGAGCCCTACGAGTCCTCGGGGCTGATCGATGACATCTCCTACCTGGACCGCGCCAACGCCAACTACCTCTCGAACCTGGATGCCATCATTCAGGACCAGGCATTCAGTCAGCTGACCATGCCTGCCCAGGGCATGGTCGCCGGCGAGGATGGTCACAAGAAGCTGGTCTCGATCGGCACCAATCGCCTGTTCACCTACAACGGCGAGTCGCCGCACAAGCCCGAGTACATCAGCCCCGACCCGCGCCAGGCAGGCATGATCCTGGCCGCCATCGGCAAGATCGTCAACGAGATCTACCACTCGGTCGGCCTGAGTGGCGAGCGCACCAAGGATGACAACGGCGGCGGGGTGGATAACTCCAGCGGCGTCGCGAAGGCATACGACTTCGAGCGCACCAACTCCCTGCTGACTGCCAAGGCGCAGTCGCTGCAGATCGTCGAGCGGCGCATCGCCCGACTGGTCGCGCTGTGGGAGGGCGAGGATGGCGAAATCAATGACGACATCAGCCTGGTCTCCTATCCAGAAAAGTTCGACACCCGCAGTCTGCATGACGAGTTCGAGATCGGCGCGCGCCTGAGCTTGCTCGCAGCGCCGGATGAAGTTCGCCGCATGCAGATGTCGCAAGTCATCGACAAGTTGTTCCCTGGTGCCTCCGAGGAAGAGCGAGACAAGCTCGAAGCCTCTCTGAAGGACTGGCCGCCGGAGCCCATTGCAGCGGCGCTCCCGCTGAGTGACAAGAGTAACGCTGGGGGGCCGATCTCGGCAGCCAGCACACAGCGGACGGCCAAGGAATTGACCGCCAAGTAAACCGCGGCCCGAGAGACTGGGCCGTACAACCAAAACTGAAGGCCGAGAGACTGGCCAGAAGGAAGACGAAATGAACCGCATCCAACGACTGATGAAACTGCACCGCCTGTACCAGGCAGCTGGCGAACATGGCTCCGTTCAAGACGGAGGCACGGGCACTGGCGGCTCTGGCACAGACGAAGCCGCAGTTGCTGCAGCCGCTGCTGCCGAGGCAGAAGCTGCCGCCGCTGTTGCGGCCGCAGCGGAAGCCGCCAAGGGCAACAAGACTGATTTGACGGACGGCGATGCCGCGCTGCTCAAGGACGTCATGAAGCTCAAGGAAAAGTCCAAGAACCTGCAGACCGAGCTGGCCCAAGCGAAAGCGGCCCTCGAAAACTTCAATGGTATCGATCCGGTTAAGGCACGCGCCCTCGTTGCCGCCCAGGAAGAAGCAGAGCGCAAGTCTGCCGAAGCCCGTGGTGAATACGACCGTCTGGTTCAACAGATGGCAGCGCGCCACACCGAGGACAAGACCCGTCTTGAGTCCCTGCTGCAAGACGAGCGGGCCAGCAAACAAACTCTCAGCCAGCAAATTGCTGAGCTGACGGTGGGCGCTGCCTTCTCGACCAGCAAGACGATGGAGGGGCTGAACTTGACCCCCGCCAAGGCGCGGATCATCTACGGCAGCCATTTCGAGTTCTTGGACGGCAAGGTGGTGGGCTATGACAAGCCCACCGGCACAAGTGAGCGCACCCTCCTGGTGAACAGCGCTGGCGAAGCACTGGCTTTTGACGAAGCCCTGGACAAGCTGGTCGATGCTGACCCGGATCGCGAACACCTGCGCAAGAGCAAGGCAAAACAGGGTGCGGGCAGTACAACCACCGCCAAGGGTGGCCGCAAGGCCATCGAGCAAGTCGAGGCCGAACGCAAGAACCAGAAGATGACCCCGGCAGAGAAAATCTCGGCCGGACTGAAGGCGCTTGCACAAGGCAAACAATCCGCCTAAAATAATAAGTCAGAGCTGACTTACACAAGACCAATAACAAAGGAGTCACGTCATGCCATTGCTTCGTGCTGAAGCTGAGAAACTGAGCCAACAACAAGTGGTTCAGGGGATCGTCGAAGAAATCATCACCGTCAACGAAATGTTCGGCATCCTGCCGTTCGCCAAGGTTGACGGCAAGGCCTACCTCTACAAGCGCGAGAACACGCTGCCCACCGTGGCGTACCTCGATGTGAACGAGGAAGTGCCTGAGAGTTCCGCAACCTTCACGGAAGTGATCACCAAGCTGCGCATCCTGATCGGTGACGTGGACGTGGACAAGTTCCTGGACGAGACCATGTCCGACACCGAAGACCAACTGGGCACCCAGATTGCGTTGAAGGCCAAGGCAATGGCACGCACCTTCCAGTCGTCCGTTGTCAACGGCAACAACGCCACCAACTCCAAGGAGTTCGATGGCCTGAAAGCCCTGGTCACCTCCGAGCAGACCATTCCCGTTGCCACCAACGGCGGCGCCCTGAACCTGACCCAGATGGACCAGCTGGTCGATGCCGTGCCCAACGGTGCTGACTTCCTGATGATGCGCTCTGGCACCCGCCGCGCCTACGTTGCTCAGCTGCGTGCAGCTGGCGGCAACACCGGTGCGATGATCCAGCATCCCAACTTTGATGTTCCCGTGCTGGCCCACAACGGCACGCCGATCATCATCAACGACTTCCTGCCAGCGACCGAAACCCTGGGTTCCGGCACCGGTCTGTGCTCGGTGTACGCCGTGCGCGCCAACGAGCTTGACGGTCTGCATGGCCTGTATGGCGGCGACCAGGCCGGCATCCGCATCGAAGACATCGGCACCGTCCAGAACAAGGACGCGACCCGCACCCGCCTGAAGTGGTACTGCGGCCTGGCGCTGAAGAGCACCAAGTCCGTGGCCCGCCTGGCAGGCGTCTCGAACGTCTAAGCGGTAAGTCATCACTGACTGAATAACGGGGGCCTTGTGCCCCCGTTTGCCCAACAAATTCATCTCATCGAAGGAAGCATTCATGCCCCGCATTCGCATCACCAGCCCCGGCTGGTCCAACTTCAACGGCTACTTCGGCATCGTCGAGTTCAGGGACAGCGTGTCTGTTGAATCCGTCGGCCGCATCGAGGCAGAGCGTCTCGCCGCCTTGATCCAGTTCGAGACCGTGCCTGACAACGAGGACGGCATCGCGCGCGACCCTTCGGCCGCCCAGCGCATTGTTGATACCTACGCCGACGACCTGGGTCATGCGACCCTGCTGACACAGGCAGAGCTGCCCAAGCCGCCCGAGCCGGAGAAGCCCACCTACACCCCCGAGCAGCTGGCTGACCTGGCAGATGTCGGTGGCATCGCCGCGGTGCGCAAGGCTGCCGACCCCCTGGGCGTCACGGGCGCTTCGATTTCCGAGCTGATTGGCAAGATCCTGGCAGTCGCCGGCCCCAAAGCGCCGACCGACCCTGCCGTTCAGGTCGCTGCCGACGCCGAAGCTCAGGTCGCGCTGGCCGAAGCTGCTGCGCTGGCCGAAGCAGAAGCCGCTGCTGAAATTGCAGCTCAGGCGAAGGCAGATGCCAAGGCGGCACGTGCTGCAAAGAAGGCCGCCAAGGCCGCCGCCCAAGACGCAGCTTCGACCGAAGCTGCCGAGCCCACCATCTCCGAGTAAGAAGACGAAAGCATGACCACCTACGCTCCGGGCACCCCGACCACATTTGAGTTCGATCTTCGGGACGACGACGGCTCATTTGTGGAGCCTCTGAGCGTGCGTGTGCGCCTGCTCGATGAAAATGAGACCGTCCTGTCTGATTGGCAGGCCGGCCTCATCCCAAATCCATACACCGGCTACCTCAGTGTGCAGACACTGGGTGCCCTGAACATCCTGACCCCACCCGCAACGCGCGGCGCGCGCACGCTCGAGCTCGAGGCAACCATGCCCGCGGGCATCCAGCTGTGGAGCAAGACGGTCGTCATCGCGGCCGCCAACCAGCTGGTGGTGGGTCACAACACCTTTCTGACGCAGGCGCAAGCTGACCTGACGGCTCTCGACTTCGCCAGCTCGACGATTCAGGGCTGGGCCAGGGCTACCGAACGCGCCGAGCGCGAAAGTGCCCTCATCGAGGCATACAGCGGGATCATGCGCATGCCCCTGGTTGTGCGCCGGGAGGTGGACAACATTCAGTCCTACCTGGATCCCTATTCAGTCGAGACCGGATGGCTCTCGAGCGTCAAGCAAGAAGAGTTTCTGACGGTCGTTCCGCCCAAGATGCTGGCGGCGCTGCGCCGCGCGCAGCTGCTCGAGGCGGCGACCATCCTGGATGCCGACCCCGTGACCATGGCAAGGCGCAACGGCCTGGTCTCCATGACCGTGGGTGAGTCGAGTCAGTTCTTTGGCGCATCCAAGCCCCTGCAGATGCCAGTGGCAAGCGCCCGGGCCATGGAGATCCTGGCGCCCTGGATTCGACACACCACCCGCCTGGCGCGGGGCTGATCATGATCTACCCCACGCTCCGAATCGAGATCTTCGCCAAGACGGGCACCGATGGCTTCTCCCAGCCCGTCTACGCTCGACGCCCGGATGAGCGCGTCTGCCCGGTTCGCCTGAGCTTCAAGTCGGCGCACACGACCGTGCGAACCGACTCGGCCGGCAGCAAGGGGCACGTGACAGAAGCGGCGGCGCAGGTTGTCGTCTTGGCGGTTCCCAAGACTGCCATCAAGATCGATGACAGACTGGTCATCATGGGCAACAGCGTGCGCGTGATCGAGATCCACCCCCGATTCTCCGTGGGTGGCGCCCTTGACCACCACGAGGTGCACTGCACCGCCTGGGTCTGATCATGAGCATGTCGATGCGCTTCAAGGGTGGACAGCTTGAGCTGAACATCGCACAGCTCGGCGAGCGTGCCGTCAAGGGCATGAGCGAGCGCATGCGCAAGCACGCGATTCAAATTCGCGACCTGGCGCGGGACTACTCGCCGGTCAAGACCGGACTGCTTGAGCGCAGCATCGATTACGCCACCATCCGGTCGAACCGCCGCAATGCCTATGTGGTTTTCATCGACCTGGATGCAGTGCGCGCATCTGGAGATGGCCAGCTCGGCGACTACGCCTTCATCATGCACGACGAGCTGCACCCGCACGGCCGGCAGCGCGGTGAGCGCCACTACAGCCTCGGCGCCGGCTCGGTCGCGAAGGCCGCCAGCGGCAAGAAGGTTGGCGGGCGCTTTCTGGCACGCGCGATCAAGGATGCCAACAAGAACCTGATGGCTGACCTGGTAGGCGAGTGCCGACGTGTCATGGGTGGATCAAGCAGCGTTGGCGTTCAGTACCAACGTGAGGAGAATGAAGAATGAAGCTCATGACGATCGCAATGCACCTGCAAGACAGCAGCCGCGGCACGTTCGGCTCTGACATCTTCGTGACCGAGATGCCTCTTGCGTGCAAGGAGGGCATCTTGCTCATGGACACATACAGCGGCTCACGCATCGACCACGAGCTGCCTGGCTGGCGCGACACCGGCTTTCGCCTCGTGACCCGCTCGGCCGACTACCTGACCGGCGAAAACCTGGCCAGGGGCACTGGAGAATTTCTGAAGACGCAGCAGGAGGTAGTGGTCCGGGACATCCTGGTCAAGAAGTGCCTCCCCGTCACAGACCCGCACCCTTACCGGCGCTCCGAGGCCGGTTATTGGGAATTTGAGGTGGACATCGAGATCACCTACCTCGAACTCTGATCCTTGCCAATGCAGGGCTTGCGCCCCTACAATGGCAAGTAAGCGCTGACTTACAACAAGAATAAGGAAAAAAGACATGGCTTCCAGTACCCGTAACGTCAAGATGGGCGTTTGCCGCGCCTATCTGGGCGCCCGCGACCTTGGTCTGACCAAGGGCGGCGTTGAAGTTGCCGTCACGACCGAGACCTACAAGTCCGAAGTCGATCAGTACGGCAAGACCCCCATCAAGGAACAGATCATGGGCCGCCTGGTGACCGCCAAGGTGCCCATGGCAGAGAGCACGCTGGCCAACATCGGCGACCTGATGCCCGGCGCTGCCCTGGTCACCGACGGCGTCAAGGCGTCTGCGACCGTGACCTTTGCCACCAACCCCACTGCGGCCACCACTGTGACCGTGGGTGGCCAGGCATTCACCTTCGTGGCCGGCAAGCCCGCCAACATCTACGCAACCCGTCTGGGCGCGACCCTGCAAGAGACGGTCAACAACTTCATCTCAACCTTCAACCGCTCGAGCGTCCAGAAGGCCATCGGTGGCCTGGCTGCATTCCAGTCCAGCGCTGGCGTGGTGACCATTCGCGCCCAAGACCCCGGCACGGCTGCCAACGCAGTCACCCTGGTAGCTGCCAGCGGCGGCACCGCCTCTGGCGCAACCCTGGCCGGCGGCGTTGCTGAGACCTATGCGCGTCTGGAGGTGACCACCGGCACCGGTATCGACCTGCTGGAGACCGCCCAGGAGCTGCGCCTGCACCCGGTGAACAAGCCCGACACCGACCTCAGCGAAGACTTCGTGATCTACCGCGCTGCCACCCCAGGCGCGCTGCAGTTCGCCTACAAGCTGGACGCCGAGCGGATCTTCAACGCTGACTTCACCGGCTACCCAGACCCCGAGACTGGCAAGCTGTTCGGCATCGGTGACCCCTCTGCCTGAGTAAGACCTGAGTGAGACGGGGCTTCGGCCCCGTCTCCATTTCCCCAACCACAACCCAGCGCCAACAGGCGCTTTTCATCAAGGAAGACCCCATGAAAGTTTTGAACATCGATGCCCTGGCCCAGGTCAAGCGCCAAATCAAGATGAACGGCCGCGACCACGACGTGGTGGAAACCAGTGTCCAGAAGTTCATCGACAACCTCAAGGCTGCTGAGAACCTGGAAGCAGCCCGCGGCGAGCCCCTGAAGCTCTCCGAGCAGATGGAAAAGACCATCGACACCATCATCGAATCGGTGCCCACGATGCCCCGCGAAGATCTGACCGGCAAGCCCATGGAGATGCTGACGGTGATCCTCAATTTCCTGCGCGGCGAGCTGGACCCCGATGGCGCCAATGCCAAGGACAACCCCATCGTCGGTGACGGCGAGGGCCCAGAAGCAAAAAAGCTGACCTGATCGAGTCGATCGACCTGGGCCACCTGGTGGTCCGGGTCATGCGGGCTTACTCCATGCCCTACCAGGCGGTGATGGACATGCCCGTGCGGGCCTTCTGGTTCGTCTCCGGCTCGATCGATCGCCTGATGTCCTATGAGGCCAAGCTCCACTTGGAAGTCACAACTGCCGGCCAGGCACCCGAGGCAGCCAAAGAGCTGTACGAGCGCCTGGACCTACAAGCACCTGAGCCCGTCATTCTGAGCGGGCACGCCAAGGCTGGCGTGGCTGCTGTTCGAGACGAGGCCGGATTTGCAGCACTGCGGCAGATGGCCGGATAGAGCCCAAGAACAAGAAGAAAAACAGGGAACCCCCACATGAGCGGCGCGAACGGCGGCACGATTGTCGTCCAGCTTGAGCTGGAAAATGGACAGTACAGGGTAGCGACAGTTCAAGCTGGCGCCCTGATGCGCGATCTCGGCCGCAACGTCGAGAACACCGCCAAGTCGGTGAGTCGCCTGGAGGAGAGCCAGAACTCCCTGGGCCGCAAGTTCCGCGACCTGGTCCTGACCATGGGCAACTTGCGCTTCGTGGCGATGGACATCAACGACATCTTCCTGCGCCTGCCCATGGCCATCCTGAAGACGGGTGGCGAGCTGGAGCGCATGCAGCAGCTGATGGTCGGGCTGTCCAAGGAGACCGACGCCTTCAAGCGCAAAGCTGAGGGCCTGAAGGACTTCAACTTCGTGGTGGGCATGGCCAAGGGTGCTCCATTCGAGATCGCCGCGCTGTCAGATGCCTTCGTCAAGCTCAAGACGGGCGGCATCGACCCCGCCAGCGGCTCAATGTCGGCCCTGGTGGACTCGGTCGCACGCTTTGGCGGCACCGGTGAGACCCTCAAGCGCGCATCGATCGCCATTCAGCAGATGGCCGGCAAGGGCGTCGTCTCGATGGAAGAGCTCCGCCAGCAGCTGGGCGAAGCGGTGCCCACCGCCATGCAGGACATGGCAGACGGCATGAACATGAGCATGGCAGAGCTTGCCAAGGCAGTCTCCAAGGGGACGGTCGAGGCAGGCCCGGCGCTCAACAAGATGCTGCTGCGGATGAAGATCTCCAACGCCGGCGCTGCCGCCGAGATGATGGAGACCTGGGTCGGCATGACCGCCCAGTTGAAGACCGAATGGGACTTGACCGCCAAGCACATCGCCGACAGCGGGTTCTCTTCTGCCGCCAAGAAGGCGGTCGCTGACCTGACAGCATTCCTGCAGAGCGGCGAGCTCCAGCGCTTCGGTGTCGATGCCGGCACCGCCCTGGGCGACTTCGTCAAGAATGCGGCAGACATGACCAAGACGCTGATCAAGTATCGCGAGGAGATCGGGACCCTGGTCAAGGCGTGGCTTGCGTACAAGGCGGTCTTCTCCATCATCGCGCCCCTGGGCAACGCAGCACAGGCCATGATGAAGAACTCGGTTCGGATCCTGGGTGATGAGCGTCGGGCAATCGTCTCTAACGCGGTTGAGCGCCAGCGCATGGCGGTTGAAGGCGCAGCTGCAATGCTGCGGGAGCAGACCGCGCGCACGAGGCGCCTCTCGGCAGTTCTCGCTGAGAACCAGCGCGAGCTCACGGCAGTGCGCGCCAAAAACGCAGCCGTCCTGGCGGAGGAGGCAAAGCTGCAGGGGCAGCTGACCGCCATGCGTGCCAAGGAGCGCAACAACGGCACCAACAACATCGGCGCCCAGCAGCGCACCCTGCGCGACATCGACTCTCTGGCGCGCCAGAACAGCACCCTGATCGCCCGTGAGCGTGAACTGGCGGCCAGCGTCGCCGCGACCAGCACGGCCATGAACGCATCGAGCCAGTCGGCAGCCCGAAAGCTGACGCAGCTGCGCTCCCTGATGGACGTGACCCGGCTGCAGACGATTGCCACCGCTGCGATGACCGCGACTGTTCGAGCCGGCTCGGCAGCCATGGCCCTGGTCGGTGGCCCCATTGGCGTGGCGATCATCGCGATCACCGGCTTGGTCTACGCCTGGGGCTCCGCCAGGCGCGCCGCAGAAGCCTACACCGAGGCGGCACGCATGGCCTCTCTGGGCACGGCGGGCGACAACGAGCTGCGCACGCTGGTTGAGGCGAACAACGAGGCAGTGGCCAAGTTCAAGAGGGCAAAGGCGGAGTCTGAGAAGAATGTCGTCGGCACCTCTCGCGGCGGCGTTCGTGGAAAGAACACCGATGAGCGCGCAAGGGACCAGGCCGAGCTGGCAGCCGCAAGAAAGGAAATGGACGAGAAGTACCGCGCCATGGGCAAGGGGCAGATCTCCGCCATGGAGCTGCGCGCCCGCGATGTTGCGGCCGCCGAGGATGTTCTGGCCAAGCGGGCATCAGAGCAGGTGCTGGCACGCTACCGTCAGGACAACCTGAAGCTCCAAAAGCAGAAGCAGGACTACCTCAATGGCGCCGGCAAGACCGACGACGAGAAGGTACGCCTGGCGCGCACCAAGGAGATCCAGGACCAGCAAAGCGTGCTCCTGAAGAAGTCCCTGGAAGAGCGGATCGCCATCGAAGAGAGCTACGTCAAGAAGGCGATGGCACTGGCGAGCAAGAGCAAGGTCGGCACACAGGAGCGCACTGCCGCCGACAGGATCATCGCCGACCGCACCGCTTCGATGGAGCAGCTCAACGCCGAGCTCAAGTGGACCAACGACACCCTGGACTCCAAGGTTGGCGAGAAGGCGGGCGCCGGCGCCGGCGCTGGCTCGAAAAACAAGGGCCCGGTCGATAGCCCGATGCAGAAGCTGGTCGAGCGCCTCAAGGCGGACCGCGCCCGCCTCGAAGCAGAGCTCGAGGGCTTCAATGAGCTGACTGGCAAGGGAGACACAGCAGCCGGTGTGATTGCCAAGCTCAAGCAGCGGTTCGAGAACGGCGACTTCGACACCAAGGGCAAGAAGCGGGACAAGGACGGTTTCGACAAGGCCATGGCGATTGCTCTCGAGAACGAGAAGACCAAGGCGAGCCTGGAGGCGCAGAAAAAGGCAGTTGAGGACGCGGAGAAGGTCACCTCGATGATCGAGGGGATGGCGCCTGCCTATCAAGAGGCGCTTGATCTCCTGGCGGACCCCCTGGGCGTGAGCAAGGCTGGCACAACCGAGCGCCGGGTCGCGTCGTTCCTGGCCAAGAACACCGAAGCGATCAAGGCCTGGGCAGAGGCCAACAAGACCAGCATCGATGAGATCACCGCCAAGCTGATCAATCAGGCCAAGGCAACCGACATGGCCGGAGCGTTTCAGGACATGGCGCGAGACACCGCGCAAATGAACGCCGAGATCGTTGACGACAGTCGCAACGCAGCACGGGCACGGATGCAGGCGGAGAACGAGCGCCACCGCAATGCCATGCAGAACATGATCAATGAGCGGGCGAAGGTAGCCGGAGCAGACCCCGCCGAAATTGCCGCTAGCCAGGCTGTGCTCGACAAGAACACAGCCGCCCGTGCGGATGCGGTCAAGAACAAGTTCAAGTCTCCGATGGAATCCATGCTCGCAGAGTGGCAAAACGTCACCAAAAACATGGAGGAGGCTTCGGTCGGATGGCTGAGCAAAACGGCCGATGGGTTTGTTGAGCTGGCCATGACGGGCAAGACAAACTTCGCAGACCTTGCCAAGTCGGTGATCGCTGACATCATCAAGATCCAGGCGCAGAAGCTGCTTGCCCAGGCCGCCACTTCGGTGATGGGCTTTTTCGGCTTCGCTGATGGCGGCATCATGACCGACGCCGGGTCCGCGCCTCTGAAGAAGTACGCAGCTGGCGGCATCGCCAACAGCCCACAACTTGCTCTCTTCGGTGAGGGGCGCCTGCCAGAAGCCTACGTGCCGCTGCCTGACGGCCGAACGATCCCGGTGACGATGAAGGGCGGCGGGGTCGGTGCTGGAGGGGGCGGGAACGTGGAGATCAACATCCAGATCAACCGTGACGGGACCGAAAGCGCAACCACGGTGGGTGACGACGTCGCGACTGCGAAGAAGATGTCCGAGCGCATCCGCGGCGTCGTTCGTGAGGAGCTCGTGATGCAGCAGCGACCTGGTGGCAGCCTTTACAAGTAAGTAAGAGCTGACTTATACTTGGCCAAAATAGAAGGCCCAGAATGCCCCAGTTCACTTGGTTTCCCGTCGCCAGTCACGAAAAAAGTGTCGAGCCGAAGGTCGCAGAAGCGGTCTTCGGCGACGGCTACGCGCAGCGCGTCAAGGATGGCATCAACTCGGTGCGGCCCGTCTGGAGCCTGAAGTTCGAGGGCACGCCCGCCGAGATCAACCCGATCGATGCCTTTCTCAAGGCACGAGGCGGCGCGGAGTCTTTCGACTGGCGCACCCCGGAGAGCGAGGACGGCAAGTACATCTGCAAGAAGTGGGCAAAGCAGCGCGAGCGCGGCGTGAAGGTCACGCTGTCGGCTGAGTTTGAGTGGGTGCCGCTGTGATCAGTGCAGACCTGCAGTCGCTCAGTCCGGGCAACATCGTCCTCTTGTACGAGCTGGACACCACCGTCATCGGCGGCACGGACATTCTGCGTTTTCACCCAGGCAACAACATCCTGGGTAACAACGTCGTCTGGGGCGGCCAGGCGTACAGCCTCTACCCGGTCGATGCGACTGGGTTCGAGCGCACCGGCTCCGGGACCATGCCCCGGCCGAAGCTGACGGTCGCCAACGTCGATGGTCTCATCGGCAAGCTCGGTCGTGACCTGGGCGGCCTCGAGGGGGCCCGTCTGACTCGAATCCGCACGTTCATGAAGTACCTGGACGGCGTGAATTTTCCAGGCGGGGTCAACCCAACTGCAGACCCGGACGAGTTCATCGAAAAAGAGATCTGGTCGGTGGCCCGCCGCTCTGGCGAGAACCGCATCTTCGTCGAGTACGAGCTGGCCGCCAGCTTCGACCTGGCACACGTAAAAGTCCCGCGCCGTCAGGTCATCCAGAACGTGTGCACCTGGATCTACCGGAGCGGCGAGTGCAGCTACGCGGGCCCACCAGTGGCGAACCAGCGTGACGAGCCCACGAGTGACATTGCGCAGGACACCTGCGGCAAACGCCTGGGCTCTTGCAAGCTGCGCTTCGGCGAGAACGCCGTGCTGCCATACGGGGGCTTCCCCGCAGTCGGCCTGATGAGGCGCCTGTGAATCTCCAAGGCCTGGTTTCTGATGTCCTCGAGCACGCCGGCCGTGAGCAGCCTCGTGAGTGCTGCGGGCTGGCCGTGGTCATCAAGGGTCGCCTGCGGTACTGGCCATGCCAGAACATCAGCGAGAACATCGCCCAGTTCGTCATGGACCCAGATGACATGGCGGCCGCTGAGGACGCGGGCGAGGTTGTCGGCGTTTGCCACAGCCACGTCTTTGTGCCGCCCAAGCCCAGCGAGGCGGACCGGGTCATGTGCGAGCGCACGGGCCTGCCCTGGTTGATCGTGACCTACCCCACGGGCGCATTTGCCCAGATCGAGCCCACGGGCTACCAGGCGCCCCTCGTGGGGCGTCCATACACCCACGGGGTACTCGACTGCTACCAGACGGTCGTGGACCACTACGAGCGCGAGCTGGGTATCGAGCTGCCTCACTTTGAGCGGCCAGACAACTGGTGGCTCAAGGGACAAAGCCTCTACCTGGACAACTTCGGCAAGGCAGGTTTCACGCAAGCGGGGGACGGCACCCATGCCGACATCCGAGCGCATGACGTGCTGCTCATCCAGATGAACAGCCCAGTGCCGAACCACGCGGCGATCTACCTGCCCGACCACTCAATTTTGCAGCACGTGCACGGCCGGCTCTCGAGTCGCGATGCCTACGGCGGCTACTGGCGCAAGGCCACCACACACGTGCTGCGGCACCGGAGTCTTCTGTGAAACACATCATCTTGTATGGCCACCTGGCAAAGAGCTTTGGCCGCCATCACTTCATGGACGTTCGCACGCCCCGTGAGGCGATTCGCGCGCTCATTGCCAACTTCCCGTCTTTCCGAAGCAAGGTGCTGGACCATGACGGCCCTGGTTACCACGTTCGGGTCGGCAGGGAGTACCGCGACGCCGACGGACTGGCATTCCCGGCAGATGACACCATCCGAGTGGTCCCTGCCGTCTATGGGGCCGCGGCCGTTGCTCGGATCATCATCGGCGCGGTGCTGATTGTGGTGGGCTTCTGGTTCCAGCAGCCCTGGATGGTCAAGATGGGCGCCGTCCTGGTCATGGGTGGCGTCGCAGAGCTGCTGTTTGCCCCGCCCAAGGCAGAAAGCACCGAGCCTGGCGACAGCAAGCCGAGCTATGCGTTCGACGGGCCGGTCAACACCATCACCCAGGGCAACCCCGTGGCGATCTGCTACGGCAAGGTCATGGTCGGATCCCAGGTCATCAGTGCAAGCCTTTCCGCATCGGACATCGCAGTATGAGCGCGTTCACGATTCGAGGAGCTGGCGGAGGCGGCAAGGGCGGTGAGGGCGGACGCGTTGCCAAAGAGGACGCAGACTCCCTTCGCAGCAAGCAGTACGCCACCATCATCGACGCCCTGGGCGAGGGCGAGATCGGGGGCCTGGTCAACGGCCTGGGGTCGGTGTACCTGAATGACACCCCGATCGCCAACCCCGACGGGTCGCTCAATTTCAAGGACGTCTCATTCTTCTTCAGCCCAGGCACCCAAACGCTGGGTGTGGATGAGCTTGGCCGTCCCAAATACTTTGGCGCCGGCGGCGCCCAGGTGACCAATGCCGTCAGTACGGAGATTAAACAGGCGACAGCGGTCGTCCGCTCTGTCACAAACCCAGAAGTGGACTGGGTTGAGGTCACCATCGGCATCCCGCAGATGACCACCCAGAACCGCAAGAACGGCGACATCACCGGGTCGAGCGTCGCCATCGCTATTGACGTGCAAGGTGATGGCGCTGGTTTTGTTCCGCAGAACCTGTCCAGCGGCTGGGGGGCTGAGCATTCGACGATCGGCGCAGGTCACTACTCCTCGAACAGCTCGCTCTGTGCCGGCGCGAGGATGGTGCTCGAGTGCATCAATGACAAGCCAGAGGGCCACTACAAGTTTGTCGTTGAGTACCGCCCAGTAGGTGCCGCAGCGTGGACGCCCATGCCTCTCGTTTCTTCCGCGAACTCTGGTCGGTATTTCGCCTTTGGGGAGGGCTGGAGGCACAAGAATGCGATATACACCTATCAGACCCCCGAATCTCCTCAGGCGAAGTACGAGTTTCGCCTTCGCAATGACGGCGGAGTTGAGCTCCCCGCGATCAAGTCAGCAGAGTGCTTCTCGGAGGCGTTTTACGACACGATCACCGGCAAGTGCACGAGCCGCTACCAGCGCACCTACCGCATCCCTCTGGCCGGCGCCGGCCCATGGGACATCCGCGTTCGTCGCCTGACCGAAGACGCGCCAGACTCAGCGGTCCAGAACGAAACGTGGTGGGATGCGCTGACCGAGTGCGTGGATGTCAAGCTGAGCTACCCCAACACGGCGGCCGTCATGCTGAGCATCGACGCCGAAAACTTTCAGTCGATCCCTACCCGAGGCTTCGAGATCTACGGCCTGATCTGCCGTGTCCCGACCAACTACAACCCAGTCACGCGGGTGTACTCCGGCGCCTGGGACGGCACGTTCAAGATGGCATGGACGGACAACCCGGCCTGGTGCTTCTACGACATGGTCAGCTCCACGCGCTACGGCCTGGGGAACTACGTGGACACCACGCAAATCGACAAGTGGGGCCTGTATGAGATCGGCCGCTACTGCGATGAATTGGTGCCAAATGGGTCGGGAGGATTCGAGCCTCGCTTCACCTGCAACCTGTACATCCAAACCCGAGAGGACGCCTTTCGGGTGATCTCGTCGATGACGAGCATCTTCCGCGGCATGGCGTTCTGGGCCAGCGGTCAGATCATGGCCACGCAGGATTCGCCACGGGACTCGGCGGCCCTGTTCACGGCCGCCAACGTGGTTGATGGCAACTTCACGTACCAGGGCGCCGACCATCGTGCGCGCCACACGGTTGCGCTGGTCAGCTGGAACGACCCGGCCGACATGTACCGCCAGAAGATCGAGTACGTGGAGGACCCCGATGGCATTCGTCGCTGGGGCGTCATCGAGACCGAGATCCTCGCGGTCGGGTGCACAAGCCGCGGCCAGGCGCATCGTGTCGGCAAGTGGCTGCTCTTCACCGAGCAAAACGAATCGGAGACCGTCACGTTCAAGGCAGGCCTGGACGCGGCACGAATCGCTCCGGGCGATGTGATCGAGACCCAGGACAGCACGCGCGCCGGCCGCCGTCTGGGTGGACGCGTCATGGCATCGACAGTGAGCACGCTCACGCTGGACAGCGAGATCGAGATCGAAGACGGCCTGTCATACCAGGTGAGCGTGGTGATGCCTGATGGCTCAATCGCCTCCCGCGACGTGCTCAACGGACTCGGCACGTCCTCTGTTCTGCAGATGGCGGGCGACCCCCTGCCAGAGCTTCCCGTGTCGGGCGCGATCTGGGTGGTCACGGTCTCCAATCTCGTGCCAGAGCGCTGGCGCGTGTTGGGCATTTCCGAATCGACCGCCACCACGGTCGAGATCTCGGCATTGAGCCACAACCCCAGCAAGTTCAACACGGTCGAGCAGGGCATTGTTCTCGACCCGCTGCCGACATCCGTGATTCGGACCAGGCCGGGCATGGTGACCAACATCTTCACGGAGACTCAGCTTTTCGACCTGAATGACGGCGTCATGTCGGCGCGCATTGCCGTGTCTTGGACGGCGCCAGCAGAAGTCGTCTCCTTCAGCGTCAGTTGGCGGCGTGACAGCGACAACTTCAAATCCGCCACCTGCACGCAGGCGTCGTTTGACATCGACAACGTGCCCGCTGGCGAGTACACGATCAAGATTGCCGCGGTCAATGCACTCGGTCGCGTCGGGAACACGGTAACCGTCACCCACATTGTGGAGACCTCTGGCGTCTCAGCAGACGTGGAGAACTTGCGCCTTGACCCTAACTTTTTGGGCAAGGATCTGCCGCTGGCCTGGGATGACCTGGCAGGCGCGAACGGCTACGAGATCGAGCTGCGACACCCGACGACGGACGAGCTGATCCGCGCCGAGTCTTCTTCGACCCCCCGCTACACCTACACCTACAGCAAGAACGTGCAGGATGGCGGCCCACGCCGGTCCTTTGCCGTGCGGGTGCGCGCCAAGACGCTGGTGGGCTTCAGCGCCAACTGGGTCATGGGGACGTTCTCGAACCCAGCACCTGCCGTGCCTGCCGCGGTGTCTGCTCAGGCGGGCCCAGGGCAGGTGAGCATCATGGCAGAGCGCCCCCTCGATGAAGACCTCGCAGGCATGGTTGTCTGGATGGGCAGCACGTCGGACTTTCTGACCGTCGATGCGAACAAGATCTATCAGGGGCCTGACAACGCGTTCACCAAGACCCAGCTGAGCCCAGGCCAGCAGGCTTACTTCAAGGTCGCCTTCTTCGACGGGTTCGGAACGACCGGACTCAACGCATCATCTGCCTTTGCAGCAACCCCACTCGCAACAGGCGGTGTCACCAAGGTTGTTGCACTGCCGGCGAACCCCGCGGCGATTGGTGGCGAGCTGGCGCTTTTCCTTGACGTCTCCGATGTGGACGCCCGCGGCCTCTACGGCTGGGATGGAACACAGTGGGTCAGCACGACCAAGCTGCTGGACGGATCGGTGGATCAAGACATTCTTGCGGACAACGCCGTCCTGGCACGGCACGTTGTCGCCGGCGCCATCACTGCGGAGAAGATGACCGTCGGCGAGTTGTCTGCCATCAGTGCAAATCTCGGCACGGCGACGGCTGGTAATTTCACGCTCGATTCTGAAGGGTTCATCCAGGCTGGCGCCACTGGCTACGCGTCAGGCACCGGCATCTGGATGGGCTACCACGGTGGCGCCTACAAGTTCCGCGCAGGCACGCCCGGAGCTTCACGTCTGGAGTGGACTGGAAGTGCCGTCAACGTCTACGGCCCGGATGGCCTGCTGACCATGACATCGGGCGTGGTTGACTTCACCCGTCTGGGCAACAAGCCAACCACGCTGGGGGAGATCAGCGCTCCTGAGGCGGCCAAGCTCGCCGGCATGGAGCTGGGAGCAACGCGAAATGTGTTCCGTGGCGTCTGGACCATTGGCATGGTCTTGCTCGCCGGCGAAGTTACAACCTACGAAGGTTCGAGCTGGACGGCAAAGACCGGGCACACCGCCGCGTTGGCAAACAAACCACCGACACTGCCGACCACCTCAAACACGTGGTGGGGTCTGTTGGCATCGATCGGGAATACCGGCCCAACAGGGCCTGCTGCGGTCAGCGCCGTGCTGAGTAACGAGTCTCACGTGTTCCCCGCCGATTCGGCAGGCGCTGTGGGCAACTACAGCGGCTCTGGGACCGACATTCGCGTCTACGAGGGCTCAGTGCTTTTGTCCTATGACGGGGTTGGGACCGCCAACGGAACATGGACAGTCACCTCAGAGGCGACCAACATCACCCGCGGAGCGATCACGGACAGCGGGGCACACGCAACTGTCGGCAATCATTCCTTGGTCAGCGCCGGGGTTGACCTGTCCCAGGTGATCTACACGATTACCGGCAAGACTGCCGCCGGCCAGGCATTCGCGCTCACCAAGGCGCAGAGCTTCTCGAAGTCCAAGTCTGGCGCAAATGGCCAGAGCGCAACCGCGTACTGGCTCGCCCGCTCCATCGCCTCGATCCAGCGCAGCGTTCTTGGGAGCTACACGCCGCCCAGTGTGTCTTTTGCCGCCTACTCTGCTACTGGGTCATCCACGCCCAATGGATACGCTGGCCGTTTCATCATCGCTACCAGCACTGATGGCATCAACTATGCCAATGACTACACGTCATCGGAGGACGAGCTCTACAAGAGCTATGCGGTTCCTGCCGGGATCAAGACGCTTCGTGTTCGCCTGTACCTGGCTGGCGGAACATCAACCCTGGTTGACGAAGAAGTTGTTCCTGTCGTTTCGGACGGGGCGAATGGCAGCAACGCAGTCGCCGCGATTGTCTCGAATGACTCGCACGTGTTTCCAGCCTCTGCCTCTGGCGTTGTCTCGAGCTACGCCAATTCAGGCACAACGCTGCGCGTCTATGAGGGGGCAAGTGAGCTTGCCTATGACGGCGTTGGTACGAGCAACGGAACCTGGAAGGTCACAACTACCTCCACGAACCTCACGCCAGGGCTTTTCTCCGACAGTGGGACTTTTCTGACGATTGGCGAGCATTCAGGCGTCGCTAGCGGGACAGACACGGCAGCAGCCGTCTATACGATCACCGGAAAGACTCTGGCCGGCGCGGCGTTCACGATTGTCAAGGGTCAGACCTTCTCGAAATCGAAGGCTGGCGCTGTCGGCCCAGCGGGCCCAGTGGTGAGCGTCACGACCAGCCGCTCTGCCGTGTTCACGGCAACCGATGGGTCGCTCGATGGCGGCCAGGCAAACATCACCCTGGTGGCGACAGTCGCCGGCATCGCGAGCCCGACCTATGCCTGGTCGTTCGACGGGTTTCAGACCAGCCTGACCGACTCGGCCGCCTCCTCGCAGACCATCACGGCAGCGCAGTTTGGCACCGCGAAGTCGGCGACGGTCACCTGCACGGTCAATGGAGCTTTCGTTGACCGCGTCACCATTGTCAGGCTGGAGAAGAGCTCGGCTGCCGCCAATGCCACGGTAGGGGCGCCGGCCGGGACGAGCGTGAATGGCGTGCCTGTTGAATCTCTGACCACTGCGGTCAGCGAAGCGACGAATGCCCTGGAAAACAAACTCGACAAGGCGGGTGGAGAAATCACAGGTCGGGTAACCCTGGCTGTTGCCGATGGCATGTTCGTGGGGTCGGACATGAACAACGGCGTGTACATGGGCACCGGTGGATTGCTTTCCAAGAAAGCAGGCGTCACGAAATTCGCCCTTGAGCCTGACGGCGATGCCATATTCGCTGGTTCATTGGATGCAGCAACTGGGACATTTGCAGGGACGCTGACGGCGGAGGCGGTGAATGCCGTTGATTCGATCAACCTCAAGGGAGACTCCATTGTAATTCCC
>ERZ724509.316-NODE-316-length-22477-cov-5.699179_pt1 | contig 22477 bp, 21 predicted proteins | sample MGYA00376042_ERZ724509 | MGnify/ENA primary metagenome ERZ724509 (study PRJEB28724, sample SAMN07190887) | wastewater metagenome | isolation source: effluent of sewage treatment plant in Hong Hong | place: USA: Christiansburg, Virginia | collected 2016-03-01 ...
GCGAGGAAGTCGGCGTCTTTATCGGCAGTCGTGCTCCGATGCTGCGCTAGCGTGACTTCCATGACATTGGGCAGTTCGATACGCGGGACGGTGAAGGCGATACCAAAAATCAGAATGGCGTGCAGCACGACGGCCACGAAAATCGTGAAACTGAGACGGTCACCTGAGGAAACAGCAGTAGCAGACATTCTTGTTATTATTCAACGGGCAGCAACGACCGGAGTGCCCGGCCAACCCCGCAAGTCTGCCCGTCACCTGCCGTATTGTCTATGTACGGATTCGCATTACTGAACAGTTCTGTTTGTCAGCTGAGGGTGCGCTGGCCCCGATAGAAACGAACGTGGCGAAACTCGTCGAACTCGTTGAGATCAGGCAAGGTTTCGGCCTCTTCTTCGTGTTCCAGTAGGTATGGCGGTATCTGCAGGTTTTTCACGCGCGAATCAGCGACCAGTACGTCGGGGGCGCGTTGTAGAAAAGCATCGAGAAAGCCGTGATTGGCTTTGTCATAAAGCACATCGGCAGCGAGCACCAGATCAAACTCTTCTTGCAGGGCAAAGAAGTCACTGTCCAAGCGGATCTGAACACCATTTAGCCGGGCATTGGCGGCGCAGGCCTGTAGTGATGCGGGGTCGATATCGCAGGCGACAACCTCGCGGGCACCCGCTAAGGCGGCAGCACAAGCGACAACGCCAGAGCCGGCACCAAAATCCAGCACCTTTTTGCCGCGGACGAGGGCAGGTTCACGCAGGATGCGACGCGCCAGTGCGAGCCCGGATGCCCAGCAGAAAATCCAATAGGCGGGCTCGTGCAGGGCGGCGTACATTTCCTTTGGACTTAATGCGTCTTGGGGAAAGTCGGCGGCTAGCAAATAAAGCTGCAGTCCGTCGCAGTCCGGAAGTGTTTCGGCAACGATCCGGGCTTGCGACAGCGTTTGGCGGATGAGGCAGGTCAGTGACTCAGCAGAAGACATCAGTAAAGTCGCAGGCTCAAATAGACCGCTTTTGTGCGGCATCGACCAATTCACGGGTGAGGGCCACAAACTGATCACGGAACGCCTCGGCGGCAATACGGTCAAATTGTGCCAGACGATAGCGGAAGGTTAGCGTTAACTCGCCACGCAGGGTGACGGCACCAACGGCCACGCCCATGGGCATATTGGTCGGTGGGGTAAAACGGATGGCGGTAATGCGTCCGGTCTTGCCGGCCGGATCGGGCAGATCGGGTACGCGCCCCAGATTATTCAGTACCGAGGTATCCACCACAAAATTACCCGTAAGTGGCATCAGGTGCGTAAGCGCCTTGCGCAGCTTGACGGGCAAAATCTGCACCATATTCAGCAAGTCCATTAGTATGCCTGCCGTTTCCTGCGCTTTGAGTTTGCGTGTTTGCTCGGTGACAGAGGCGAGCGTGCGCTCGTAACTAAAGCGCTCAGTCGGCGTAGAAACTACGTTAACCCACATGGAGAGATTGCCAACGCCTTCTTGACGCCAAGTCGTGGGGCGTAGGCTGACGGCATTCATCAGCGTGATACGACTTGAGCGCTCTTGATGGTTATCATTCCAGCGAGAAATTGTGTGGTGCAGCAGTGTGGCCAGCACGTCGTTTAGAGTGGCACTGCCCTTGCGCAATACGGCGAGACCATCTGTCTCGGCAGCGGTAAACGTATGTGAGACAAAGCCGACACCATTCTTGCTTTCGCCAAACAGCGGGGCGATACGGGTAGGCAGCAGCACGGATTCCATTAAGTAGCCGAGCAGAGAGGTGCTACGGCGAATGCGATCAGCCATGCTCTTGGCGCCAAACTCTTGGCTTAGGTTGCGTGCGGGAATGACGTCGATTTCTTCCGGCTGAGTATCGTTGACGCCAGCCAAACGGCGCAGCACGGATTGTAAAAAGCGGTAGGCGCCATAGGCATCAGTAACGGCATGACTCATTTTCAGAAAAAGCCAGTCACCGCCCTCGCAGCGCGCAATCATAAAGCGAAAAGGTGGAGCACTTTCCAGCAAAAGACGGCGTGAATAAAACGCATTGCGTGCGGCCTCAAGCGCGTCGTTATCGGCACAGTCGACAGCAAGCACAGGGTCTTCGTCCGGCCGCTCCACGGTTTCCCACGCATACCCGCCTTCGAGCGTACCCACATGATGCAGGCGCACGCGTGTCAAAGGATGCATCTCCATGGCGGAGTAAGCCGCTTCCTCCAGCTTCTGCTCGTCCACGCGGCCACTGAAGCGGATATCCAGTTGCAGGTGCATGGGCTCTTCTGGTTTTTCCAGATGCAGGAATAGCTCGTCAGTCACAGACAGGGGGAAAAATTTTTTCATTTTTTGTTCCGGCATTGTCAGCAGGGGCAATATAAGGATGCTAATGAACTATAAAGAAGATAGCGAGACATTGGCTGACAAGACAGAGGCTGCTGATTACTCGGAGCTTCCGGTATCAGCTTGTTGCCGGAAGTGCGAGGGTGCACATCCGTATTGACGCTTAAACGCCTGGCTAAAGGCGGTTTCTGAAGCATAGCCTACGATCTCGGCAATGTGCCTTATAGGTTGTTTGGTGTGCTGGAGCTGCCATGCAGCAAGGCGCATACGATGCTCCGCCAGATAGCTGAGGGGTGGCTGACCGAGTATTTGACTGAAGCGGTCGGCAAAGGCAGATCGTGAAAGGCAGGCAATGCCGGCCAGTTCGGGCACGGTCCAGCCGTAACCGGGGCGCTGGTGCATGGCCGAGAGCACGGCTGACAACGCAGGATCACGCAGAGCGCGAAGCCAGTTACTGGTTCCTTCGGGTAGCGCCTCGACGTGCGAGCGAACACACTCGATAAAGAGAATGCCGGCTAAGTGATTAACGATAGCTTGCCGCCCGGGCTTGCCGATCCCTTCATTAGCAAGAAACTCCAACCCTATGCGTAGCCACTCTGGCGGCTGCCGAGAGATGCTGCGAATAAGCAGGCTAGGGGGCAGGGCAGAGAGCAGTGGGCGGGCGAGATCGGCATCAAAGCGGAAGCGAGCAGACAGTAAAGCGGTTTGCTCACCGGCACCGCCTAGCATGACAGGCTCCTGACTGTGACCTTGAATCATGCCGCTCAGGTCGGGCCAGAGGCTTTCAGACGGAGCCCCATCCGGGTCATGCATGGTGTGATCACGGCCACTGGTCATCACCGCCATATCGCCAGCTTCTAGTATCTGGGGCGCTTCGCCAGGCACCCGCAACTCGGCACGGCCGGCAATGACCAGATGAAAACTAGCCAAGCCATGCGCATGGAAACCAAAGCCCCAAGGACGAGCGGCCTGCACATGGCGAAACTCACCACCAGAAAGGTGAATGTCGTCGAGCAATTGGCTAAGGGTGTCGTCCATTCTTTTCCTGTCCCAGTGTCAGAGAGGGCGGTGATGGCTAGAAGCAGGCAGAGAATAGCAATTAAATGCCTTTCGGCAATGACAATGGTATCGCTTAACGCAGGAATTTTTTCCGGAACGCATTCAGCTTTGGCGCAATCACAATCTGGCAGTATCCCTGTCCCGGATGTTGCGCAAAATAATTCTGGTGATACACCTCGGCAGGCCAGAATGGCACGGCCTCCGCGATCTGTGTTACCACAGAGCCGCTTATACCGGTATGAGATTCCAGTGTCGAGATGACTTCCTCGGCAATCTGCTTTTGCAGTGCATCCTGATAAAAAATGACGGAACGATACTGCGTGCCGATATCGCCACCCTGACGGTTCAGGGTGGTGGGGTCATGAATGGTAAAAAAGATTTCGAGCAGATCGCGAAAAGAAATCACATTGCTATCGAATGATAATTGCACGACTTCGGCATGGCCGGTCGCGCCTGTACAAATCTGCTCGTAGGACGGATTTGGCCGGGCGCCACCGGCGTAACCAGATACTACGTCAGTTACGCCACTCACTTCGCGGAAGACGGCATCCAGACACCAGAAGCAACCGCCCCCCAGTACTGCTTTCTCGATAGCCATTCTGCGTTACTCCCTCTCTGAATATTTCACAGGGCCGTATTTACTATCACGGCCTCAGAGCATGTTATTTAGCGTGATGGACGGGGCTTTTTTTGTGCGCCATTTTCCCGTGGCGGCAGCCCGGTATGCTGCGTCAGTATGCGCCCTTTCTGCGGCTTCACTTTTAGTGAAACACCGCCTCCGGCACTGGAGTTTTTCTTGCGGGCAGATTTGTAGCAGCCATCGCCGGAACCTACGGGTTGATTCTTTGGGATAAGCTGATTTTTGCCGCTGCCAATGAGATCGGCTCTGCCCATTTCCAGCAAGGTCTCACGCAACAGAGGCCAGTTGTTGGGGTCGTGGTAACGCAAAAATGCCTTGTGCAGGCGACGGCGACGATCGCCTTTTGGGACCTCAACTTTTTCACCCGTGATGCGTGAAATTTTCTTCAGCGGATTCATGCCGGAGTGATACATCGCCGTAGCGGTTGCCATTGGCGAAGGATAGAACGCTTGTACTTGGTCGGCACGGAAGCCATTACCCTTCAGCCACAACGCCAGATTGAGCATATCCTCATCGGTTGTGCCCGGATGCGCCGCAATGAAATAAGGGATTAGGTATTGTTCTTTGCCCGCTTCTTTCGAGAAGCGCTCGAACATTTCTTTGAATTTTTCAAAGTTGCCGATGCCAGGCTTCATCATTTTTGAAAGCGGGCCGGCCTCAGTGTGCTCGGGGGCAATCTTGAGGTAACCACCAACATGGTGGGTGACCAGTTCTTTCACGTACTCTGGGGACTGCACGGCAAGGTCATAACGCAGGCCAGAGCTAATCAGAACCTTTTTGATGCCCGGTAGTTTGCGGGTTTTGCGGTACAACTCGATCAGCGAAGAGTGATCGGTGCCCAAGTTTTCGCAGATGCCGGGGTATACACAAGAGGGCTTGCGGCAGGCGGCTTCAATTTCCCGTGTTTTACAGGCCAGACGATACATATTGGCAGTAGGGCCGCCCAGATCGGATACCACTCCGGTAAAGCCCGGCGTGCCCTTCATCTGTCCTACTTCGCGCAAAATGGAATCGTGTGAGCGGCTTTGTATGATGCGGCCTTCGTGCTCAGTGATGGAGCAGAAAGTACAGCCACCAAAGCAGCCGCGCATGATATTGACCGAGAAGCGGATCATTTCATGTGCGGGAATACGTGCGCCACCATAGACTGGATGCGGCACGCGGGAATAAGGCAGGTCGTAAACAAAATCCATTTCTTCCGTTGATAGCGGAATGGGTGGCGGATTGATCCATACATCGCGATCGCCGTGACGCTGCACCAGTGCACGGGCATTGCCCGGATTGGTTTCCAGATGCAAAACACGGTTGGCATGCGCGTAGCGAACGGGGTCTTCTTTTACGCGCTCAAAAGAGGGCAGACGAATAACGGTTTTCTCGCGCGGCGGCATACGGTTTTTCATTGCCGTGCTGGGGCGCAGCGTAATGACTTGGGCGCCATCATCCAGCGCGACCGGGTCGGCTTCTGATGTCTTTTGCTTCTCAATTTCGCAAGCAGAAGGATCGGCCGTATTGATGTAAGGATTGATGTGCGAGTCAATGCGGCCGGGGGCATCCACCTGAGTGGAGTTAACTTCAAAGAAGCCTGCGGGCGTATCACGGCGCACAAATGCAGTGCCGCGTAAATCGGTGATGTCTTGGATTTTTTCGCCGCGATTCAGGCGATGAGCCAGATCGACAATGGCACGTTCAGCATTGCCGTACATCAACAGATCGGCTTTGGCATCCAGCAAAATTGAGCGCCGGACTTTGTCCTGCCAGTAGTCGTAATGTGCAATGCGGCGAAGCGAGGCCTCTATTCCTCCAATAACGACCGGCACATCTGGAAACGCTTCACGCACTCGCTGGGCGTAGACCACGCACGCACGATCAGGGCGCTTGCCGCCTTCGTCGTTGGGCGAATAGGCATCATCTGAGCGGATTTTTCGATCAGCCGTGTAGCGGTTAATCATGGAGTCCATGTTGCCCGCAGTAACGCCCCAGAACAGGCGCGGCTTGCCCAGCACCTTAAAGGCATCGGCGGACAGCCAGTCTGGTTGCGAGATAATACCAACGCGGTAGCCCTGCGATTCCAGCAAGCGGCCCATGATGGCCATGCCAAAGGTGGGCAGGTCGACGTAGGCATCGCCCGTGACGATGATAACGTCGCAAACATCCCAGCCGAGTGCGTCCATCTCTGCCCGCGACATGGGCAGGAAGGGAGCGGGCCCTAGGCACTCGGCCCAGAACTTTTCGTAGCTGAATAGGGACGAAGCCTCAGGCAACGACCGGGAAGGAGCAGACATGGCAACCTCAAGGGGGTGCCGCGAGCGGGAGGCTGGCAGCATTTTAGAGCCCTCTAGTGTACCTCATGCGGAGTGACTTCCTGATATGACGATTCGTCGGATTGGTCGGCCATTCATTCTTGGCGTAAAGTACACAAAGCTATCCGGCTGACTCGCCAGACAAGATGCGCATTGAAGACATCCACGCCTGTATCCCCACACGTTACTGATCTCTCCTCCCTGACTGAGGAGGCGATGATAGACATCCGCCGCTTGGTGAGCCGGCAAGCGCTGTGGTGCATCCTGCCTGCCCCGACGGACAGGCTATTCGCTCGCTATCGGGAACATTCGTTTGTCCGGATGGTGCTGGGCAGCTGGCCCTTACTTATTATGGCATTGGTGCTGGCGGGCTTGTCCGGGCCGCAGTTGCTCGGCGCAGATATCGTAGGCCGTGACGCGCTGTACTGGTGGCGGGGGCTGGCGCTGTTGGGCGTTATTCTCTCGGCAGGTATTATGCTCCTGCATTTCCGGACCTGTCAGCGCCATTATCAGATCGTTATTGTGGTGACCGGCTGCCTGTCACTGGCCGTTATTTTGCTCGGTACGCTGGTCATGGAAAGCGAACGGCTCATGCGGGCCATCAGCTATGGCAGCGTGCTGACCGTTACCATTCAGGTACTGGCGCTTAAGTTATCGTTGCGAATGGCGGCGCTGGCGAGTGGTTCGGGGATTCTGCTGGCAGTCGGGATTACGAAGGCGATGGGCGTGTCGCCAGATTGGGACTTATTTATCTGGCACTCGGGGGGCAGCCTGATCGTCAACCTGGTCATTGCTGCCGTGCAGGAGCGCCAAGAGCGCATCAGCTTTTTGCGGGGGCTATTGCTGGAATATGAATCGGCTGAGCGGGAGCGCTTGAATACCATACTTGAGCGCCATGCCTCAGAAGACCAGCTGACAGGCTTGCCCAATCGGCGCGTACTCAATGATGTGCTGCTGCGGGAATGGGAGCGCGCTTCACGTTCACGCAAATCCATGGCGGTACTGTTCATGGATGTCGATTACTTCAAGCGCTATAACGATAGCTTGGGGCATCTTGCCGGTGATGATTGCCTGGCGGCGCTGGCCAGGGCCATGCAGTCAGCTTTACTCCGCCCTACCGACTTGGTCGCACGGTATGGCGGGGAAGAGTTTGTGATGCTGCTGCCGGAGACTGATGCTGACGGGGCGATGGGAGTGGCGCGGCGTGTGCTTAATGCGATTGATGCGTGTGCCATTCCACACCCGGCGTCGGCAGCAGCACCGCATGTCACCATTAGTATCGGCGTGGCAGTGATGGTTCCCGAAGGCAAGCGTCCACAAATCCTGATTGATGCCGCCGATGCCGCGTTGTATGAGGCCAAAGGCCGAGGCCGCCATCAAATTGTATTGGCTCCTTGAACGAAACCAGAGCCATAAAAAACCGGCCATTTGGCCGGTTTTTTATGGCGCGAAGAAGCTTAGAGGCCCAGCAACGGCAGCAGCCCCAGCACAACATCACCAGGCAAGCCCACAGTGCTGCCTACCTTGGTGGCCAAGTTGCCCTTGAGGGAATTCAACGAATTGTTGCGCAGCGTGGCAGCCGCATTCACGGCCGTAGACTCAAAGCCACTTAACTGTTTGCCCAGTTTGCTTTCCAGTGCTTTCTGCACGATGGGTGCGCTGACCGGTTGCGCAGCATTTGGGAACAGTAAGCCGACGGTAGCGGCATCCAGTCCGATGGTGCCACCCACGGCACCAAGGAATTTCTGCTGAGCGCCGTCGACCAAGTTACGGGTCTGTTGGGCGGCCACAGTCACTTGGCTTTTTTCCGCAACCGTCAGTGCGGCACCACGTGCGGCTTCGACACGGTTTAGAAAGGTGCCGACATTCATGGGTGCAGCTGGGGCTGTAGCGGCGCCAGAGCTGTAGCCTGTGCTTGGGGCAGGGGCGAGCACGTCATTGAGCGGGCAGCCTGCCAGCATCAGAGCAAACGGGGTAACGATCAGTAGCTTGCGCATATTGGGGATCTCCGGGTCAGAAAAAATATCAAAGGGCCGCGAGGCGTTGGCGCGCGCGCTCACAGGCGGCTTTTACTTGCGCTGGTGCGGTACCACCAATGTGGTTACGGGCATTAACCGAGCCTTCTAGCGTCAGCACATTAAACACGTCGTCTGTAATGGTGTCCGAAAACTGGCGCAGTTCATCCAGTGACATCTCGGCCAGATCTTTTCCGGTTTGCACACCGTAGCCGACGGCCTTGCCGACGATTTCGTGCGCATCACGGAAGGCGACGCCTTTCTTAACTAAATAATCCGCCAAATCGGTGGCAGTGGCAAAGCCGCGTCGGGCGGCCTCACGCATGATGTCACGCTTAGGTTCGATGGCCGGCACCATATCGGCAAATGCACGCAACGAACCCATGACGGTATCAATAGTGTCGAACAGAGGTTCTTTGTCTTCCTGATTATCTTTGTTGTAAGCCAGTGGTTGGCCTTTCATCAAGGTAAGCAGGGACATCAGGTGGCCAAACGCACGACCGGCTTTGCCGCGAATCAGCTCCGGCACATCCGGATTTTTTTTCTGCGGCATGATGGAGGAGCCGGTGCAGAAACGATCAGGCAGATTGACGAACTGGAACTGGGCGCTGGCCCAGAGCACGAGCTCTTCAGAGAAGCGCGACAAATGCATCATGATGAGCGACGCAGCCGCACAAAACTCAATAGCAAAATCACGGTCGCTAACGGCATCAAGCGAATTTTCACTGACCGCATCAAAACCCAGTAGCTCGGCCGTATAAGCACGATCAATCGGGTAGGTGGTGCCGGCGAGGGCGGCCGATCCCAGTGGCATACGGTTAATGCGCTTGCGCAAATCCACCAAGCGTTCGTCGTCACGCTTGAGGTTTTCAAACCACGCCATCAGGTGATGACCAAAGGTCACTGGCTGCGCGGTTTGCAGATGCGTAAAGCCGGGCATGATGGTGGCGTGTTCTTTGTCGGCCAGTTCAACCAAGCCGGCGAGCAGGCGCTGCAGTTCTGCACGAATGGCGTCTACTTCGTCACGCAGGTACAGACGCACATCGGTGGCCACCTGATCATTACGTGAACGGCCGGTGTGCAGCTTCTTGCCGGCAATACCGATGCGATCCGTCAGGCGGTGTTCGATGTTCATGTGCACATCTTCAAGATCGACGCGCCACTCGAAGGTGCCCGCCTCAATTTCGCTGCGGATCTGGGTGAGCCCGTTAACGATCAGGTCGCGTTCGGCATCAGTCAGTACGCCGACTTTCGCCAGCATGGTGGCATGAGCAATAGAACCCATGATGTCATGACGATAAAGGCGCTTATCAAAGGTAACAGACGCCGTGAAGGCGGCTACGAAGGCGTCGGTGGCTTCACTGAAGCGGCCACCCCACATGGAAGAAGATTGTTGGCTCATCTCGGACTCGATGTGCAGGATTAATAAACAACCGGCCGGGATTCCGGCAGACGGCGGTAAACGAGGGACGGCGCGCAGTATACCGGCAAGTCAGTTGATTTGTCTGACTTGCCGCTCGTCGGATAACGCGGCACACTCTAGGCATGAGTGACAACAATAATAAGAACCCTGTCACGGAACCGGGCGCCGAAGATTTCTTCCTGCCAGACTTCTGTGCTACCCAGCCCCTACTGATGCTGATTCTGGCAGCAGAGCTGTTGGCTATCTTGCTGGTGCTGGCCGGCGTAAACCGTCTTTTACCTTTTCCTTGGGACAAACTGGTCCTGACCTCCTTTCTGGTGCAGTGGGTGGCGCTAACGGCGGCGGCCCTGCTATGCAAGTTGCGGCCTAGTCTCATGCGCCTAAGTCGCGAAAAGGCGGCGGGCCTGTCCTTTGCGCTGGTGGTGCTGGTAGTGGTGTTTTATAGCCTACTGGTCAATCCCGTTATGGAGCTGTCTCGGCTCAACCTCTTTTTCCCCCGACTCGGCCCTCAAGACGTGCTGCGTAACAGCCTGATTGGCGCAATTATTGCCGGCCTCATGTTGCGCTACTTCTACCTACAGGGGGAGTTGCGTGCCAAGCAGCGCACGGAGCTCACTGCACGGTTGCAGGCGCTGCAGTCACGTATTCGCCCGCACTTCCTGTTTAACTGCATGAACATCATTGCCAGCCTGATCCATGTCGATCCAGACAAGGCGGAGACGGCGGTAGAAGACCTCTCCGAGCTATTTCGTGCCAGCCTTAAGGCTGAGGGCGAGGTGCCGCTGGATGAAGAGCTCATGCTCTGCCAGCGTTACGTGAATATCGAAAAGCTCCGTCTGGGCGATCGCCTGCAAGTGGAATGGAAGTTTGGGAACCTACCGGATGGTTTACGTATTCCGGCGTTAACCCTGCAGCCCTTGATGGAAAATGCCATTTACCACGGTGTAGAGCCCCGCTTTGAGCCCAGCGAAGTCCGTGTGGCTATCGACTACGACGGCAAAGAGGTCAGGGTGGTGATCACTAATCCGGTGGCTCCCCCTCTGCCGCATGCGCGCGGTAACCGCATGGCCGTGGACAATATTCGTCAGCGCCTGAATGCTCACTATGGCGAAAGTGCCAAACTGACCACCCATGCAGATGAACTGATTCATACCACTTATCTTTCTTATCCCTTGCAGATCGGTCAGCTGTGGGTGGATGCTCCGACAGGCAAACAAAGGAGTCTGACATGAAGGTGCTGATTTGTGATGACGAGGCGCTGGCGCGTGAACGTCTGGCGCGCTTTCTGAAAGACATGGACGGCTACCAAATCGTCGGTGAGGCAGAGAACGGCCAGGATGCTCTGGATCAGGCTGCGCTGACATCGCCTGATATTGTGCTGCTGGACCTGCGTATGCCGGTGATGGACGGTCTGGCCTGTGCCGAGAAGCTAGCGCAGCTACCGGAGCCGCCCGCCGTTATTTTCTGTACGGCCTATGACGAGCATGCATTGGCCGCGTTTGAAGTGCAGGCGGTGGGGTATCTGCTTAAGCCCGTTCGCCGTGAGCAGTTAGCCGAGGCTTTGGCCCGCGCTACCCGCGTTAACCGGGCACAGCTGGAATCGGTCAGGCAGGGTGGCGATGCGGAAAGCCTCGGCGGACGCAGCCACATCACAGCCAAAACGCATCGGGGCATTGAACTGATCCCGATTGATGACGTTCGTTATTTTCTGGCGGATCAGAAGTATGTGACGGTTCGGCATGGCAAAGGTGAAGTGCTTGTCGACGAAACCCTCAAGGATCTTGAGAACGAATTTGGCGCCCGTTTTATCCGTATTCATCGTAATGCCCTGTTGGCGCTGTCCTTTTTGGATGGCCTTGAGTTGGTGTCGCCGGGGCAGTACCAAGTGCGCATGAAGGGCATTGAGGAGCGCTTGGTGGTCAGTCGCCGCCACCTGCCAGAGCTGCGCGAGACCATGATCAAGCTTTAATCAGGCAAATGGGTAGGGGCATTCCAGCGCTCCGGCCATTGCCAAGGCGCGGCCCTTCCCCTAAAGTCGTGCCCGAGCCAGCTGCCTTGATGAGAACGGCAGCGCCATATATAAAAACAAGGAGCTCTCCATGAAACGTATTCTTGCGGCCAGCGTTCTGGCCCTTTCCATGACTGGCTGTGCCACTGGCACCGCACCGGTCAATGGCATTATCTACTCCAATGTGAGTGCCCCCTTGATGGTCACCGGCTCCGCCGACAAGCCCAACAAGGTTGGTCGCTCGTATGCACGCTCCTTCTTCGGCTTGTATGCCACTGGCGATGCCAGCATTGAATTGGCAGCCAAGAACGGCGGCATCACCAAGATTCACCACGTTGACCATAAAACTCAGGTCATCCTTGGTGTGGTCGCGGACTACACCACCATCGTTTACGGCAACTGATACCCGTTCCGCTAGCGACTGGCTAAAAGCACCGCCCTTGAACAGGGGGCCGGTGCTTTTTTGCTTTTTACGGCGCCATGCCGCTCTCCATGCTCGTCCTCAAATTCAGTTAAACTCTCGGTTCGTCCAATCTGATCTTTGTAAATGCCATGACTCAGCTCCTTCGTATCGCCACCCGCAAGTCCCCCCTCGCCATGTGGCAGGCTGAGTACATTCGTGCTGAGCTGCAGCGCTTGCATGCAGGTCTTGAGGTGGAGCTGGTCACGTTTACCACGCAGGGCGACAAAATTCTCGACACCCCGCTTGCCAAGATCGGGGGCAAAGGCCTGTTTGTGAAAGAGTTGGAAGTGGCTCTGCTGGATGGCCGGGCCGACATTGCTGTGCACTCAATGAAAGATGTGCCGATGGAGTTTCCCGAAGGGCTGGGGCTGGTGGCGATTGGTGAGCGCGAGGACCCGCGTGATGCGTTTGTCTCTAATCACTATGCATCGATTGACGTTTTGCCGGTGGGTGCTGTGGTGGGAACGTCCAGCCTGCGCCGCCAGTGCCAGTTGCGTCACCATCGCCCGGATCTGGTTATCAAAGATCTGCGAGGCAATGTGAATACTCGACTGGCCAAGCTGGACGCCGGCGATTACGACGCTCTGATTCTTGCCAGTGCAGGGCTCAAGCGCCTTGGTTTTCACGAGCGCATTAAGAGCGGTATTCCGCCCGAGTTTTCTTTGCCAGCAGTAGGGCAGGGGGCACTGGGTATTGAGGCACGTATTGGCGATACGCGCGTTGCTGCGCTGGTGGCGCCACTTAATCATGCGGAAACGTCGGCCCGTGTTCGTGCCGAGCGTGCGATGAACAGGCACCTGCAAGGAGGCTGTCAGGTGCCGATTGCCGGTTATGCCGAATTGCAGGGCAGCGAGCTGCACTTGCGCGCGTTGGTGGGCAGTGTGGATGGCCAAGAAATTATTACCGATGAAATTCGCGGCGATGCGACAGAGGCCGAAGCGCTAGGCGTTGCGTTGGCAGAACGTCTGCTCGCCGCCGGCGCGGGGCGCATCTTGCAGGCTGTGTACGGTTCTTGATGTGGCGGCATTAACGGGCCTACATGTGCTGAATACGCGCCCAGTGGAACAGGGCGAGGCGCTTGATGCAGCGCTGCGGGCTGCAGGTGCTCAGGTTAGCCGCCTGCCGCTTATTGCGATTGAACCCCTATCGCCAGCGTCAGCAGATGAACGACTGCTGCTGGATTTGGACCGTTATGACGGCGTTTTTTTTGTCAGCGCCAATGCCGCCCGCCTTGGTTTAAATGCGGTAGCAGGGTGCTGGCCTCAATGGCCGCACCGCTTGCCGGTTTATGCCGTGGGACAGGGCACTGCCAGTGTATTGGAGCAGGACGGGCTAACCGTCACGTTGCCGGAGCGAGCCGACAGTGAGGGCCTGATTGCGCTGCCGGCTCTGCAAGCGGTTTCTGGGCAACGTTTCCTGCTTTTTCGGGGGCAGGGTGGGCGCGAGCTTCTGCGAGAAACACTGCAAGCGCGGGGTGCCAGCGTGACGGTCATCGAGTTGTACCGGCGCGATCTGCCAGTCGCTGCCGCATCGCAATGGCAGGCCTTGTCGGCATCGGATGTTAGTGTCGTTATTCTTACCAGTCCTGATGCTTTGCGCCACTGGCAGCAGGTGGCAGGCGATGAGGCAGGACGATTGCACTGGGTAGTAGTTAGCCCGCGCATGCACGAAATGGCCGTACAGGCAGGCGCACGTGTCATGCTGGCCCCCGGTGCGGATACACAAAGTCTGCTACTTGCCGTACAGCAATTACGGGAAGCATTGGCCATTTGAGCCATTAACGATTATTTTTGCAGGTTGGCTCACCCTCAAGGATTTCTATGAGTCCGAGTGATACCCGTGTGCCGCTGGTTAGCGGTACATCCATGCTTCCCATCCGGCGTCGTCCGGCCATTCTTGCTACCGTGCTTGCGCTATCTGCGTTGGGCGCGGCGGTCTATCTCTGGAATAACAGCTTAGAGGCAGCCACTGCGTTACAAGCAGAGCATGACAAGCTGACGGCGATGGAGGCGAGACTCTCTGAGACACAGCGGCAACAACAGCGCCTGCTGGATGATCTCACCCTAAAAAGCCGTCAGATTGATGATGTCAGTGCGCGAGTCAGCAAGTGGGATGACACCCTAAATGCCGATCAACGCCGCAGCTGGTTATTGGCCGAGGCAGATCATTACCTGCGGCTGGCGGAGCAGCATTTGTTGCTGACCCGCGATGTTGTGGGGGCGCGCACCTTGTTGGATGTCGCCGACCGCCTGCTGGCGGCTCATGGCGATAATCGTCTGCTGCCCCTGCGCAAGGCGCTTGCTCAAGACCGCTTGGCATTGAATGCCGCCCTGCAGGTAGATGTGCCGGGTACCTATTTGCGCTTAGGTGCACTCAGCGAACGCTTAGCGGTGGTATCAATGCCCATGCAGGCCGATGAACGCGCCCAGGCTCGGGGAGCGGCTGAGCCTGCGGCCGCCATCGACACTAATGCGTCTGCGTTTGATCAGGGTTGGGCGCACTTGCGCCGACTGGTCACTGTGCGTCATTACGATGAGCCAGTTCGCCCACTGTTGTCCGATGCCGAGCGTGCGCTGGTGCGTGAGGCGCTGCGACTGGATTTGACGCAGGCTCAGTTGGCGCTAATGCGCGGCGATCCGGATATTTTCCGCCAGAGTCTGGTCACTGCCCGTAAACGGTTTTCCCGTTATTACATCCGTTTGGCACAGGCCGAATATCAGGGTTTGCTGAAAGAAATGGACGGCCTAGCCGCCCTCGATATACGGCCAGCTCTGCCGGACCTGCATGCATCGCTTAATGCCCTTGATGCACTGGCAGGCCTTCCGCCTCGGCGTGAAGCCACACCTGCCTCGGTGTCACCATGAAGCGCTGGTTTTTCCTGACGTTATTGCTCGCAGTTCTGGGTGGCTTGCTCGGCCTTGTTGTCTTGCGCGACCCCGGCTATGTACTGCTGAGCTGGCAGCAAACATCGGTGGAGATGGGGCTCTGGTTGGGCGGGTTGATCTGGTTGCTGAGCTTGGCGGCTGCCATGGTGGCAATCGATCTGCTGTTTAAGCTGCTCGGCTTTAGCAGTTGGTGGGCAAGCTTTATGAATGCGCGCCGCCAGCGCCGCAGCCAACAGTCTTTTGAAAGCGGCATTATTCGTCTGGAGCGAGGAGATTGGCGTCGGGCTGAGCGCCAGCTGTTCAACGCCGCGCGTCTGTCTACGCACCCGCTGCCCGCTTATTTGGCAGCAGCAAGGGCGGCGGCGCAGGGCCAGGCGTGGGAGCGCGCGGAGAATTATTTGGTGCTGGCAGACGAGCAGGGCAATCGCCTTGCCGTTGGCCTAGCCCGTGCCCGTTTGCAGCTGGTGGCCGGGCGTTGGGAGCAGGCGGCCGTGTTGCTGGGGCAACTGCAAGAAAAGCATCCCCGTGAAGATGCTGTGCGCCGTTTGCGCGTCGAGGTGCTGGCACGGCTTCAGCGTTGGGCTGATCTAGCGGATGTGCTGCCACAGCTGCAAAAAAGTGGACCCGATGACGAGGCCTTCTCTCGGCTGGAAAAGCGCGCAAATCGCGAGGTATTGGGTTGGGTCGGGCAGACAGCAGGCCGCGCTGACAAGGCCTATACGGTCCGTCGGCTGCAAGCCTACTGGCAGGCATTGCCCAAGCGCTTGCAAGCAGACGAAGACCTTCAGGCTGCCTATGCTGCTGAGCTGGTGCATTGCGGCGCAGATGACGAAGCTGAGGCGCTGCTGGCAGTGACATTAGACAAGCAGTGGAGTAATGCTGGCGCCGAGGTGTATGGCCGCGCTCGCAGCACACGCCCTGATCAGGCGCTGATGCGTGCAGAGGGCTGGCGTGAAGCGCATCCGAATAACCCGGTGCTAATGCTGGCCCTTGGCCGGCTCTGTCTGCAGAACCGTCGCTGGTTGGATGCACGGGCATATTTTGAGTCGGCACTGGCCTTGCACAAGACCCCTGAAGCCTATGCCGAGCTAATACGCCTGCTCAGTCAGATGGATGACCGTGCCGCACAGCGTTATGTGGTGGAAAGCCTGAGCCAGCTCAGTGCCCGGCTACCGGATCTGCCACTGCCCTGAATCGCCCTGCAAGTAAGCCTTCCGAGAGCAGCCCCGCGCCGACCAGCGGGCGTTGTTCCGGGCAGGCTGCGCCGATTTTCTGGATAAAAATGTCTACACTGTTTCCGCGACAGTAAGTTGTGCCCTTGCTTCTGGATGAAGCAGTGGGTGAAGCAGCGGATGTAGGTGTCGTCTAAAAATAATAATAAAAATGCCAAGGAGGCCGTCATGAGCGAGTCTGAGGTTCGCCCCCATGCCATTGAAGTTGAGCCCGGTAAAACCTACTGGTGGTGTCGCTGTGGTCGCAGCCAGTCACAGCCTTTTTGTGATGGCTCCCATAAAGGAACCGACATCACGCCAATGAAGTACGAAGCCACCGCCACGCGTATTATCTGGTTCTGTGGGTGCAAGCAGACCGCCAATGCACCTTTCTGCGATGGCACCCACAAGTCGCTTTAGGCAGTAAAAAAGCCATGCTTATGCCTTGACGCACCGGCGGGGCGCGGGTTTAATACTGCCCTCGTTGGCCCGATAGCTCAGTTGGTAGAGCAGCGGATTGAAAATCCGCGTGTCCCCAGTTCGATTCTGGGTTGGGCCACCAGATATTACATTCAGGAAGTGCCAGTAAGTTCCTGAAACCCAACAAGAAAGCGCCTTCGGGCGTTTTTTTTGTGTCTGCAAGTGCCAGCGGGTGCAGTGACAACCCAGTAACTATGGGGCAACTTTGGGGGCAAGTCAGTATCGCGCCAAGGGAGTTGCCCCCAGATGCCCCTATCTGCTGTTGCTATCCGCACTGCAAATGGCAGCCGGCTGCAGGGGAAGTGACGCACACATTAAAAAACGTCTTCCCGATAACGTCCCTGCAGCTTGAGGGTTTCAACGCTCATGCCGAGGGGTGCGAGCGCTTCATTCAGCGCTTGCTTGATGCTCGTTGCCATGGCGCGACTTCCGCATACAAGAATTTGCGCGCCGCTCTCAATCAATTGACGAATGTATGTTGCGTCATCCAGCACACGATCCTGTACATAGGAGCCCTCTTTAATTCGTGAGAATGCAGCGTTTAATTGGGTTAACCGACGATCAGTCAGATAGGTGTTGAGCTCAGGCTCATAGAGAAAATCTGAGGCGGGATCGCGCCCACCCCAATACAAATAGATAGGGTGCTTATCGGTGTTGTTGCGAATGAATCCTGCCAGCGGCCCTATGCCTGTGCCAGCACCAATAAGAATGACAGAGGACTTACCGGAGGCGGGACGAAAGTTTGGGTTAGGCTGAATGAATGCATCAATTTTCTCGCCGACATGCAGGCCATGAAGCATTTCTGAACACAAGCCACCCGATTGTTTGCGCACGCAGATTTCCAAAAAGCCATCCTTTGACCCGCTGGCCAAGGAGTAAAAGCGTGGTACAGGGCTGCCCGCTGGAATAATCCCAACAAGGTCGCCTGCCTCGAAGTGGGGCAGGCCATTGATTCCGATACGTCGCATCAATCGCTGAGTTCGATTTTTCGGGGCAACCGGCCCGAATCGAAGAATACTGGTAGGCGCTTGCACCTCTGCACCATAGTCGACACGGCTGATCAATTCTAAAGAATGAGCTGGCGGAAGTTTTGGGGTGTAATTCAGCGTCACATCGCCATCAAATACAGGGCCTAGGTTTTCACCCCAGCGTGCAAACTCCTGCGCAGACTGCCGATCAATCGTGGCAAGCTCAAGAAACGGTTGCCACCCGTGCTGGAGCAGGGCGCTCTGTGTATCCTTTGCAAATTGACAGAATTTTGAAAACTGGCTGTCGCCAAAGCCCAAAATGGCAAAATCTGGTTTATGCGGGCCGGAGTATTTTTGCAGACGCGCCATAAATTGATTGGCTGAGCTAGGCGCATCGCCATCGCCGTAAGTTGCCGTCAGAATGAATAACTTTTTTGCGTTGGGATAGTTAGTGGCTAACTGGTTCATGGGAGCCGTATGCACTCGCTGACCACGTTGACGCAAGGTGTTGTGTAACGCGGCTGCAAATCCCCACGTAGTGTTATTTTCGCTGCCTACCAAAATGATCGTTTCTGCGGACTGCAGGCTACTATTGTTGGCGAGCCGTGGTGTAGAACGACGGCGCTGCCACCAGATCACAATTCCTGTGATGCTCATTACCGGAATGGGTAGTACGCACAACCCCAGTATCAAGCCGAGCCACCACAAGCCTTCACCGGTATGCAGTTTATAGATGAACTCATAGACATCACGAATAGTGGAGTGTGCTTGGTACGATATGAGCACGCCGGTAGTCTGGTCTACGTAGCCATCACCCTGGGAAGTGCTTAAGGAATAAAAACCTTCGGTGCTATCGGGAATCGGAAAAACGAGTTCCCTGAAATCATTTAGGTCTGTGGTCAGCAGGGCAGGCACTGTCCCTATTGGCATAAGTGAGCCCGTCGCCACTTCGGCAGGAAAATCGGGTTCGTCTTGCGTGCCATCGGAGATCAGGCTAAATGTTGCTGCCGACATATAAAGCCCGGTAAGGGCCGATAGCAGTAAGCCGAATACAATGATGCGGCCAATTTCAGCATGCCAGCGCTGATTGAAATTACCGCGCAATGGGCGTGCAAGTTGCCGCCAGCCACCTTGACGCTTGACCAGTAATAATACGCCCGAGCAACTCAGGACTAGCAAGATCAGTGCAGACGCCCCTGCTACCGCACGGCCCGGTGTACCTGCCAGAAAAGAGCGATGCAGATTTTTCACCCAGCGCATGAATGTGGAGGGGGTGTAAGCGCCAATGCTCAGGCCGCTATTTGGGTCAACACGAACTGCATTTGTCTGCCCATTCCCGCTGTAATACACGATGACAGAGCCTGACGGAGAGCGCTGGATTTGCTCCACGCCAGGGTAGTGTTGTGCCACCCGTTCAGCCATTAACGCTACGCTGATCTGGTTATTGGCAGGAACAGAGGCTTCCAGTCGTTCAAGTGCAGGACTGAGTGAGAGAGCAACGCCACTAATCGCCACTATTACCAGCAGTAAAGAAGCAATCAAGCCGGGTAGTGAGTGAGTCTGACGCAGCATTGCGCTCTCCTGTGCCTAGAGAAACGTGACGATTACAAGCTGTAAGAAAACGACTGAACATAGCCGCGTCCAGCGATCGGCTTGCCAGCCCCAGCCTTGGTTAGCGGTGCACGCACATCGGCAGGATTGTCGCGCCCATCTTCCACGGCAGTGTCAACGCGAATCTCATAGCCTGTATCGATCAAGGTGTCTGCAATGTCGACGGTGACTTTCATGGATCGCCCGCTGCTAACGCTGGCGCCGCTCATGCCATCGTACTCTCTGGGGCTAAGGCCGCTGCCTCGCGCCCAATCACGCAGGTGCTTGAAATATTTTGTCTTTTTGCCTGAGACCCAAAGGGTTTTCTGGTATTGGCCTTTGGCATCGGTAAGGTAGATAGCCATGTATGCGCCATTGCCACCGTAGTTTTTCAATTGCGTGGTTAAGGTAACCGGCCTGGCATCAGCCAGAGCAGGTAGTGCGATAAGACTGGCCAAGCAGAGTGAAATAGCTGATTTTTTCATGGTCATTCTCCAGATTACATATAATGATTATTTGACTTTTTTGGTGTGTTTTTTATCCGAATCATCACCAGAGCCTTCACCCTTGCCGGGTTTCGTTTTCATTTTGATGACGCGTAATGAGGCTGGTTCGTATTTGGCTTTGAATGCATTGCCGTTGTTATCCACGCCTCTAACTTCGTAGCAGCCATCGTCGACTTTGATGCGTTGCACTGTCCATCCGCGTTGTTCGAGCTGCTGCCGCAATACTTCGCGTGGTTGCCAGTCTGCGACAGGGTCAGTGCAGTCATCATCATCCGCCAGCACCGCGCCGCTGAGGATTAGGCCTGCCAGTACAACGCCAGCAAACGTTAGCGATTTCATGGTTGCAGCCTCTTTAATAAGTTTTCACGATACACTGTAGCAGCGGAACCTGACGCTAACCTGAAGCCGAGGTGTTTTTTCGAGCTAGGCTGACAAAACAAGATAGTTAGGGTTCCTGATGGCTTATTTAGTGAGAAAGACCGTATGCGTGTATTACTGGTTGAGGACACTATTGGTCTTGGGCAGGCGGTTCGTGAGCAAATCACAGATGACGGTCATGCCGTGGATTGGGTGCAGCGACTTAAGGATGCTGAACTCAGCACCCAGTCCACTGCCTATGATCTTATTCTTCTCGATTTGAGTTTGCCGGATGGCCATGGGATTGATTTTCTGCGTAAACAACGAGCGGCAGGCAGCCTCATTCCTATTATTGTTCTGACCGCCAAGGATCAGATTTCAGACCGAATTACCGCGTTAAATGCGGGCGCTGATGATTACATGGTAAAGCCCTTTGATTTGCATGAGCTGTCTGCACGAGTAGCTGCAGTTGCGCGGCGCTATACAGGAAACCCCAATCCAGATATTCAGTTAGGTGAGCTGCGTATTAACTTAGTAGGTCGAACGATTCTTCGTAATGGCAGTATCGTCGACTTAACTGCGCGTGAATGGGCAATTTTTGAGGTCTTTGTTCAACGTCCAGGCATCTTTTTCTCTAGGTCACAGCTCGAAGATAAGTTGTATGAGTTTGGGGCTGAGATTGAGAGTAATACTATTGAGGTATACATCAGCCGGCTGCGTAAGAAGCTAGGCGCGCATGTTGTCGAAACAGTCCGTGGTGTTGGCTATCGTTTAGGATCGATATGAAGGCATCAAAAAGCCTGCAAAAAGAACTGGTTTATGGCCTGACCGTAGGCATGGTCGTGCTTTGGCTGTTAGCCACGATAATCTCTGGATTAGTGGTGCGGCGCGAGCTTGATAAAGCATTCGATAATGCAATGCAGGATACGGCCCAGCGCATCTTACCTTTGGCAGTTTTGGAAATTATTAATAGAGATGAGGGTGCTACACCTCAGAAAGTTCCTTCGCTCAATACTGAAAGGGAAGGTTTTGCCTATCTAGTTAGAGATGGTCAGGGCAATATTCTTATGCAGTCACAAGGCGCTGGAGCAGAGATATTTAGTTCTAAGGCGATCCAAGGATTTTCGACTACAGACACGCATCGATTGTATGGTGCCAGTGCTTTACGAAATACGCTTTTCTTGCAAATGGCAGAGCCACTCGCGCATCGCCGAGAGGCTGCACTGAAAGCAGCGGCCTCTCTTTTGTTGCCTTTATTGATCCTAATACCGTCTAGCCTACTTGGGATCTGGATTTTAGTGCGCCTCAGTTTACGCAGCGTGCGAGTATATAGCCAAGCCATTGAGTCGAGAGGAACCGGTGATCTTTCTGAGATTAATCCGGAAAAATTGCCAGTAGAGCTGGTGCCAATTGCTGATGCAGTTAATCATCTGATAGGGCGTTTGCAGAACGCTCTAGAAGCGGAGCGTAGGTTTACAGAAAATAGCGCTCATGAATTGCGCACGCCATTGGCAGCAGCCTTGGCTCAGATTCAGCGGCTACAGCGCGAAGTACCAGAGGGGCCCTTGCAGGGCCGCGTCATACAGATTGAAAAATCCCTGAAAGATTTGGCGCGCTTATCAGAAAAATTGCTGCAGTTGGCCAAAGCAGAAGGTGGTGGTCTGTTGTCCGAAGTTCCGCAAGACCTCAGCGTTGTTCTGCGCCATGTGGTGCAGGACTTACAGCGAAACTCTCCTGTTTCGATTGAGCTGAAGTTGCCGCCAACGGGACAGGTATTGTCCATGATTGATCCAGATGCTTTTGCGATTCTCGTGAGAAATTTAATCGAGAATGCGTTAAAGCATGGAGCGCCGGATCATAAGGTTGAGATCGGTTTATCAAGTGATGCACGCCTGACGGTTAGTAATAGAGGTGATGTTGTTTCTGGTCGTGATCTGGCAAGACTGTCTCAACGTTTTGTCCGTAGTGAAAGCCGAGCAGAGGGCTTTGGCCTTGGATTGGCTATCGTCGCCACAATTGTTCAGGGTGTTGGTGCGGAGATGTCATTTGCGTCACCCGCGACAGGCAGGGCAGACGGGTTTGAGGTTGTCGTTCAGTTTGCACGCCCCCTCCAGCGAGGGCAGGGCAGCCCGCATGGCTCGTAAAGCATTATTAATGGCTTGCGAAAAGGCTGGTAGCTTTGCTTTTCTGGGCTTAGAAAGCCTCTAGCCTCTAGCCTCTAGCCTCTAGCCTCTAGCCTCTAGCCTCTAGCCTC
>ERZ724509.321-NODE-321-length-22278-cov-4.373667_pt1 | contig 22278 bp, 27 predicted proteins | sample MGYA00376042_ERZ724509 | MGnify/ENA primary metagenome ERZ724509 (study PRJEB28724, sample SAMN07190887) | wastewater metagenome | isolation source: effluent of sewage treatment plant in Hong Hong | place: USA: Christiansburg, Virginia | collected 2016-03-01 ...
ATGAAGACACCCGGCAGATCCGGCGACCAGATGGAGGCGCCCGCGGGGTCAGATCCGGTCACGACGCATTCTGAGTGCGTTCGCGTGTTATCGCGCCGTGCGACTGATCCCGGTGACAGCCCCATCTTTGCCAACCTAACGTTTGGCTTTGAGCGGCGCGCCGATGAGGGGCAATAGCCCGCCACAAGCGCCGTCCCGGGGAGTGCTTCGCGCCCCCCGGGACGGTCCTCATTCTTTTTTAGTAATCGATATGATTAGATAGTGCATATGGCCGATACACCTGAACGTCCAACGCTGATACGCCTGGAAGAACACGAAAACGCAGAAATCATGGCGCACGAACTACGAGCGGGCGGTTTGCAATATCTGTTTGATTTACTCGCCCTGCAAGATCATGACCCAACTATTCTTGAAATCAGCGAAGTAGCGGCCCAAATTAACACCCCTGACTATAACGGCACGGCATTCGCCATGGGCGCCGCGTTAACAATAGGGTTTGGCAAACGGTTGTACCAAAGCGATAGCTTGGCTGATGTTATGTCGACGAACCTGCGCATGGCCATTAACGTCATGAATGATGCCCGCGACCGGCATGCCGTTGGGGTGACACGTGATGATGCCTATCTGCACATGATGTTGGCACTTGCTAGCGAAGCAGAAGACGCCGTGCCTAGTGTCAAGGAATTGGTCGATAAGGCCCTAGCGACAGGCTCCATTGCGCCAAGCCTGCAAACGGCATTTCGCGACGGTGCCAACTTTGCGGCAATCGGCGTCCGCGCCGCCGAAGAAATTCATGCTATCGTCCGAGCCTGGTGATTATTTAATAGCAACCAGTTCGATATCAAACACCAAATCAGAGTTTGGTGGAATATTAGCGCTTGGGCTGCGAGATCCATAGGCAAGAGCAGCCGGAATGACCAGGCGGCGCGTACCACCGATCTTCATACCAGGGACGCCCTGCGTCCAACCTGCAATCACTTGATGCAGGCCAAAGGTTGCGGGTTGTCCAAAATCATGTGAACTTTGAAAAATAGTGCCGTCTTTTGTCAAAGCACCGGTGTAGTGAGCGGTGATTGTAGCGCCTTCGCCCACGACCGCGCCCGTGCCAGCAATAAGGTCGATTACTTTTAATTCGGTAACTTGTGCGATCGGATCAAAAGCAAAAAGCTTCGTTCCTTCAAGGGGTGTTTGAGATGTCGTCATGTATGTATTTTGTCATACATTTGCTATACTGTCATATATGAAACCGCTTAGTTTAAGCAAACCACACGTCATTGTGATGGTGGGAATCCCTGGTTCAGGGAAATCTTTTTTTGCAGAGCATTTTGCAGACACATTTAGCGCCCCTTATGTCAGTATCGATCGACTGCGCGCTGAGCTTTTTAATGATCCGACATTTGACGCAAACGAAAACGAGATCATTGATCGAGTCAGTGATTATATGTTGGACGAACTGTATAAATCGCAGCGCACTATCGTGCTTGACGTTGCAACCGGGGCACGTACTGAACGCCAAGATATCGTTAAAAAGGCACACGGCGCAGGATACGAACCTTTATTTGTATGGGTGCAAACTGAGTCTGTTGCTGCTAGACAACGTGCAACCAAACGAGCGAAAGGCAAAACCAGCCTAACGAGTGAGCAGTTTGATGCTGCCGTTCGACATTTTACGCCACCAAACGCCAGTGAACGCGCGGTCGTCATCAGCGGTAAGCATACGTATGCAAGTCAATTAAAAATTGTGCTAAAACGCCTTGTCGAACCCCGTGCAGACATGATCGATGGGCGACCAGCTGCACCGCGGCCCACTGACGGCCGTCACATAGCGGTTCGGTAGGGACACATCATGCCGATCATTCACGACGAAGAATTTGGCAAAATAACGATTCGTCGCAGTGCGCGCGCCAGCCAGGTGCGTGTGCGTGTTGCACCCGACGGGACGCTGCGCGCATCGTTGCCGTTATATGCACCGACGTTTCTTGTTAAGCGGTTATTAAAATCGTCACGTGACGAACTGCGTGCCATCCTGGCGCAAGCACAGCCCACCGAGCGCTACGAGGACGGCATGCGCATTGGTAAAAGCCATGCGCTGATAGTCCGATCGGCAGCGACGCTGAAGGTATCCCGGCACGGGCAGCAAATCATTGTGCAGCTGCCACCTGACATGTCGCTGGACGACGTGAATGTTGCACGTGACATTCGTGATGTGGTCATTGCCGCACTGCGCGTTGAAGCAAAAAGTTATTTGCCAAAGCGTCTGGCGTTTTTGGCAAACAAATACGGATTTGCGTACGAAAAAGTACGATTTTCGCATGCCAGCGGACGATGGGGAAGTTGTAGCAGCACCGGAACAATCAGCCTGAACATCGCACTGATGAAGCTGCCCTTTGAACTAATCGATTATGTCATTATTCACGAACTGGCACATACGCGGTTTATGAACCACAGTGAAGATTTTTGGGCGCTCGTATCTAAGGGGGATCCCGAGTACCGCGCGCATCGCCGAAGTCTGAAACAAGAAAACCCATCGATCTAATCCGCCATCATGTATAATTAAGCACAAGATGTATAAGGGTGGATCCAGTTACACTGCCAGGTCAGCGAAAATTATTCGTTATGCGGGGTTGTTGGTCCCTTTTATTCTGGTTATTTATGGCCTGGGCATTCAATCACGATTGATTGATTCGACCCATTATTTTGGCGATGTCAGCTTTTTTGCGATATCAATTTGGTGGATCATCATCAGTGTCGTTCAATTTTTAACGCCCAGTAAGACAAAGCGCGATTCTGCAATGCGTCTGATCGCATACCACCTGCTGGCCGGCGCTTATCTGCTGTTTGTGTCGGGTATATCAACACCATTTGTGGCGTTTTGGATATTACTGTTGCTGGCATCAAACACGTACTTTTCGCGTAACGGGCTGAACCTGAGCGTCCTGTGGTTCATTGTGGTTGTCGCGATTGATGTGTATTTTTGGTATGACAGCGATCTTAGCGTGGTGGCGTTCGACCTTATCACCCTGGTCGCTATTATCTTAAGTGGGTACGTCACACTTAGTATTTCGCGTGCGCAAGAAGTCGATCGGACGGCACTATCAAAAAGCAAAGAACAAGAATCGTTGCAGCGTGATCGCATTTTAACGATTGTTAATAATTTGGCCGATGCGATTTTAAGCACCGACAAAGACGGCATGATCCGCGTATATAACGCATCCAGTTTGAACCTGTTGGACACCAATGATAGTTTAAACGGCATGCACATCGATGAAGTCTTAAAACTTGTTGATCAGGCAGACAAAAAAGTCAGTTTGTTCGAAGAGTTGCAGCAAACCAAAAGCGCCGTCACGCGTGATGATTTGAATTATACGTTTGATGACGGCGAAGAAATTCGCCTGGAAGTAACGTATTCGCCGATTCGCAGCAGTTATAGCCGCACAAAGGGTGGCGAAACGCATGATGGATATATTGTGATTATGCGCGACATTACCAAATCGAAAAGTCTGGAAGAAGAGCGAGATGAGTTTATTAGCGTCGTCAGTCACGAACTGCGTACGCCCATTACGATTGTCGAAGGAACGATATCGAATGTTCAGGTGATGATGAAGCACCCGGATCATACCAAACAAATGCTAAATGATGCCATTGATATGGCACATGACCAGATCGTGTATTTGGCACACATGGTCAATGACCTTAGCACGTTGTCGCGTGCTGAACGCGGCGTGGCAGACAACGCCGAAGACATCGATGTCCGTGAAATGATTCACAAGCTGCACGACGAATACGGCAAAGAGGCAAGCGCTAAGGGGCTTCATTTAAACCTAGACCTGGGCGCAACATTAGGCCATGTCTTTGCCAGTCGTCTGTATTTAGAGGAAATGCTGCAAAACTTTATTACCAACGCGATTAAATACACCAAGACCGGTACGATAACAGTCACCGTTAAACAAAAGCTTGACGTAATGACCTTTGCTATTAAAGACACCGGCATTGGCATCAGCAAATCCGATCAAGCCAAGATTTTTCAAAAGTTTTATCGTAGCGAAGACTATCGGACGCGCGAGACCAGCGGAACGGGACTGGGGCTATACGTTGCTGCAAAATTGGCACATAAGATTGGGGCCAAGATTAAATTAACCAGCCGCCTAAACCACGGATCAACATTTAGCTTCACATTGCCTGTTAAAAAGTAACTGGCCGATCTGATATAGTGTGACAATGAGCCACATTATTACTTCACAGGACGACATATCTAGAATTATCTACGAAGACGAATGGATGATGCGCGTTCTGCGCGCAGCAGAAGAGATTAACTTACCTGATTGGTGGATCGGTGCTGGATTCTTGCGAAATAAGGTATGGGACTACCTATCCGGTAACGTGAGCACGCCAACGTCCGACGTTGATCTGGTCTATTTCAACGCTAGCAATACAGCCGCGGAGTCGGACTGGTCATACGATGATATGACGAACAAGCGATATGCATTTGCTAACTGGCAAATCCGTAACCAGGCGCGAATGCACGTCATTAATGATTTCAAACCTTTTACGTCAACCATTGACGGTATCGAACACTGGGTTGAAACAGCGACATGCATTGCCGTACGACTTAATAATGGCTCGCTCGAATATATATTTTGTTACGGATCAGATGACCTGCTGGGCCTTATCGCAAGGCCCACACCACTATTTACACATACGTCTCGCATCGATACTTTTCATAAGCGCGTCAAATCAAAACAGTGGCAACAGAAGTGGCCAAATTTAAAAATAATGCTATCTTGAGGTGATCGGGCGGCCTTTCCAGGTGACCGCTTTGCGTAGATAGCGCGTGGTGCTGATAAAAACCAAAACAAGCTCTTGTGCGACGATGACAGGCCACAGCAATGCACCGACCCACCAGGCCTTGGACCAGACTTTATCCAAATACAATGCGTACAGGGCCGCATAGACACACAGCTGCCACAGGGCCATGGTCTGCGTCAGGGTCCATCCGTCAAAGATTGCAGCAATGATTGTCACAGCCGGAATGTTAAGAAGCAGCAACAGCAGCATCACCAAAAGTGCCCTCCATAACCGACTACCAAGTACAGGGAACAACAAACGAATACTGGTATCAACCTGTGACCGCCACTTTTTTTCAAAACTACCACCCAGCAGGTCGGTACCGATCAAAAAGCGATAGGTCGCAAACTTGTTCAGACGGGCCGCTATCGTCGCTTCCGGTTGAATGTCGGCACGTATCGATGAAAACCCGCCCATACTTTCAATTAACAGTTTGCGATTAATCATCCAGGCGCTACTGGCGCTTGCCGGTGCATGGCGGCGATGGCGCATCAGTTCCCAAAAATAGCGCAGCGAACTAAGCAGCACGCTCCAGCGTATCCCGTCGCTGCGGCGTGGCAAGACCGATATCATCGCTGCCTTTTCTTGACCCATGTACGACACCAGTTGTTCGATCGTATCAGGCGCAATGTGCGTATCGACATCCATATATAGGATTAAACTGCCGCTGGCTTCATCCAACAGGCCCTGCAAGGCATGGTTTTTACCCAGCCACCCGTCGGGCAGTGTGGTGCCTTCAACAAAGCGGACACCGGCATGGGCAAAAGATTTAATTAATATCGATGTGTTATCAGCCGAACTGTCGTCCAGTACAATGATTTCAAGTTTAGGGTAGGTGCTGGCAACGACTCGTTCCAGACACTGCGTCATAGCATGTGTTTCGTTACGCGCTGGGATACACACGCTGACGCTGGGCAGATCATGCAGCATACTGGGTTCGCTTACCAGGCGCTTCATTGTAAAATGTTTGAACGCATACATCAGTTTGTATGCGATAAATATGCTGCCGAGTGTCAGCAGTCCGTAAAACCCGTATATAATAAGCTCGAGCATCTTCATATATGATAGCACGCTTGACGGGGGAGCCAAGAGGGGTTATAGTGGTACTTGACAGTCTGCAGTAGCAGGCTTTTTATATTGGAGAACAACGTGGCTAACAAAGCAAAAAAACCAGCACCCAAGCAAGCAGTCGCCGCCACAAACGTGACGCGCATCAAAGCAACAGATGCCAAACCTGTCAAAAAGGCAAAAGCAACCGTTAAAAAACCAAAGGCCGTCAAAAAGATCGCCTCTGAGCCAAAATCAAAGTTTATGAAAACACTGTTTTCAATCGGTGGATACTTTAAAGGTGCATGGTACGAGCTTCGCCAAGTTCGTTGGCCAAATCGCCGCGCCACCTGGAGCTTGACTGGTGCTGTGCTGATCTTTACCGCATTTTTTGTGGTATTGGTCGTCGCTCTAGATGTTTTGTTTAAATACTTGTTCGAATTAATCTTAAAATAGGAAGCCGCAGAAATACTTATGAAAAACCGATATGACAGCACCCGCCAATGGTACGCCATCCACACATACAGTGGGTACGAAGAAAAAGTAGCTGACAGCATTCGTCAGCGTATTAACGCCGTCGACATGGCTGACAAGATTTTCGACGTGATGGTACCGAAAGAAAAGCAAATTCAGATCAAAAACGGCAAACGTAAAGTTGTCGAGACGAAGATTTTCCAAGGATATGCCCTGGTTGAAATGAAACTAACCGATGAAACATGGTACATTGTCCGTAACACGCCTGGCGTCACCGGATTTGTTGGTACCGGCACCGAACCAACCCCAGTATCTGACAGCGAAATCAGCAAGATCAAAAAGCGCATGGGCGTTGAAGATCCAAAACACCACATCGACTTTAAAGAAGGCGAAGTAGTCAGCATTACTGATGGTCCGTTCAAGGGATTTGACGGTGCGATTGCCGAAATCGATACCCAAAAGGGTAAAATCAAAGTCATGGTCAGCATGTTTGGCCGCGACACCCCAGTCGAACTTGACGCGTTGCAGGTACGTAAGGTTTAATAACCTTACGATGAGCCCAGAAGCGCCGCAAGGCGAGACAAAGCCAGTAGAGTACGTGACCAACATGACCCCAGAGCGGATCGTGTTTATCGCGGCTCATACACATGACGAAGAAGTCCTGCGTAAGCTGCGCATAGAGCTGCTTAGGCGAAGCGCCAATGTACCTGAGGGCCAGCGCGAAATGATACTCGAGCAAGCTTATGCTATTGTCGACTCGCATTATAGCGACCTATTAGCGCAAACAAAGACGACCGAACTCTAGTCAAAGCGCTTTAATTGTGCTAGAATATTTTAGTTACGCACTAAATAAGCTTCAAAATTATTTAGTAAAGAAAGAAATTACATGGCAAAGAAAATCATCGGAAATTTGAAATTACGTATCCCTGCTGGTCGCGCGACCGCTGGTCCTCCTGTGGGATCAACACTTGGTCAATGGGGCCTGAACATGATGGATTTTATTAATCCATTTAACGACGCAACCAAAGAACTACAGGGCAAGGACGTTATCGTGCACATTCAGGTGTTTGAAGACCGTACCTTTACCTGGAACTCACTGGGACAACCCGTTGACGACCTGATCCGTGAAAAGACAGGCATCAAAAAGGGAAGTGGCAAGCCACACGCCGAAAAAGTAGGCAAGATTACTCGTGCTCAACTAGAAGAAATAGCTGAACTGAAAAAAGATCAGCTGAACGCAAATGACATGGAAGGCCGTGTCAAAGTAATTGCTGGTACTGCACGCTCAATGGGCGTCGAAGTCGAAGGCTAATTCACCATTCTATGAAAAGACCGCGATAGGCGGTCTTTTCTTTTTAGAGCGTTTATGCTATAATTAAGGTATAACAATCAATGTTGGGAGGCGTTAAAAGCGCCGCTACTACCACAGAAAGGGTTTACACCTATGGCTAAGAAAGCCGATTTATTGGTTGAAGCGAAAGCTTTAAACCTAGACGTTACTGTCAAAAACACTATCTCACAGATTGAGATCGCTATTGCGAATGCAAAATCTGACGCTATAGACGCCGCAGCACCTGTTGCCGAAGTTGAGACAATTGAAGTAGTTGAAGAAGTAAAAACAGCTAAGAGCGGCAAGCGCAGCGAAAAAGCGCTTGCAGAAGCCGAAGCAAAGATTGAAAAAGAAGCACGCAAAGAAAGCGGCGATACGACACCGCAATCTGAAGAAGCTGAAGCTCGTTTGACAAAGGGGCCACGTCCTGTGACGCGTCCACTGATCGAACGCCGTGGCAAAGCGTACCGCAAGGTTGCAGAACTGGTTGAAAAGGACACTGTTTATTCACTTGCAGACGCACTTGAATTAGCGGTTAAAACAAACCCTGCAAAATTTGACGCCAGCGTTGAAGTTCACGTTAAATTGGGTGTTGACCCGCGCCAAGCCGACCAAAACATCCGTGCAACCGTATCACTACCAAACGGAACAGGTAAAACCATCCGTGTTGCAGTGTTTGCACCCGAAGCTGACCACGCAGGCGCAACCAAGGCCGGCGCTGATGTTGTTGGTGACGAAACATTTTTGGCTCAACTGGACAAAGAAGTCATCGATTTTGATATCCTGGTTGCGACACCTGCTTACATGCCACGTCTGGGTAAATACGCCCGTCTGCTTGGCCCACGTGGTTTGATGCCAAACCCAAAAAGTGGATCAGTCGCCGTTGACGTTGCCAAAGCCACCAAAGAGGCAAAGGCTGGTAAAGTTGAATACCGCGTCGACAAGCAAGCAATTGTTCACCTGAGCATTGGTAAAGTAAGTTTTGGCGCAAAAAGCCTGGCCGAAAACGCAAAAGCGTTCTTTGACAGCCTGCAAAGCCAAAAACCAACCAGCCTGAAATCTGCATACGTCAAATCAACCAGTATCAGTACCACACAAGGTCCTGGTATCAAGGTTGAGAACGTCGTTAACTAACAGAAATAAAAAAGCCTCAGCCCTTTCGGGCGAGGCGTGAGTCCAGCGAGAGGGCGACCAGTACGGTCGCCCTCTCTGCATGTCAGCGTCAGATAGTTGCCCACAACCGAAATAGCTGCGCGGGAACTGGATCGTCTTCGCGACGAACCAACTCACCAATCATCTGCTTCATGACGAGCGGAGTGATTCCGGTCAGAGCGGCACCATCGGCGATGATGGTGGGCAGTTCGGTATAGCGACGACGTCCCAGCAAAAGGTCGCTGACCGACGTTTGAGCGCACCCGACTGCATCTCCCATTTTACTCATGTGTTCCTTCCAGCCATGCCCGTGAGGGCATGAGGATTGATGTTTCGACCAAGCGGAATGCGGTCAATAACACCTTACATGATAGCTATTTCACCATATTATGTCAATATACGCTAGATCTAGGAACAATACTAGGCTTGGCACGCTAGACCTGGTGGCGTCAAAAAAACCATGCATTATTGACAACACTGTGTCCGTTTTGATATAGTAATGATTAGACATCACCAAAGACAGTAGCTGTGGTAACACTTAATTCGCTACCGAGGATCATGTAAAACATACATTTTTCGATAGAGTCTTTGGCAGTGCGAGGTCCAAAGACTTTTTCTTTGCCACGCGTTATATGCTGCCTGTGTCCGAACATTCACAACTTGGTCGAATATAACAATAATCAAAGGAGCACTTTTTACTATGGCAATTACCCGCGTAAAAAAGAACACTTTGGTTGCAGAGCTAAGCGACGTTTTGTCAAACGCTAAGATGACTGTGTTCGCACAGTATCAGGGTTTGAGTGTTGCCGATATTCAAGAACTTCGACGCGCCGCACGTGCCGCTGGCGTTACAATTACTGTCGTAAAAAACCGATTGGTCCGTGTTGCAATGGGGCCGTTAGACACCTACAAAGACACTGACACATCAGGACTAACGGGCCAGTTATTGTACGCAATCAGCACAACCGACGAAGTTGCTCCAGCGCAAGTACTGCATACGTTTGCAAAAACATATGCAGCGCTTGTCTTTGCTGGCGCATTTTCTGGCGATGGTGCATTGCTGAGTGCTGATGAGGTCAAATCTCTTGCCGGACTACCCAGCAAGAATCAACTTATCGCCGAAGTGGTGGCACAATTACTGTCACCTGTGCACGACGTTACAAACGCACTTTCAGGAAACCTTCACGGTCTTCTGGACGGCGTATCTGCAAAAGCAACCAATTAATTACAATAAGTTACCTATAAGGAGGCTATTATGGCTGACGTAAAGAAAATCGCTGAACAGTTGGTGGGACTAACTGTACTAGAGGTCAACGACCTTAAAACAATCCTAAAAGACGAATACAACATCGAGCCAGCTGCTGCAGCTGTTGCTGTTGCCGGCCCTGCAGTTGCTGCAGACGCTGCTGCAGCTGCTGATGACGCTAAGTCTGAGTTTACCGTTACTTTGAAAGAAGCCGGTGACCAAAAAGTGGCAGTCGTCAAGGCTGTAAAAGAAATCACCGGACTTGGTCTTGGTGAAGCAAAGGCAATCGTTGACGGCGCACCTGCACCTGTTAAAGAAAAAGCCAACAAAGAAGAAGCCGAAGCTGCCAAGAAACTGCTTGAAGAAGCAGGCGCAACTGTCGAACTTAGCTAATTCTAATACCATATATTCGATCAGTGAATCAATTCGCTTAATACCACCCATCATGGGTGGTATTTTGTTTAGGCAAAATATACAACGCTTTGCATGCTACTACTGAAATTGGTGTGGAAAACCAGATGAATATACCTAACTAAACTGATGCGGCTTGAACCCGGCGATCATCAGCGAGGTGCCAGCCCAACCGATGCGTTGTGGTCACATGGCGCAGCAGTCTCAGAATCAAGCATGCTCTTGTCCTACCATAAGCAGTTCTGTATGATTACTGCATGACATCAATCAAAAAATCCAACAAGCTAAAAATATTTCTGCCACTTACTCTAATAAGTGCCTCTATCGTCGCGCTCTCATCTATCGTGGCCCTCGTTAGTGCCAATAGTGCATCAGATACCCCTGGGCAAACTAACGTCTATCTGACCGTACTTTCAACTCTGTATTTACTAGCGTTTCCGATCCTTTACGTATTTACGCCGCTGTTGGTGCACGCACTTTCGGTAAAAAATAACGAAAAGTCAGGGACGCAAATTGTGCTCGATGTGCTTAGTTCGATCGCGATTATTACGTTGCTGCTATGTACGAATGGCCTGGTAACGCTGTTAATGGGTCCGCCCAGCACGCCAAGCAATGATACGGCAGGATTTGCGGTGTTTTTCTTCTTTTTGCCAATCGCTGCGATTGCATCAACTTTTTTGATCGTATCAACAATCATGACACTTGTCCGCTGGAAGAAAAGCGGCGTTGCGTTGACGGCAAAAGTAATCAACATCACATCGCTTGCGAGCCTGCTTACTTACTGGGCCGTTTTGATCGCTTGGTACGCCGGCGCGTTCATTAAATAGGCCAGCCCCTGCTTGCTTCTCTCGGCAAAGATATTTGACAAAAACGGGCATGATTGGTATATATAAGGGTAATACCACCCAAAAATAGACAAAAGGAAATTGCGAGTGACCATGTCTGAATTACCAGAAAAACAAGTGAAGCGCTTACATGCGCTTATCCAAGAAGCAGAAACAAACCTAGCAGCTGCCAAAGAGCTGTTGATTAGCATTATCGGTGATGACGGTACCGTATTAACACCGCGAAACAGCAACGCTGAAGACGCCGGTGGAAAAATTGTCGAAGGCGTGTTTGATGGCCAAAAGATGGCCGGTCCTGATGGCAAAGAATACCCTGTACCCGCAAACTATGCCAGTAAATCAAAATTAGTCGAAGGCGATATCTTAAAGTTGACCATTGCCGATGACGGTAGCTTTATTTACAAGCAAATTGGCCCCACCGAACGCCGCCAAATCATTGGTACGTTGGTACAACATGACGGCGCTTATTACGTCGAGGCAAACGGCCGCGAATTCCGCATTTTACTTGCCAGCGTGACGTATTTCCGCATCGCTGTCGGTGACCAAGTCACCATTATCGTCCCTGCTGACAACCCCGAGGCCGAATGGGCCGCTGTTGAAGCCGCACTCTAGTATTGCCTTGTCACAACATTTACTTTAAAGCCATGATATTGTATAATCATGCTAGTTTTTGGTGCGCCGCATCAGAGATAGCCCATTGTCCAAACCCCATCGTAAGGTGAACACATGATTAACATTAACGAGCTCACCAGCTTTGTCAGGCTTGGTCAGGGTCTTATCGATGCCGGCGCAAGTCTGCAGCAAATCGATGACCTTACCAGTGACCCGATACGGTTGGGCGCACTGGTGCGCGAAATCAAGCGGTTATCACGCACCGACAGTATGCCAGGCCGTGAACCATCGCTGTTCCAGCTGATCGGAGAACATAAAGCGGCCTACAACAAGATCGCCCAGGTGATCTCGACCGTCAAGGAACTTAGCGTCTGTAGCCCGAGTGTTCTTCGGCCGCTGCAAAGCATTGGCCCGAAGACGCTCAGTGACATCGAGACAAGCCTTCACGCGGCTGGCCGACGCCTCAGAGGCGACAACGAGTCGTACGTCGAACGTGTCCGAGAAGTCTACCCTGACATCCTGGAAGCACCCGTCAGCGTGTTGTACCTCGACCATAATGCCCGTGACTTCACCAGGCTTGCATCAGCACTGCGCGATCTGAAAATCGACACCGTCGCTCAGATGATCCAGCAGTCACCGCAAAGCCTGGCAGGGCACACTAAGGTGACAGGAAGCATGCGACAGCGAGTGATCTTCGATGGTGACATCGAGATAACGCGCAAGCAGCTTGCAATGTTTAGGTTGTGCCTGAAAGGGTAATTGCATGGGCAGCCGATTCAGCGATGGATCGGCGTAGTCCCTATATACATGTTGTAGAACGTGCATATAGGGACTATTTTTATTGCAAACGTTATACACAAGCGGTATAGTCTGAATATCCAGAGGGATAAAACAAACAGGTGGGAATAAAGGGGGAAATATGGGGGAATTGGTTTTTACATTTGGCGCGATGGAAAGCGGCAAAAGCATGCATCTATTAAAGTCGGTGCACCAACGTGAATCAAGAGGGTTGGACTCGGTACTAATAAAACCATTGCGAGATGAGAGGGGTAGGGATCAAATCACAGCCAGGGGGTCGGTACCCGCGAGAACTGCGGACATTTTACTTGACTCCACGATGGATGCCCGTGAGGCAGTACGGCAGAACATGGGGATGCGTGGGCTTGAGGCCACAAAAACTCGAGTGTTTTTTGATGAGGCACAGTTTGGTACTCCCTCTCAGATCTATGAGCTGAAAGAAGCAGCAGAATTTGATACAAGTGGGGTTGAAGCATTTGGTCTTCGTACCGATTTCCAGTTAAACGTATTTCCGGCAGCCGAGACACTGTTCGCACTTGCAAATCGCATCGAAAAAATTACGATACCTTGTCAGTGTGGCGAAGCTGATGCAGAGCATAATACCAGACAAATCGACGGACAATACGTGTTTGAAGGTGAACAAATTGCTATCGAGGGAATGGGTGACGTGACCTATAGCTCGCTCTGTTTTAGATGCTACCGCAGAGAGGAAGAGGCCGCTAAAACACCCACGCCAGCATTGCTTTATTAAAACGTTAGCGCTATAGTAAATCCATCACAGAGGTGAAAACAAAAAGTGTAAAAAAGACGGCAGTATCATACGCACAAAGTGCTTATAATCAGTCGTAATGGGAATAGGGGAGTAAACAATGTCAAAAGCATTGTATCGAAAATATCGCAGTAAAACGCTTGATGAAGTTGTCGGTCAGACGCATGTCACCGACATTCTGGCCCGCGCCATTAAACAAGGCCGCATATCACACGCCTATCTGCTGACTGGCCCAAAAGGCGTTGGCAAAACATCAATCGCGCGCATTTTGGCGCACCAAATCAATGGATTGCCATATGACGACGACAGCAACCACTTGGACATTATCGAAATCGATGCCGCCAGTAATAACGGTGTCGAGGACATTCGTGATCTGCGCGAAAAAGTGCAGACAGCACCCGTGTCAGCCAGCAAGAAAATATACATCATTGACGAAGTCCATATGCTGTCTAAAGCTGCCTTTAACGCACTCCTGAAAACCCTGGAAGAGCCACCAGAACACGTCGTTTTTATCCTAGCCACGACCGATGTTGATAAATTACCCGCAACGATCATCAGCCGTACCCAGCGCTTTAGTTTTCGCGCAATCGGCACACCCGATGCAGTGAAGCATCTGCGTTACATCGCTGATGCCGAAAAAATTGTCGTTGATGATGAAGCCTTGCAACTGATCGCCGAACGCGGTGATGGGAGTTTTCGCGATAGCATTAGTTTGTTGGATCAGTTATCAAGCCTAACCGATAACAAAACAGGCATTACTACAGCACTGATCGAAGCATCACTTGGCCTTGCACCTAAAACACTCGTCGATCAGCTGTTAGAAAGTGTTGAAAACCACGATATTCCAGGGTTAGTCGGGCTACTTGACGGTGCATTTGATCAAGGTATCAGTGGTATTGTCTTGTCGCAGCAACTAACACAGCGCGTCCGTGATTTAGTTGTGGAGCGTCCTCAACTATTGCCGCTTCTTGATAGCCTGCTTGACGTCGCCAAGAGTGCCCAAGCAAACCTGAAATTACTGAGCGTTTTAGGAACGGCAGCAACACCAAAGCAAACGGTCAAGACCGTCGCACTTGCAACGCCAGTGCTTGAAGTGAGTGCGACGATTGCAGAACTTGAAAAACAAGCAACGAAAACAAAACCAAAACTTGTGCCTAACAGTAGAGCCGCTGACGTCAGTACTTCGAGTAGTCATCTGGAGCCCGCGTCTGAACCGACGTCGGGACCCGATTCAGACCCGGAGCGAAGCTCGACTACGAAAAGTACTGCGGCAGAAGGCGACAAAAATAACAGCGCAAAATTTGATTGGACTGCACTTGTTGAGCATGTCAGGCAAAACTATGTGGCAATTTACGGCGTTGTGTCAAAATGTCACTTTGTGTTGGACGACAAGCAACTGACGCTGTATACCGGCAATAAGTTTTATAAGAAAAAACTCGACGACGTTAAATACAGCAGCCTCATCCATAAAGCGCTTGAAGAGGTCGGCGTTTATGGACTGGAAATCCACACGATTCCCACAGCTCCGCCGCCAAGTGATAGCCAAGCTGCGGCTGTAGCTGCTATTATGGGCGGAGGAGAAGAGGTCTCGGTATAGAGCCTCGTTAGAGGGACATGGCAACAAAAGAGGTACCTGCGGGTAAAATTCCACCACAAAACATCGACGCCGAGAAAAGCTTGCTGGGCGCTGTTTTGATTGACGAGGAAACACTGGCAGACATATCCGAACACGTCACCCCTAAAGACTTTTACGAAAAACGTCATGCCATTATTTATGGCGGTATGATGCGTTTGTACGAAAAACATAAACCGGTCGACTTGTTGACGCTCACCGAAGAGTTGAAGCGCAAGAACGAGATTGAAGGCGTCGGCGGATCAGCCTATCTAACTGAACTGACAAACTATGTCCCGACTGCGGCCCACGCCGAAGCATACGCTGAACTGGTTGCTCAAAAAGCCGTCCGTCGACGACTGATCAAAGCCAGTGGCGATATTTCAGAACTTGGATACAACGAAGACACTACTACGCAGGAGTTGCTCGAAAAAGCCGAAGCCGAGCTATTCTCGGTCAGCGACCAATCACTCAAGCAAGACTTGGTCAGTTTGGAAAGCATTTTGACCGAAAGTTTTGACCGTATGGAAGAACTGCACCGCAATAAAGGATCGCTGCGTGGTGTTCGTACCGGTTGGCGCGATCTTGATACCATGACAGCCGGACTGCAACGCAGTGACCTGATTATTTTAGCCGCCCGTCCCGCCATGGGAAAGACCACGCTGGTCACCAACCTGGCATACAACATCGGTACTATCGCCAAACAGCCTGTCTTGTTTTTTAGTCTCGAGATGAGCAAAGAACAGTTAGTCGACCGTATGTTGGCGGATGCATCAGGGGTTGATGCGTGGAATATTCGTACAGGAAATTTGTCCGACGACGACTTTTCGAAATTATCTGAAGCAATGGGTGAAATGGCCGAAGCGCCTATTTTTATCGACGACACCCCGGGCGTGTCAGTGTTAGAAATGCGCACCAAGGCCCGCCGCGCGGCCCACGAACAGCCACTAGGGCTGATCATCGTTGACTACTTGCAGCTGATGCAGGGGAGTGGCCGTGATAACGGTAACCGTGTCCAAGAGGTAAGTGAGATCAGTCGTGGATTAAAGTTGATCGCGCGTGAGCTGAACGTACCCGTGATTGCATTGTCACAGCTATCGCGTTCTGTCGAATCGCGAAGTCCACAGATTCCACAACTGGCCGACCTGCGTGAATCAGGATCGATCGAGCAAGACGCCGATATCGTGATGTTTATCTACCGCGAGGCATACTATAACCCAGAAACCGAACGCCAGAATATGACCGACTTATACATCGCTAAACACCGTAACGGCCCAACCGGTAAGGTTGAGCTGTACTTCCACCCAGAACGACTGCGCTTTACGTCAGTCGACCGCAAACACGAATAGTGCCATGGTATAATCAGTAGTACCGTATGGGTATTGATTTTACATCGTTTTATATCTATCGATTCCGTTATTGGATCGGATACATCTTTCTTGCACTCCTGCTGACGTGCCTGCTGGTATTCGCTGGGCTGTATACGCCAGGTGGCATTTCAGATCAAGAAGTGGCAGCCGTTATTAAAAGTTCAACCATCACACTTACCGACATTAATAGCTTGGCAGTGACTAATCTGCCGTTTCACCTGTTGCAACAAGCCAGCATCAGCGTCTTTGGCGTCAGTGATTTTAGCATCAAGTTACCGTCACTCATCTTGGCACTGGTTGCTGCTGTTGGGCTGGTGCTCCTGCTGCGACGCTGGTTCAAGCCACGCATCGCATTACTGGCATCACTGATTGCAATCACCACCGGTCAGTTTTTGTTTATCGCACAAAGCGGCACGCCAGGGATCCTGTATGTTCTGTGGTCTGTTTGGTTGTTGCTGCTTGGCACGTTGATTGCTAAACGTGCCGCCCCGCGACTGCTATGGAAAATCCTGTTTTTTGTTGTCGCCGCACTCAGCCTATATACACCGCTCAGCATTTATGCACTGATTGCACTGGCAATTGCGGCGGTGCTCCACCCACACCTGCGTTATATATTGGGGCAACTATCAAAAGGCCGATTGTTGGCAGGATTTGTTATTGGCCTGATCATCGTGACACCACTGCTGATCGGTATCGCCAGAACACCAGAACTGGGCCTGTCGATTTTGGGAGTCCCTACTGAGTGGCCGAACTGGTCGGCCAACCTTAGCTTGCTGTTCCACCAATACATGGGATTCATGAGCGCTAGCACCACTGGGCTGATGACACCTGTATTCGGTTTGGGATCAATGATTATTATTGGGTTTGGCGTGTACAAGCTGATTAAAACGCGCGACAGTACGCAAAGTTATTTGATCATCATTTGGCTGCTGTGTTTGATACCTGTGCTGATCACTAACCCGCTTTACACCAGTGTGACATTTTTACCATTGGTGCTGTTGATGGCAACCGGCCTAAGCAGTTTGCTGGGGTATTGGTATAGACTGTTTCCGCGAAACCCTTATGCGCGTATTGCCGGACTCATTCCGCTAGTTATTCTGGTTGGCGCCTTGATCCTGTCGGGGCTGGAACGGTACGTCTATGGGTACCACTACGACCCTAAAACCGTCCCGAACTTCTCACAGGATCTACGCCTGTTACCAAAAGACACAGGGCAACTAGTCGTGTCAGCTGATGAACTGCCGTTTTATCGTGTTGTTCAAAGTCACAACAAGACGATCACCGCCACAACTACACCAACAGCAGCAACGTTTACCGCCACACGTCGTGTCCAACAGGCATCCAAAAGTTATAGCGGATATGTCATCAGTCGCATTATCACAACCACACAGCAAGACACCAGCGACCGTTTTTACGTGTATACTCGTACCCCGTAAGGTATACTAGAGTATGAAATACTGAAGGAGACCATCATGGCATTTGATCAAGTAAAGATGTTAAACAAACTGCGCAAAGCGCAATCAGAACTGAAAAAAGAAATTATCGAAGTTGAAGCAGGCGACGGTGCGGTTGTCGTGCAGGTGACTGGTGAGCTGAAAATCAAGAGCATCAAAATCGACCCAGAGCAAGTTGATCTGAGCGACATCGCCGAACTAGAGCACTGGCTTGAAATTGCCATCCGCGATGGCCTGGCCAAAGCTCAAGAAGTTGCTGCTGAAAAAATGAAGCCATTGATGGGTGGACTTGGCAGCCTGGGGCTGTAAGGACACATCTTGGCACAACTACTCCCATCGGCTTTGGTTGCCGCTATCGAGGAACTGGGCAAATTGCCTGGTGTTGGCGCGCGTACTGCCGAACGCTACGCGTATTTTTTGCTGCGTGCCGAACAGCGCAGTAGCGAGAAGTTGGCCGCTGCGATTACGCAACTGCATGCAGGTGTTAAAAGTTGTCCCATTACTTTTGCGTTGATTGATAGCGACGAAGAAGTATCATCGCTTTATAGCGACCCAAGCCGAAATAAGAAGATTATTGCCGTCGTCGAAGAGCCGCTTGATATTATCGCGCTGGAACGAACCGGCCAGTTTAACGGTACCTACCACGTACTGGGTGGTGCCATTAGCCCAATTGACGGTGTCGGGCCAGAACAGCTTCATATCCCCGAACTTCTGAAGCGCATCACCAGCGACGACGTCGAAGAACTAATTATTGCCACCAATGCCAGCGTAGAGGGCGAGTCAACCGCACTATTTTTGCAGCGCCACATCTTAGATGCCGGCATAACAGTCACCATGAGCCGTTTAGCGCGCGGTATTCCCGTAGGCGTCGATTTAGAATACGCCGATCAGATTACCTTGACCCACGCTCTTGAAGGCAGACGCGCACTTTAACCTCGTGCGTTAAAGCATGAAAAGTGGTATAGTATGCCACAGTCTCCACTCCCCAACAGAAAGGTGAGACATGTTGTTTGAAATCGTGCCAGGCATCTGGCAAATACGTGACGCTACGAGATCCGAGTTGCACGCTGTCACCCGGAAGAATGATGACGCGATTGAGTCGTCGCTCCGCGTCGTCAAGATCTTCGCGAGCGTCCTCGCGATCTTCGCCGCCCTGATCACGGTCGCCTTCATCTGGCCGACCGCTGGGACACAGTGGCTACGGACATATTGGCCGGCCTTCGGCTTCGCGATAATTGTTGTGGTTGGTTCGTGGGTCGAGCTTGATATCCTGACGAGGTATCGTGATAAGGTTGCGCTTGAACTTAACTACGGCAAACTTCGTAGTCGGTTCGTCCGCCGCGTCGACCAAAGCTTCGGCATGGTCATGACAGCCGAGGTCATGGACCTGGTTCGTGGTCCGCGAGGTTCGTATTACCGCCGAGGATTGGCGCGGTTCCTGAGCGACCCAGCAGTCGTCGAGTGGGACAAGGCCACACGGTACTGGTACAGCGCTGTCGAAGCAGCGAAGATCGAGTCGTGCTACCTCGTCAACGCGTATGTCATCAACGAAGCCAAGCGGACGCTCGAAGAGCTGGGTATCACGCCCGACAAGAAGCGCTTCGACAAGCTGCATCGCACTGCCAAGAACAACCGTGACACATCGATCAAGCGAGCCCAAGAACTGGCGCGACGAGCCGACCCGATGTAGGTAGACCTTTGGTGGAGTGGAAGATACAGGGCGCTCGCTGGCTGGACTCCATGTCCGACCGGGGAGCGCCCTCTTTCAATTTCTGTTACAATATAGTGAATGTTTGACGATGCAAAACAACTGATTGAATCAGCCAACAAAATTATTATTATCCAGGCCGAAAACCCTGACGGCGATTCATTAGGCAGCGCCCTCGCACTGGAAGAGATTTTGGGCGATATGGGCAAAGACGTATCACTGTACTGCGACGTTGAAACGCCAAAGTACCTGCGTTATTTCAACGGCTGGGATAGGGTTTCGCATGATTTTGACACGTCGGCCGATCTCGCCATAATTGTCGATACGACCAGCGACACATTAATTGGCAAAGCCCTCAAACTGCCTGGTGTGCGTCACTTTTTTGAAACCAAATCAGTGCTGGTCATTGACCACCACACATTAGTCGAATCAACACTAAGTTTCGAACATACCCTATTAAATGAAAAGGCCGTCGCGACAGGCGAGCTTCTGTATTATCTCGCCACCAGCGCCGGCTGGACGATCAACCCACAGGCAGCCGAGAGTTTATTTGGCGCAATCCAAGCAGACAGCCTGGGTATGTCGACGCAGCACACCACAGCCGAATCGTTCGAAGCCGCAACTGGGCTGGTCAAGCTGGGTGCCAGTCCGTACGCCATTGAGGCCCGTCGTCGTGAATTTATTAAAAAGGCACCCGAAATTCTGAAGTTTAAGGGTGAGCTGATAGGCCGTATCGAATATTATCTGGACGGCAAACTGGCAGTCATCCATGTCACCTGGGAAGATATTCAAAAATACAGCGACCAATTTAACCCCAGCATTCTGGTGCTGGACGAAATGCGCCTGGTTGTCGGCGTCGAAGTAGCCATTGCAATTAAAACCTACCCTGACGGTAAGCTGACAGGTAAGCTGCGGTCAAACCAACCTGTCAGCGACACGATCGCTGCGTTCTTTGGTGGTGGTGGCCACGCGTTTTCGGCAGGCTTTCGCGTGTTTGAGCCAATTGATACAATCATTCCAGAACTGCTTACTGCAACTGATAAAGCCTTAAAGGATCTGCCTGATGACACTGCAACTGCATAACACGCTCACTAAAAAGCTAGAGGAATTCGTTCCGCGCGAATCGGACGTCGTGCATTTATTTGTATGTGGGCCAACCGTATATGATTTGTCGCACCTGGGGCATGCCAAAACATACGTGCAAATGGATATATTGGCCCGCGTCCTGAAACAGCACTACGATGACGTTTTTTATTTGCAAAACATCACCGATATTGACGACAAGATCATCGCCCGTGCGACCGAACAGGGGATTGACTGGCAACAATTGCGTTCGCAGTTTGAAGTCGAATACTTAAAAGACATGACTAGCCTTAATAACACATCGGTTACGCAGTATGCCCGAGCGACTGAATATATCGATGATATTATCAGCCAAGTCAATCGGCTGATCGATGGCGGGCACGCCTACACCATCCCTGGTGATGGCATTTATTTTGAAATCACGACATTCGCGGGTTATGGCAAACTGTCTGGCCGCACCGAAATTAAAAAAGACGATTCTGAAAGTCGCATTGACCAGAGCGATAACAAACGTGGCTGGAATGATTTTTGTGTATGGAAATTCTCTAAACCGGGCGAGCCCGTTTGGAATGCACCGTTTGGCGCTGGGCGTCCTGGCTGGCACATCGAAGATACCGCCATTGCCGAACATTTCTTTGGCCCTCAGTACGACGTACACGGTGGTGCGGTTGATTTGATTTTTCCGCATCATGAAGCCGAAATTACACAAATGGAGTCGATCTCGGGCAAGGTACCGTTTGTGAAATATTGGGTACATACTGGATTTTTGACGATTGATAACGAAAAAATGGCCAAGAGCGTCGGTAACTTTTATACCATCCGCGAAGTCATCGAAAAAGGATACGACCCAATGGCAATCCGTTTATTTATGCTGCAAGCACACTACCGCTCGGCCGTTAACTTTACGTATGACAACTTAGACGCCGCCAAGAACCGTTTAGCGAACTGGCGCAATATCGCGTCCCTCCGCCACCAAACACACGATACGCTGCGTGATGATGATGAAAAAAGCACTGATGAACGAAGCGTATCACTGTATGCGACGTCACAGGCAATCATTGAAGCACTTGATAAAGACCTGGATACGCCAGCAGCGCTGACGATCATTGACGAGGCATTTTCACGCCTGGGCAGCATACCGCTTGACGACATCCACCAACACGCGCTGACACAGCTGCTACAAACTATTGATGACGTCCTGGGCCTTAAGTTACTTGAAACGACACCAGATATTGATGATGAGACAAAACAACTGATTATTCAGCGTCAACACGTCCGCGCAAACAAAGACTGGAACGAATCAGATGCATTGCGCACCCAGATCGAAAAGAGCGGTATCACTGTTCGTGATACCGCTACTGGCCCTGTCTGGGAATATACCGCTTAGTTCTTTGTTGCTTTATCAAGTTCGGCAGCAAGTGACTGCTTGCTCAGTTCACGACGCTTTTTAGCGTTCGCAAAGTATTCTTCGGCCAAAACGCGGATTGATCCTGCGCTAGGGATGGCAATAATACCCCCGACA
>ERZ724509.323-NODE-323-length-22245-cov-5.954033_pt1 | contig 22245 bp, 38 predicted proteins | sample MGYA00376042_ERZ724509 | MGnify/ENA primary metagenome ERZ724509 (study PRJEB28724, sample SAMN07190887) | wastewater metagenome | isolation source: effluent of sewage treatment plant in Hong Hong | place: USA: Christiansburg, Virginia | collected 2016-03-01 ...
TCATTTTCGACTTCTCGCGCTTGGCCATGCGAAGCACGCCCTCAACGCCATGAATTGCCGATTCCATGCCTTCAGCCTTCAGGGCCTCAAGCGCTTCCATCGCCAATTTCTTTGCTTCTTCCTTCTCGCCCTCATCGCTAAGGCCCATCTTGTCGAGAACCGACATGATGAGTTCGAGGTCTTTCGCCGCGTCGTCGTGACCCTCGCCGCCAGGTGCAGGCTTTTCGCCATCAGCCTCGGCCGCCAGTTTCGACGGGTCCTTCTCGGCTTCTTTCTTCTCGATGTTTTCCTGCTTCTTCATGCCTGCGCCCTCCACCAATTGGGTGACTTTTCCACCGGCCCCCGCCTCTGTTACGAGGTCACAGGACACGGCATCTGTTATGGTCTTACAAACTCGAACCGTCGTGATGCCCATTTCCTGCGCTGTCTTCACCTTCAGGCGGGCTGACTCAGGACTTGATTCGAGAACCTTTTCGATTGGGGTGTCAATGGCATCGCCCATCGCATTGATCGAAAGCCCGATGAACGACTTGTCGGGGTACTTCTGAGCATAGTCATAGGCATGACGCATCAGCGACCTGGCCCACTCAAAAGGCTCATCAGGCAGAATGACGACATCGCCAATCAGCTGACCTCGACCATCGTCGGCTTCAACGAACTCAATGTTCTCAAAGTGACCAAGGACATCGCGAACGGATCTTTCCGGTCGGTCCTGTTCCTCGATCCGAGACGGGTGGTCGGCATAGATTTTCTTTCCCTCAAAAATTGGGATGGCCGACTGAAGCGCCTCGCGCGTGTAGAAGAACGCGTCGTTCAAATTGCCAAGGCCCTCTTGAATCAGAATCGCCTTGAACTTGGTCCAGCCAATCACCTCGTTAAGAGGCTTCGACCGAACGTCACCAACCCCCGCCGTCTCGCGAAAGCGAATCTCAGCCTTGATCGCCAAGGCCGATTCCTTTGGTGACGCGCCGTCTCGCGTCAATGCCGCAGCGGTCGAGCTCATCTCGGTTTCTTTTTTGGTGAACTCAATGCCTTCGGCCTTCATGGTGTTGACCGTGGTTGACGCGTTCATTCCGGGGTTGTCGACGAGCATTTTCTGAACGACCTCGTCGGCGGTCTTGCTTGGCTCAACCGGCTTTGTTTCTTCGGGTCCCGCCTCGGCTTTCTTTGAAAGACGCTCAGCCCATTTCGTCAGCGCTTGGCGCATGTTGCTCCTTTCGAACAATACGACAGAGGATGTCACACTTGCCGCCGCCGATTGGAACGACGTGCGGCTCGACATCGTAGAGACTCCGATTCAAGTCTATGCCTTTTTCTCTCGCAATACGTTCCGCCTGTTCTGGACTGTCGCAGCGAGTGCCCTCGACTTCCCAGATGTATTTGTTCACGCGGTGACTCAGGTTCCTGGACCCATTGTCAGCGGCAGCAAGCTTGCCATCCCAGCCCGGTCGCCACTTGGCGGGGTTTGCGCAATACTCCTCAAAAGTCGGCATCCCGAACTTCTTCGGGTTTGCCACAAGTTCATCCATTGATTTTGGAAATGGCGATTCGTTCACGTTGTCGTCTCCTGGTCTTTGATGTCGGCTTTCTCTGTTCCCGTGAGGCCAGCTGTGTCTTCGGCTGGCGGGGTCTTCTCAATGCCTGGGTCGGTCAGCGGGTTGAGGCTTGATGGCCCCATCTGTTCGCGATCGATGTCGGCCATCTCTTTTCGGTAGTCATAATTGCTGACGCCGAGTTCCTTGGCGAAAAGGGTTGCCGCGCGGGACTTCGAAATGAACCCACGGCTTTCTGCCAAATCGATGTCACGAAGCTTGGCCGATCGGTCCTGAGTGATGAGCTCAGGGAACGTCACCTCGCACTCAGCGCCCTTGACTCCTGCACGCTCCATGAGTCGCGTGAACATTTCCTGAAGCACGCGCTCGTAAAGCTTTTGACGACGCTCGAAACGCTTAGCGACAGGCTCTGTCGCAACAAGTGCCGATGCCCTGGTCTGGCCGCCAGAAAGGTGGGTGCCGAGATACGAGACGGGAATGCCTGTTGAACAAGCAATCATCGAAAGGCACCACGAGAAGGTCGGGCTTTCCGACGACTTCCCCGCGGCTGAGTTCGACAGGTATGAACGCGTCACGCCTTCGGTGTGAATGAACTCAGAGCCAGCCGGTGGGATTGAGCCGAGTTCGGCCATCGCATCCTTATAGGCTTGAATGTCTGAGTCGTCGCCTTTGATGGTCGTATCGATCGACCACGCGGCGGCCTTCTGCATGCCGATCACCGAATAGTTGACCGTGTCACGAAGCCGCTTCATGTAGCCGAGTGCAGGGAAGTAGTCAGAGCGCCCGCGCTTTTCGTTCGATGCGGCGTTGATCTTGTAGTGCTGAATCAGGCTCGCCGGTATCTGTTGAAAGATGAACTTCGAACTCGCAACCCCTGGAGTCGTGTAGGTCTGATACTGCGTCGGTGCCAAGAACTGATAGGCCAGGACGTGGGTGATGTCTTCCGGGTGAGTGATCACCTCAGCGATGTTCGAGGGGTCAAGAACCCGGACCCGTGGAATCATCGCGCGCGGTATCTCTTGGCCAGGCTTTGGATTAAACACAATGAAGCGCTCGTTCCCTGGAAGCCAATACCACATTGACTCGCCGTAGGTGCACACCTCTTGGGCAAACTGTTCCATCTGGGTGTTGAGGTCATTGACCTTTGCGAATGCATCCCATAGCGCCTGCGCTGCGCGGTTCTCGGTGGTCAGTTCCCAGCCTCGAGAGAGGGTGAAGTCGGTCATGATGTTGACGACGGCGCGAGCGGTGGGGTCGTGGTGGAACGCATAGAATGCGGCCGAGTGCATTCGCAGGTAGTCGCGAATATAAAGCTGCTTTGCGAATGGACCACCAAGAAGCGGGGTGTAGTCCTCACCCACCCGCGAACTTGAGAAGTCGTTTTGATCGGTGTTGAAGCCGTCAATGGACTCACGAAGGCGCTTGGTGTTCTTTCTTTCAAACGACCTGATGAAGTCGTCTCGCTCGATCAGACCCGTTGTCCATCGATTCTTTCCGATCGCGATGACCCGCGCCTCGAGCTCAATCTTTGGATCTGCCTTCATGGCCTCGACCATCTCTTGGGTCGTGTGCACTTCCATCGGGTTCTTGATGTTGGCCGGAACGAACGCCTCGTTGAATTCGTACTTCTTTGGATCGAACTCAAGACCGCCAGCCAAGAGGGCCGCGCGGCTTTTTGTCGGCGTGTATTCAGCCGGCGAGAAACTGTGAGAATCTGTCTTGATCAGGGCTTTTTTTTTGGCCATCTTTTCTTCACCTCAGGTCGTCGGAATCTCGTTTAGCCACGCCTCAAATGAACCGTGGTCTACTTCGGGTCTGTCGGGAATGTTCTCAGTCGCTGGCGCAAGCGTACAGCGACAATTCAAATGAGCCGGTGGAACAATCGCCTGACACTCATCGTCAGCCCAGGCGCCATCGAGTTTCAACTTGATTTCGCTGGTCAGAAGGCCGTCTCGCTTTTCGCAGCATTCGTCTGTCCTATTGTCCAGGACCGCAATCCAAACGAAGTCATTGATGCCGGCATCGTTTGCCGCCTGCACTTGGCCGTGCCGCACCGCCGCGATGAACTCATTGGTCGCCTCGCGTTCGATTTCCCACTCATAGACGACCTTGTCCTTCATGCGACCGTTTGGCATGACGACCCTTGCAATCTCGGCCACGTCCGCAGGCGAGCGCCCGCGTGGAACGTACTCCTCAAGGTAGTCATTCAAGATCATGTCGTAGGTAGTGCGATCCATGAAGCCCAGCATCGCCATTGGTTCTTCAGCCTGTGGCTTCCCCGCCTCGCGCGCCTGAACGCGCTTGAGCGTGATCCGATCAGGCACCGGCTTTGCCTTTGGCAGAACCGTCGCAACGCGCGCCATGAAGTCCTCACGGCTTAGCGGCTTGCCGTCGCTGTCTCTGATGAGACCAACCGCCTGGGCCTGGGATGCGACCTTTCTGACGAGCCTGTCAAAATACATGCGGGCCCTTGCCTCAACCGCACCGCCTGAAACGGCGGGGGCGCCCTGAAGCGCTAGGGCGTTGAAGTTTGAGAACTTGAGCTCATGCCGCTTGTTCATCGATCGCGAGATGGCCTCAATCTCACCGGCCTTTGCGAGCGCATTGGATGTCACCCGTATGCGATGGACAAGCTTCCGATAGTGACGACTCATCATCTCGACGCGCGGCTTCATTCTGGCGGGGATGCCTTCAGCGGCCGTGCCGTTGTCGCAGTCAGAGGTGAAGGCTGGGTGGAGTTCGCGGACTGCGATCATGAGCGAGGTGATGAACTCGCCGGTCATGTCGGAAATCTCTGCGCGGTATTTGGCAAGGAGACGCTCGAGCGCTTCTTCGCGCGCGCGAGTGAAGTCACGATAGGTCTTTGACTGTGAGAGGTTCTTCTTCATTGCACCTGACCAAGGACCGCATGCGCTTTTGGCATGGCGAATATTGTGAACACGAATCGGTCAGACTCACCATGAAAAACAAAGGCCGGCTCGTCAGGCGTCGCCTCAGTCATTTCGATGACCTCAGCCTGAAGGTCAGGCACCGGGTAGGCCCTGAGCTCGATGTCACTACTCAGGTCCTCGATTGCCATGTTGGCGATGATTTCCTGTTCGGCCGAAAAGTCCTTTTCTTCTTTCATCACCAAGCCCTCACAATGACTTTTGGCTTCATGCTCGACGGCGGTTTGATTGGAGTCAATGCCGCGACAGGGTAGCCGATTGAATCGGACGGGTGAGTCAGTTCGCCAGTCTGCCCCGGGTCAAGCTTCAGGCCTGACGACTTAGACCAAGTCACGCGCTCAAGGTCTCGCTTCAGGAATGGGCAGCGAAGACGATGAACGAAGAGTTCACGCGCACCATCGGCTGAGCGAAGCTTTGCTTGCATTGCGTTGACGCGGTCTTTCACGCCGGGGTTTGCATCTGGCGTCTTGTCTTCGAAGGTGATGTTCGCTTTTTTGAGCGCCATCTTGACGATGTCCATATCGGACTTGCCGCCCGCTGCGCGCTGGCCAGCCTTGCCCGAGGCGTCGGCAACGATTCGCACCATCGGGTCGGCCCGAAACCCCTGACTGACCATGTCGACAATCTTTTCTACAAGGAAATCTGCCGCCTCTTGGGTGTGCGAGTTCTCAAGATGGACCTCGTCGAACCAGTACCATCGTCCAGCGTGTAGCTGCCCAAGAGTCCAGCACATTGGGTTGAGGTTGAAGTCGAGGCCAAGAACGATTGGAAGAACATTCGAATACTCAGCATCGGGAAGCCATGGGCACGATAGAACCATGTTCTCCTCTGAGAAGTTCGAATAGGCGCGGCCAGAGGTGAGGTCTCGGAAGTCGGCAAGAATCTCTTGCGCAAACTGCGACTCGCTCATCGATCGCTTGGCGGCGTCGAACTCCTCTTGTGAGAAAAGCGGGTTGCAGGTTGATGGCGCTTTAAAGAACGACCAGTTCTCAGGATCACTGACCGCGTTCTGGGCCAGGTCATAGAAGGCATCATAGCCGTTCGGTGTTGAGATGAAGCGGGCCTTGCCTCTTGTTGTCGTGAGCATTGGTCGAATGACCATCGGCCACAGGTCGGGGTGTTGGTCTCTGACCTCGTCAATGATCGCGCCGTGAAGCGTTTCACCGCGAAGGTTGTCGAGAACTTCGCCCGACACGAATCTGATTTCAGATTGGTTGACGAGTTTGACCCGAAGTTCGGTCTGGTTCTTCTTCAGCATGACATCGGCCACAGGCCAGAGCATGCCAATCAGGCGGCGATACATGACCCGCGCCTGCGGGAAGGTTGGGCTGACGAACCAGTATCTGGTCCCTGGCTTTTCCCAGGCCCAGCGCAGGAGCTCGTTGATGCCGTAGGTTGATTTTCCCGACTGTCGTCCGAACGAGGCAACCGCAAAGCGCGTCTCGCACTGATGCAGTTTCAGCTGCATCGAATGGGGGGTGTATAGCACTAGCTCGTTCAGCATCCCCACATCGTCACGAATTGAGACTGGTCGGTCACGTTTCTTTTAATCGTGTGACATCGTGTTACAATGTAGGTAACACAGGGGGAATGATGAAAGCCATGATTGAGGCACTACTCGAAGTCAGGTCAACGCTCATTTTCGCAAAGGAGTTCGTTGCGAAGGTGCGAAGTGAGGCATCGATGACTGCGTCAGCGCGCATGATCAACGATTGCGATTCGGCCATTCAAAAGGTTGATCACTTGTTGGCGATGATGCGGGGTGAGCAATGACCCGCGCCGAATTCAACAAGCTTTTGAAGTTCGTCGAAAAGACCAAGCGGGATTCGGAAGGGCTTTCGAAGCGCGCAAATCGCGAATACAAAAACGCCGGTTGTTCAGCAACATCACAAGGAACTGGCGACGAGGGATGGGCGAGCGTGTTCACAATGAGCGGCCAAAGCGATGGCATGTATTTCGTCGCAGAGGGTCTCAGGCAGTTACTTGATACTTTCAAGGTGGAGGGGGAAAAGTGAGCGAAGCATTGAAGCAAGCGTCGGTGAGAGTTAAGCCAAAGGTCATCGATGAGCTGAAGGCTGGCGGGGTTGACATTGGCCGGGTGATACGCGAAGCCCTATCCCATGCCCTCGCTCAACTAAGGCAGGGGAAACTTCCAGAAAGACTCAAGCGAGAAAGGTCGGACGAGTGAAACTGTGGCAAACTCTTCTTCTCTGCACGATGTTTACAATCTATTTTGTCGGCAGCATGCTGCTCATCTCGCCGCCCTAAGATTCTGAATCATCGTCCTTGGTCTGACCCATGCCGGGGGAAGCTGGCTCTGCGCTGCTTCCCCACTGAGTTTTCCACACAACCTTTTGATCTTTCTCAGCCTCTTGAATATCAGCTTCAGACTTGCCCTGAAAATCCTTGTAGTCGCTCATGACCTGACGCGCTTTGAGCCAGAAAATTGTCGCCGCCGTGTTCTTTCCATTGGTCGCCATCTTGAAGAGAGTCGCCGCAACCTTCTGTGTCGCCTCGGCCTGACCTGTGTTGAGTGACTCGCGAATCGCAGGCCAGCGCTTCACCCAATTGGTCCAGGTCCTGGGATTGGTGCCAAAGAAAGCGGCAAGCTGATGATGAGTGAGACCCAGTCCGTACAGTTTCCCCGCCGACTTGATTTGCTCAGGACTGAGTGGGCAGGTGTCTGCCTTCTTCGTTCTGGCCATTCACGCCTCTTTGTGCTCACGCCAAAGTTGAAAAGTCGTCTCGAGAACATCGCGGAGCGAAACAAAATCGGTGTCCTCTTTCCAAGAAACACCCCACATTTTGCTCATGAAATCAGCAAGTAGCTCTGTACAGATGAGCTCACGCGAGCCGTTCACATCCCACGATGGACCATTGAGAAAGTCTGGTCGCATCTTTTCTGGGCAGAGTTTCTTTAAGAGTTCGCGGGTCCAGACGAAAACAAACTGTGTTCCGATCAGCACAAGCTGAGGAACCGAGTATCTGATGCCGACGAGTGGGTTCAAAATCTCAACGGCTTCATGAAGTTCGAAATCGTCAGCCTTGAACCTGAACTCATGAATCGGCTCATAATGCTTGAGCCACTCTTCTTTTGAAATCTCGCGAGACTTTGGCCAGACGGCCTCGAAGACCTGGCGCTGTCTACCTTGAACAATCTCAATGTAGCAGTGAGAGAACGGAACGCGCTCGGCGGTTTCGAGAAGGCGTGCGCCCAGAGCCCACCATGCGGGGTTATAGGCAAAGCCAATGATGATGGTTCCATCTTGCGAATTGAGTTTCATTTTCCATGCCTCTGCTTCACGCCAGATGGTTTCATTCGAACCCAGTTGGCCTTTGTGATCCCTTGATCATTGAGCGCTTTCTGAACAGCTTTCTTGTGTGCGAGAGAAAACTTCCCGGCAGCACCAATGATCGTCGCGTCACCACCATCAATTAACACGGTGCAGGCAAAGTCAAACGGGTCGCCAAGTTCATTGAATTCGGGGCCGACTCTTATGACCCCAACAATCCATTGAACGGCGCCCTTCATCAAGACCACCCAAGCCAGCGCTTCATTTCGTTCACAAGCCAAAGCCTGCGCTCATCAGAAAGCCAATGCTCGGGCGAAGTCATGGCGTCTGGTTGCCCGTAGGATGCGGCAAGGCAGGCCGTTTCAATGTCGCCGGCATATATCATATTCACGATGTCGACGGTCTTTGTGGCTCCGGCTAAGACCTCAAGGCCAGGAACCCCCGCCAAGGCCATGGGATAGGTCACTTCCCATGCGCGCAGGCGGGCGTGCAGGTGAATGGCTTGGAACCACTGAACACCTTCGGAAATGTTCTTTTGCTTGAAGGCCAACATGATGTTTTCGCCGAACTCACGGCGAGCCAGATTGTCGGCCTTATATTGGCTATTTGAAAGGTACTCTTCCCACATCATGCTCATCGCGCAGCGCTCCGTTCAGCTGAAAGCTTCAGCCAATCGCACGACATGTTCCGCTGTGTGGTGCCAATTGATTTCACAATCTGAAAGCCGCCGCCCATGGCGTTTGCAATGCCAGGAAGGGCTGGCGCGTTGATGGTCGCGACAACCACACCGTCAATTGAAAACCTTGCCTCTTGGCCGTCTTCATCGAGCTCGACTTCCATGATATGAAAATCAAGGTCGGGGCTCACGCCAGTATCAACCACCGTCAAGTCAACACCGCCCGCGCGCGCCACAGCCTGCCATCTCCCGCCATTCACAAGGTCAGTGTACCGGAAGAAAAGGCCGTTCGTTCCATCCGTTCCGAGAGTGAAAAAGTCGCCAAGGCCACAGCGAACTGTGAAGGTTTCAGTCGGCGATGAAACGGCCTCTATTGCCAACCGCATGGCGGCTTTCAGCTTCGCAAGCGTTGGCTTGAAAATCGCGCCAGAAACAGACCCGAGACCAGCGCGGCCTGTCGCTGTTGTTCCGGTGTCAACCTGCGTCACGCCGATCGCGTTATTGATCGCATCTTGGCCGTAGGTTCCGGTCTGAACCGAGGCGCCTGTTCCTGATATGAACTGTGTGAACTCGCCCGACACTGTTCCCCAGAAATCAGAGGCCAGCTGAAAGAACCGATCCATGTCGAGTTTTTGAAGCGCAAGTTTTGTGACCTTGTTGAAGTCTACGCCAGAGACGTCGCGAAGGTACAGGAAGTCATCAGACTGTGGTTCTGGTTCATCGGCAGCTGCGATGATTGCCGCTTGAATCGCAGCAACCGCTTGGGGGTCGGTGTATGTTGCGCCCGATTGAATATCGGTCACAACACCTGCGCTGTCTTGAATGGTCAGATGGTTCGAAGTCGAGTCAAATCCGACGTAGAATCGACCCGCAGGCGGGTTTGGAACCACCGGGAAGGCGAGAGTGGGCAGTCTGATGAAACCGTTTGCCATGTTATGCTCCTATCAAAAGGCGGCCTTCTACCTGAAGGATGCCATCAAGAATCAATGAATCACTCAACCAGTATTCACGCCGCTCAGCTATTCTGACAAGTTCCCCCGCCTGAATCTCGAAAAGCGGCGCATAGAGTCCAGGGTCAACAAACTGCCCCTCAGGCTCATCAATCAAAACGACCTGACCCTCGACCACCATCTGGCCCTCGACAATCATGTCGCCATCGAGAAGCATCTGTTGATCGGCCGGAACCGTAACGGCAAGACCACTCTGCACCGTGTGATAGCTGAAGTTTTCAGCATATACAGGCGGGGGTGGAACGACGGTCTCCTTCATGTCGTCAAGAAAGACACAGCCCTCAATGATGAGCTCGTCTTCAGTGATGACGCTTTTCCCAACCAAAACCATCTGCTGCCCGGATGGAACAGTGAGCTCGTCTAAGACTTCAAAGAACGAGAAGTTCTCATCGGGTAGCGGTGGAAATGGGGGAAAGGGTGGAATGACAAGCTGCTGTTCAAGGATGGCTTGGCCTTCAATGATGAGCTCGTCTTCAACAACGACCGACTCTTCGGTCAAAAACATTTGCTCGCCCGACTCGATCTTTGTCGGGTGAGACACTTCGAAATAGGAAAAATTATCACTCCCCTCTAGTTCGTCACCGGAGGGGAGTCGCTTGATTCTACCGCCGTCAAGAATGAGCGGCTTTTGAATCATCAGAGAACAATCTCGTCAGCCATTTCGACGTCCATCGCTGTTGCGCTGATGGCTGTTCCAAGGAACTGATGAATGACCGAACCCGGCAGAACCGGAACAGTCTCAGTCGGTGCCCCGCCTGCGCCAAGATACTGGCGAGCGCCTGGGGTCAAACCTGAAAGCTGTGTGTTCTGGCCTTCGAAGTAAACCGTCGCGTTGTTTCCAGAGGTGACTGCGGCGAGCACGAAGCCGTTTGCGCGGCGGTCGTTTGATGCGTCAGCCTTTCGCACGTTCTGAGTTCCGGCGTTGTCGTAGACGTTCACAAAGTCGCCTGCGGCAAGGTTCTCGGAAGCAAGAATCGCTGCCGTGGCTGGACCTACGCCGACCGGCATGACTGAGAGGTCAAGCTTTCCCGTGCCGTCGAGCGCTGGGATTTCGCCAGCGTTACCGGCGCCAGCTGAGACGACTGTCGCCTCGACCATCGTTTCGCGACCACTCACAAGTGATTGATATTTGTCAGCCATAGAACCTTCCTTTCAGTTACAAAACTATTGTTCGGCGGGGTTGGATGAAGACGCTTCCGACCCCTGTCGAACGAGCGACTTCAGTCAGAAATCCTGACACGGGCACGACGTCTGTCAATTGCCCAGTCGGCGAAACGTAATATGACGCACCACTTGGGGCTGAAAAGAATGCGTCCGCGAGGTCGCCAAGTGGCCGGACTGTGACTGGGTTTCCACTTGATGCCGACGTCACCGCAACACCAATCGCCTGGGCCTCGTCGAAAGTCGTGTTCTTTGAGGCAAAGGCTTGGCCGCCGATGATTCGGATTGGTTGAAGGGCTGAGATATTTTCGCCGGCAACATAGGTCCTATCTCCGGTTGCCGCGGCTTTGGCTTCTTCGATTGCCGATTGGACCTCGTCGGCAACAAAGCCATTTGACGAATTGTCGAAAGGTACTGAGCCAGCAACGGGCGAAACGCCAGACATCAGGCCCCCTCTGAGATTTCAACCTGAACAGTGCCGGACTCAGAGACGATGAAGACGTCAACGACTGGACCGACGTTTTGAACTAGAAGCTGGTCCTTGAAAAGTTTGAAGCCAACCGTTGACGAGATTGAATTCTCAAACCCCCACCGACACTTTCCATTCATCGGCATCGCCATCACGATTTTTCGATTAGCAAGGTTTGTCCCGCCAACCCTGATGGCGACAGGTGTTGCGCCAACAGAAATCAGGCTTCTTTTTCCTTCGATGTTTACAAGGTCAGACGAGACCGTGATGGTCCCGGTTACAGGGATTGGTTCACCTGGACCATTGGAAATCTTTGTGTGAAGCCTGCCGCGCCCGTCAGCCCCCGGCGTGTTGCCAAGGTTCTGTTCGTCGCTATCCATGAAAAGCGCTGTTCGTTGACTCATGGGTTCGATGCTGGCGCCTTAATTATTTCGAATCAAGCGTTGACAGCCAAAAGGCGCGGGCCGTCCAGACTCGACCATCGGTTATGGGCGGCGATCTTTCTGCCGTCGCTCCATGTCGTCCATAAGTTTCTGAATTTGTTCGCGGCGGTTGACCTCAAAATCAGCAACAGGTTGGCCATCAGGCATGCTCTCGCCGGTCAACATTTCCCTTTTCTGAACAGGTTCAGGTAGCGCTGTCGGAAACTCGCGAAGAAGGCTTGGAAACTTGGCGGCGTCGATAGCGAAGTCTCTGACCTGGGCATAGAATTGGCCGGGGTCGATTGTCACCCCCATGTTTGTGCAAAGAAAACTCCACCCGCCCCACCTCTGAACGACTCCCCACCCCTGCGCGCCGATATAATGCCGCGCCAAACTTTCGTTCGAATATCCAAACTTGACGATTGCGCCTTGGATTGATGACGCAATGTCCCGTGCTGTTATTTCGGGCGATGGTGTCGGTTGGACAATGTCGCGAATCTGAGCCGGCAGCGGCATGAATTTATTTTTCGGATCGCGGCGATAAGCATTCAACGCCAAAGCGACTTCGCGAAATGGCAAGTCGTCGAGGTCTTCGGCGTACATTTTCAGAACTTGGTCCTCGATTTTGACGCGATAGTATGCGGCGAGCAGAGCGAACGCCTGAGACACTTTTGATAACTCCCCTATGGTCATGTAGCCCCCCCCAGTCTTTGAAGCTGATTGGCGAGCGCCTGGGAGCTCTCAGCAGCATCTGAGTCTCGGCGCGTGATCACTTTTCCGGTCGAAACGTAATGCTGCACCTTGGCAAGGTTCGACATGAGCGACTGCACGTCGTGCCGTTTTGAAATGAACCACGAGTCGGGCATTTCGAAAAAAGCTTCAACGATGGCAATTGCCTTTTCGGCTCCCAACCCTCTCGCCAAGTCCTTCAATTTTTTGTGGTCCTGAGGCAGGAGCGGTGCGCGAGCGTGGTACTTGTCGCGCCAAAGTTCATAGTACCGGCCAATCAGGTCAGGGGTATCGGCGGCAGCTGAAAGCTGCGCCCCCGCCGGAGGCGATTCGATGATCGCATTTTCGTCCGGGTTTTTCGTCGAGCGTTTCGACGAACGTGCAGAACCTTCACCTACTATCCTATCCTTTCCTATCCTATCCTTTCCTATCCTATCCTTGCGTCGATTGATCGACGAATTGTCGTCGAGCATTCGTCGAGCATTCGTCGACACAAACTCGTTAACTACTGGAATCCATTCAATTTCAGATTTTAGAACAGGCGGCTTGCGTGGCCGATCTATCTTTTGATGATTCCAATTCGTAACGGAAATCCATCTGAAATCGGTTGAAAGTTGAATCAAACCGGCTTCGAAGAGAATCTGAATCCACTTTGAAACGTGTTGGGATTTGAACCGAGGCATGTTTGAAGCGAGTTCGAAGCTGTCATTTTGACACTTTCCTTCGTCGTCGCAGAAGTTCCAAAGACCAATGAAAAACAGCGCGCATGACTCACTGAGTCTTAGCACTTTCCCGTCTTTCCAAAATTCTGGTTTTATTGTTCTGATTCTCGCCATTTTGACGCCCCCAAAAGATTGACACCATGGCGGCCATGTGAGAATGGTCTCAGCTGTAGCCGACATTTTTTTGCTGAGAAACGTATGGCAAGCCCTTTGTCGCAAGACAAGGGGTTTTTTATTTCCAGCACTTTCGACAATCGTTCAGTGTCACGTTCAATATATTGGGCATTTTGTGGAATGACTTTTCGTCGCCATTCAAAATCAAACCTTGACCTTTGTTTCTGGCTTTGAGAATCAGGCCCAGCCTTTGAGGGGCACAGGCGTGGGGAAGGTTTCGCGGCCGACTCCACGTCTGGACTTTTCTCAACGGCAAAGTCGAAACAAACCCTCAAAGGAGTCAAGTCATGTCAGACGAGGCCACGTCTCAGCCATTGCCTAAGGCAGAACCAACAGTCGCAAGCTTCATCGCAAACCACGCAAAGCCTCGCGAATTCGTCGTGAAGCCAAACCTTTGGGCAGCGCTTGCCCGCGCGCAAACCGAAATTGAAAACGTCTCAAAGAACAAAACAGTCAAGGTGAAAACCAAGGCTGGCGGCGAGTACAGTTATGAGTACGCGACACTTGACGCTGTTCTTGAGGCCATCAGAAAGCCGCTTGCAAAAAACGAACTGTCGGTTGTTCAGGTCCTGGTTCCGACATCACAAGGAAAGATTGCCCTTCGAACGATTCTCGGCCACGCATCAGGCGAAGAACTTGTTTCAGACATGCCGATTGTTGTCGAAAGCGACGATGGCCGCATGCGTCCGATGCAATCACTTGGATCGGCGATCACCTTTGCGCGTCGATATTCGCTTCAAAATATTTTCATGCTCGCCGCCGATGACGACGATGACGGCAATGATGGGCAAGCCTTCATCCAACCAAAACAGCGGCAGGCGCCGCCAGCCACAAAGCCAGCCGGCCGCGCTCAGCAATCACACAACGACCCAAGCCTTGAAGTTCCACCACCGTCAGAGCCAAAGAATCTTGGCGATCAATTGATTCCATTCGGCGGCGCGCAGGTGAAGGGAAAAAAGCTGAGCTCTGTTCCGCTTGAGACACTCCAAAAGGAATGGGAATACTGGAGCGCGAACGCAAAGAACGACCAGACAAAGCGCTGGGCCTCTATTCTTGAAACGTATCTGAACCAAAATCTGAAGTAGTTCAGTTATGCAAAAACAATCCGACCCAATGCTCAAGATGGTTGAGATAGAGGCAGAGCTCGCCATTCAGCGCGATCACTCGAGGCGCCTTCTTCTCATCACATGGCTTTCGCTTCATGACGCCGTCGAGGTTTCAAAGAAGTCGGCGCGCGAGAACCTTCGCGACCACGAAAGAATCAGACGGTGCGAAGCCGTTCTGTGTGATGTCGAAAAATGGATCAAAAAAATGAGGGCTGACGATGCAGGAAATTAAGGAACTGAAAAAGCTAAGGTCCGAAGCTGAAGCGAGAGGGCTTGACTACATCACTCTATCGATGCCGCGCGGGCGCGTGTCGGGCGTACATAAACGCGCGCGAACTCCCTTCGGCCTATGCCCAATCGACCGAATGTCTGAACACACGCTTTGGTTTCGAGTGTCGACCAAAAAAATAAATCAATGGATCAAAGATTGCGGCCATAGGCCATAACAGCAAGGGGGACAGATGAACTTGGTTGGAACCAATATTGTGGTTTTTGACTGCGAAATTGAAAACGTGATCGATGGGCACGCGATCACTTGGAATGATCACGACAAGATGGGCCTCAGTGTTGCCTGTCTTTACGACTTCATGACCGACGACTATTCGGTTTTTTTCAAGGAAGACGTGGCCGAACTTTGTGAGCGGCTGAACTCTGCTGACCTCGTCGTGGCCTTCAATCAAAAAGGTTTCGACAATAAGCTGCTGAACGCCTGCGGCGGTCGTGTTGATGAATCAAATCATTTCGACATGCTGGAAGAGTCTCGGCGCGCCACTGGTTGGCGAGATGGTGACAGATACCCGTCAGGCCTCACGCTTGATGCCCACCTTCTGACGATGTTCGGTGTCGACAACATGAAGACCGCCAATGGTGCGATGGCGCCGGTTTGGTGGCAAGAAGGGAAGCGCGCGCGCGTCGTTTCTTATTGTCTCGCTGACGTTAAGAGAGAAAAAATGCTTTTCGAATTCATTGCAACGAATGGCTTTGTTGAGACTAAGGTGCATGGCATTCGTCCAATAAATATCGACGCGATCAAAAAAGCTTTCGTGAGAAAATTCGAGGGGACAAATGAAAACTCAGAAACAAAAGCGTGAAGACGACGGCGCAAAACACTTCTACTATTTGTCGGTTGATCTTGAATCGGAAGAGAAAAACATTCTCATCAGAATCACGGCGAAACGGAAGCCAAGCGCGACAACGAAGCCGGCCGGTCGAGAGACATGGATCATCAGCCAACTAAGCGGCGGCGAGTTCGTTCAGCCAAGTTTCCCAGAAATCACATGGGGAAATCTCAGTAAATGTCAGTTCATTGGGTTCACTGTTTTATAGCGAGGGGTTGGCAATGCAGCATCTGATCGGGCAAGACGTTTTTATTGATGGATCATACTTGGGCGACAATCCAATCAAAGGAAACATCAAAAAGATCGACGGCCCGTTCTTCATCATAAAGCTAGAAAGTGGCGAGTACGTTGAGCGAATCTTTGAAGAGTTTACTCCGGTCAATATGGTTGATTGGGTCTTGGTTGAACAGGCGAAAGATTGGGACAGGCAAAACAGAAAATAGTTTTGGCAGAGCGAGCGGTCGGCGTTGAAGCTGTGGAGGGTTGAGCGTGATGGCTCTGATACTGCGAAAGCGGAGTGTTACCACTGGAGAAACGCTGCACCGCTCGCCGAGCCTTTTGAAACGCACAATGGGCGATCAACAGAAGTCACACACGCCTGAAGTTCTAGACGATGGCGTCGCGTAAGTTGTGAAACTTGGTTGATCTTGGTGGTTCAGGGCCATGACACCAACTTGATGACTCTGCGATCCGAGTTCGCCTGGGACTCGGGGAGAGTTTTGATTGGAGTGATATGAATGGCTTGGATTTATTTTCAGGAATCGGAGGCATCAGCCTCGCACTCAAGCCTTGGGTCAGAACAGTCGCATACTGTGAAAGAGACCGATACGCTCAAGCTGTGCTGCTGTCGAGAATGGCTTCTAACGAACTCGACCGAGCTCCTATCTGGGACGACGTTACATCGCTCAACGGGGCCATGCTACCAAGTATTGACATCATCTTCGGAGGGTTCCCATGCCAGGACATCAGTATTGCAGGGCGCGGTGATGGCATGGGTGGAAGCAGAAGCGGTCTTTACACGCAAATCGAAAGAATTATCGGGGAAACAAATCCAGCTTTCGTCTTTCTTGAAAACGTCCCTGCGATCAGGACTCGCGGACTTGGTCGTGTGGTGTGGGGATTGGCCTCGCTCGGGTATGATTGTAGATGGACGGTTGTTTCTGCCGCCAGCGTTGGAGCCCCGCACTTGCGCGAAAGATGGTTCTTGCTGGCTGCCGACTCCGAGCGCCTCGAGTGTTGGAACAAATCAAGGCGGTGGAGCTGGCCGCCAGGGGCGAATAAGGCCAAGCCTGGAAACGATGGCTCGCAAGAATCTTTGGCCGACACCGAAGGCATCCGACTCAAATCCTTGCGGAATGCAAGCGATGCTTCGTTACAACGAGCGGACAGGGCGCAAAACGCTCATCACAGAAGTAGCGAAAAAAATGTGGCCAACGCCGAGAGCGTCGGAAGCTGGGCGGGAGCCGTCGAGCATCAAGGACCGCGGCAACAAGACGACTCTTTGCGAGAAAATTGGTGGTCAGTTGAACCCAATGTGGGTCGAGTGGCTAATGGGGTTCCATCCAGGGTGGACAGAATTAGATGCCTGGGCAATTCAGTGGTTCCGCTCCAAGCGAGAGAAGCGTTCAAAAAACTGATGGGGGTTGAATGATGATAGACTGGGAGAACTTTTTTGATTTAGACGACTTTGTTGGCACCAGATGGATGAAAGAAGAAATGCTAAAACACTGCAACGCCAAGATCCGCGAGGCACTCGAGGCAGCGCCGAAGGTGTATGGTCATTCACAGTTCGACTATGGATGGACCGCAGCGAAAGCCAAACCGGACGATATGTCCGCACGCCTCATCGACGTGAAGCCGATTGAGAAGGGGGAGCCATGAGCCCGTTCATAAAACTAATTAGTTGTGCTGCGCCAGGCGACAACTTCACGAAAGAAAGACTTGAGCAATGGTATTCCCACCATGTGATAGAGGTCGGACAGTCATTCTCAGTTTCACGACAAGAACTTGTTCACTTTCAAAATATTGAATCTCTATTGGATGAAAGGCGCAACATGGCCTTTCAGAGGCTAGCGGATAAAATAAAAAGCATGAAGATCGCTGTCCACGATCGTGAAGATATGGGCACGAGTGTAGATGAACGAATTAGAATTTTTATGGTGAGACCATGACCAAGCCGATTGAGAAGAGGGAGCCATGACCGCAGACAAAGCGCCGCGAAACTGTAACCACTCATGGCATCACGCTTGGCACAATGAGGATTGTACTTACGAGCCTGATCCGTGCAACTGCGGATTCGATAAGAGAATCGCAGAACTCGAAGCCCTCGACAAAGAAAGCGAAGGTGCGGGGTGAGTGGAACTGTTCTCAGCAGCGGAAGCCGCAAGATAAGAAAGCAAAGACGATGCTGGGGATGCACAGCCAGACTAGAAGTCGGATCAGTTGTCTATTACAGTTCGTCGGTTGATTGTGGGTCGGTGTCTACAGCCTACTGGTGCGATGAGTGTGCGAAGGCTGATCTTTATAAACTTGGGTTTGATCTCGACGACGGAATTGGTTACGGCGAGATTGCCTTGGCTAGAAAAGAAAGTGAAGGTGCGCGGTGAGCGACAAGGACTACTCTCCACACGAATGTTGGTGCGACACGCAGAACAATATCTCAGATCGCTGCAACTGCATGGTCTCGACCTATATCGAAAAGATTGAAGACATGCAGGCTCGCATCGAGATGCTGGAGACTGCCTTGAGGTTCTATGCCGATGAGGGGAAATATGATTACGACCGTACCCAGGGGGTTAATTATATTTGGAATGACCTTGGAAAGACAGCGCGCGAGGCGCTCGAGGGCTGACAAGTCGTGTTGAATCACAGAATCGCGTGACTTGGTTGGATCGATTTTGCAAGTTCTGAACACACCTCAAAGTCGGCCGACAGGCCTCAGGAGATTGCACAAAATGGAAAAATTCATTCCACAAAAAACCCCGATTGCATCCAACAGTCTTCAATCTCTTGTCGTCGTCACCATAATTTCAAACCCGGTTCGCTACCGATCTAGATATGAGCTCTATTGGAAATTTGAAGAAGCCATGCGACAGGCCGGCGCGACGCTGATCACGGTCGAGCAAGCCTTTGGTGAGAGACCTTTTGTTGTCACCGAGAGAGACAACCCGTTGCACGTTCAGGTGCGAAGCATTGATGAACTTTGGCACAAAGAAAACATGGTGAACATTGGCATCAGTTATGCCTCACAGGTGTTTCCTGATTGGAAGTATCTCGCTTGGGTCGACGCCGACGTGATGCCAATGCGCCCGGTGCGCGAATGGCTCGAGGAGACGGTTCAACAGCTTCAGCACTATCAGGTCGTGCAGATGTTCAAGACCGCATTTGACCTCGACCCGAATCACAATCTGATCGGCCAGGCTCAACAGTCTTTCATTTCGCGCTATATGGACAGCGGCTACCAACTGCCGGTCAAGGGTGGGTTCTGGTCTGACCGATACTACATGGAGCATGGCCATCCCGGTTACGCGTGGGCGGCCACGCGCGAGGCACTCGACTATCTCGGCGGCCTGATCGACTTCGCGATTCTTGGTGCCGGCGATCGCCACATGGCCCTTGGTCTTGTTGGTTGCATGGAACAAAGCTTTGAGCACTTGAATCAGGCATACCGCGACCACCTGATGGAGTGGCAAAAGCGAAGTGAGCGATGGATCAAGCGCGACATCGGCATTGTTCCTGGCTCAATCTTTCACTTTTGGCACGGGAAGAAAAAGGACCGCCGCTACACTGACCGCTGGAAAATTCTCAGAGACAACAATTTCAATCCGGCGACCGACATCAAGAAAGACGCGCAAGGCCTTTACGTTCTTGAAACCTGGACCTCTCGTCAAATCATGATGCGAGACCAATTGCGCAGCTATTTCCGATCACGTTCAGAAGACAGTATCGACTTATAAAGGGGGACCAATGAAACCAAGTTCAGAACAAAAGCCAAGCGAAATTGCCAGCCGATTCACAAGCCACCTTCCAACACCCGACGTCATTGAGAAAATGGCGACAATCAGAAGGAAGGTGCGCGAGCTCGCATTCTTGATTGAAGAAGAATGTCCTGAGTCTCGCGAAAAAAACACCGCTTTGACTCAGCTTAGTTTCGTTATGATGAGCGCGAACAGTGCCATCGTTCAACAGTGCCCGATCAATCTTGATGAATTGCAGGGGGACAAATGATGTCGAAAGAGAACATCGCCATGCAGCTACATGCGAACGAAAGAATCAGCAGAGCAAAGGGTTTCTGGGCGCGCGCTTTTGCATCGGCGTCGCCCTATGCTGTGCGCAGAAACAACCGCAGAAAGTGGAAAATCAAACGCCGCTCAGGCATTAACTAGGGGGACAGATGACAATTCAAACGCTCGCAAGCCAGCTTGCAAAAATGGAAGGCAAGAAACACCAAGCATCGATCGGCGATATTCGAGAACTTCTTCGAATGCTCGCTGGTCTCGAGGCGGCCCACCGAATCGTTAGCCTGAAAAAAGATCAGTCGGTTGACCCCGCCACAGACGGCCCGCTTGAGGCGCTTGCGCTGAAGGCTGTTGAGATGGCGAAGAAGGCGCTCGACAAAGAATCAAAGAAAGCGAAGAAGGCGGCGAAGAAATGAAGCGAAGTTCAGGCGTCGTTCCGATGATGTTCTTCCTTGGCTTTATTGTGGGCGCAGTTTTCACGATGATTGCGCTGACAATCCCACCGGGGCATTGACGTGACACAGAAAGACCTGGACGAAATACTGGCGATCGAGACCTCAATCCTTGAGGTTGAAATCAAACGACGCCTTGAACTTGTTTCTGTTCTTGATGAAATAGCAAAGCGCGCGCTCATGCGCGTGCGCGATTCTCAGAGCGAACTTGAAAACGCACGCCGCAGGCTTTCGACCATCAGGCACCTGTCCTTGACACGCGGCGCTGAGGCAAGTGAGAATTCGGAAGGGGTGACGCGATGAGTTTGGAACAAGTGAAACGCATTCTCGAGTTCTACGCCAACCCGAACAACCACCTTGAAGAGACTGTTGGTGGTGTTCGAATGGTGATCAAGTCCCCTGTGGCGATGGAAAAGGGTCAAAGGGCCCAGCATGCGCTCAGACTTTTGCACGAAATGGGGGTGTCTGATGAATCCGCAGAACGTGACCTCAAGCATCGAGAGACTGAAAGAGTCGTGCGAGTCCCGCTCAGGGGCTGAGTTTGTCACCGTCGAGAAAGAGGCTGTCGAAAACCTTCTTTCTCACGTTGATTTTTGTGAGCGACTTCTGACAGCATCTCTTTTGGATGCAAAATCAACCACCGAAGAAACCATCGAAGACCTTTTTGAATTCTGAAAAGGTCATCTATACGGCGGCGCACAGGTCGCGAGGGCTTGTCGCCCCGCCTGAAACAGTCACCGTCATCAGATGGGATGAGAAAACAGAGACTTATTGCGTCCGCGATCGCAAGGGCCGCTATCGGTTTCTGAAGGAACAGTTTCTTCATTCTCTCAAGACAGGTGAAAAGTGAGCCAGGTCGCCGATGCGTTCTCTGTTTTGATTTCAGCAATTGAGCGAGACAATGGCCCGAGGCTTTGCAAGGGGTTCACCGTGGTCGAGCGCCACATTGTGAAGAAAAACCGCAGGCCGATTTTCATGCGCGGGTCGCGGCCATTTGTTGGGAAAAGCGACGACCTGATTCATGCCCAGAACCACCTCGAACTTCATTTCGAGTCAGCGCTCGAGGCCGCCCGCGGCGGCAAGTCGATCGATGAACCTGTGTGGGTCATCTTTTGGTTTGAAATCCCGAAGTCCTACGCGATCACCAAAAAGGGTGAGGTCAGAAAGAACCTGGCCGAACTGTCGAATCTTTACGAGTTACCGCAGGACTGCATGGAATCGGCCGCACTACTTGTGAGCGATGGCCAGATTCAGGCCCACGACTTCAGCCGAATCAAGCTTGGTGACACCTGGGCGCTTCACTGGGCGCTGTTCCCAATGAAGGCCTCGGGCTTCTAGGAGTCAAACGGCTTGAGCCATCCCAGGAACTTGAGCCCTGGCTTCTCGCTAAGCGATCGCTTGCAATGATGGGCGCCCCCGCCGTCGCGTACAGGACGGCCCTGGCTGTCCAGCCCTTGAGTCGTGTTGCCTTCCTCGGTGAATGCCGAGAGTCCGACCTTGGATTTCAGGATGAACGTGTGGCCGCTTTTGGATGGGGGATAGTTGAGGCATCCAACGTGCCCAGTCGCTGGGATTTGAGTCACGGCCTTTGAATACGACTGATGAAAGACCGTGTAGACGTGTTCGCCTGCCGCAATTGGCGAGACGATACCGCAAGCGTCTTCAACCCAAGCGATGCAGGTCTGAACGAACGACATACACCAAGCCGAGGCGTCAGGACCGCCAACCGTGTCTTGGATCTTTGAGACGATTGGCCCCTTGTTCGAACCGCTCGGAAGTTCTTTGACGTCCATTTCGACAATGGCATCGGCCACGGCCCATACCAGCCAATTGTGTTTCGCTTCGCGCATGGCGTTGAGAACAGCGAGCGCACCGTGGCGCTTGATCATTGCCTGATCGATGAGTCGCTTGAGGCCAGCGTCGAGCTGGCGACCTTTTCCTTGAACGCCGGTTGAAACGAAACCGTTCACGATGACGTCGTCATTGATGACGCCGTCTTTTTCTGGTTGCGGCGGCGTGCTTATGATCGGAGTCGGGTCGATTCGGTCGGACTCTTGGCGCTTTTCAAATAGACGTTTGAAAAAACTGAACAACCATTTCATGGGCTGGTTCCTTGACTACATTGGCGCGAGGCAATCTCGCGAAGCTGTTTCACATAAGAGTCGACAGCATTC
>ERZ724509.325-NODE-325-length-22172-cov-5.228467_pt1 | contig 22172 bp, 27 predicted proteins | sample MGYA00376042_ERZ724509 | MGnify/ENA primary metagenome ERZ724509 (study PRJEB28724, sample SAMN07190887) | wastewater metagenome | isolation source: effluent of sewage treatment plant in Hong Hong | place: USA: Christiansburg, Virginia | collected 2016-03-01 ...
GCAACTTCTGCTGCTCGGCCTTGGTCCGCTTGACCTTGATCGGGGCCTGGACATGAACGTCAGAGGCGTCCGTCATCTTGGAGATGAGGTCGCGCATCTCACGGGGATCGATGGCCCCTCCGTAGAGGAACTCAACGACCTCGTCCAAAACGTCCATGTCTCTATCCTCCCGACCCTGTCCCATTACTTGACCTGCCAGTCCTCGTGACTGAAGTACTCAAGAGCAACCCTCTTACGAAGAGTAATTCCCACAGCGCTCTGCTCAGGAGTCGGCTCAAGATCCTCTACGTCTACCACCTTGTAATGACCGACAGGAACCCTGTCCTCTTCTCCCTTAAAACCAATGGCGTCTTCCATGTAAAAAGTAACTGCCGTCTTACCGCCGAAAGAAGAATCATCAATATCGTCGTAAGTGTGCTGGCCGTAATACGCTTCAGGAAGATCCCTAGAAGAGTTACGACGAGCCTCTTCCCAGTCCGCGTTCTCCATCTGAAGAGCAGGAGACACCGGTCCGAGAATGCCGAAGTCGAACAGGTAGCCGTGCTCCTCGGTCCACGAGCGGCTGAAACTGAACGTGTCGCCCAACTCAGGGTCGTAGTCCTCCAGAGATACCTTCTCTGTTCCCCTGCGAACCTCAAGAGCGTTGTCCTGAGCGTTGTCCAGGGAGAAGCCCAGGAAGCCGATGGGCTCAGGCTCGGGGAGAGGCGGCTTGCCGCCACCAGGGTCTACAGGAGGCGGGGGAAGGCCCAGGTCCAACTTCTGACCGGACTTGGTCTGGGTCACGTAGTAGACGACAGTGTTGGTCTGCGGAGCAGCCTCGGCACGAGTCCTCTGCCGCACGCGCTGAGCGGCAAGACCGAAGGAAGTTCCTCCTGAGCCGCCGCCAAAGTCACTTCCACCGCCGCTAGTCCCGAACTCAGTGGCAGCGCTGGTGCCGAACTCGGTACCTGTCTTCTCTTCCGGCTTCGTCTCCTGCTCCGTATCTACCATCGTGCGCAGCATGACCCTGGGCTTCTGGGGAGCGAACTCGGTCTGGCGAGCACGACGAGGAGCAGTGGGGTGCTTCTCCTGGTCATCCGCAGCCTCGCGGTACGTCCACCCGCGACTCTCACGGCTGGAGAACTGGCCGTCGCGGTCACGGTTGTAGGGGTCGCCAGGACGAGCCTTGGTGATCAACTCCTCCAGGCTGTTGCTGTAGCCCTCGGGGTAGACCAACTCGATGCGACACCGGCAGTTGGGGTGGACGCCAGGGGCGTAGAACTTCTCCCCGTTGTTGGCGTGGAACTTGGACTTGAGGGGGATGACCCGCTGGTGCAGGGGTCCGCACACCACGCAGACCCGTTCGTCGTGAGCGGTGTACCAGCGCTTGCGCATCCCCAGAGGAAGGTCCCCTGAGACCTCCTGAGCCATCCAGACGACGTTGCGGGCGGTCTGGATGGAGGACCAGGCCTCGGTGTCTCCGAAGCGCTTAGCGCGCATCCCCAGGGCCGTCTCGACCATCTTGACCGACGCCTGCGGGATCGGGTCGGGGATGTATCCGACCTTGATGCCCTCGCTGAGCGCAGTGACGTAAGCCTTGGTCCCAGGACCATCAAGACCGTAGCCAGCCACAGACCGCTGCCAGGCCAACTCGGCAGACCAGCGAGCGTTCATCTGAGCCTGGAAGCCGTCGAGCATGGCCTCCGCAGAGGTCTTGTGCATGTACTCGCCCAGCGACTTCACGTAGGCGTTGGCCAGAGTCTCCAACTCCACCTGGCTGATGGTCCGCACGTCGTACGAGCCCAACTGGTAAGCGGCCACCGCAGCAGGGAGAGCGGCACGAGCCCACAGAGGAGCGACCCGGTAGAAGGCACGCTCCAGCAACTTCATCCCCTCGCCCTTGGTCTGGGGAGGGAGAGCGTTGTCCAACTCGTTGTGCATGAGCGCCCGGTAGACAAGGAAGGACGCGCCAAGGGCGACGGCGATGGCCGTGACCTGCTTGGCGCTGATCCCTTCCTGCTCGTTGACCGTCACGTCGATCCCGCCCTGCCTGAAGAACTCCTCTACGGGGTCCTTCAGAGCAGTGGGGTCAACCAGGTCGACCGGGACGGTCACTAGATCCTCCGCAGGCTGTAGTAGCCCTTCGCCATACGCTTGCCGAACATCTCATCGAACTTCTTACGCTCGGTAGTGCCCATACGGTACTTGTCACCAGCCGCAGCGGTGGGGTCGACAAGCGGGTCCACCAGAGTGCCGTTAGGACCCTTGGGCTCGGGGAGAGTGCCGTTAGGGCCGACGTTAGGGTCGGTGAACCCCATGACCTTGTAGGTGGTGCCACCAGTGCTGCGCTTGGCGAGGATGTCGTAACGACGCTTGGCCTGACGCAACTTGGCGAGGTTGGTGATGTCCCGGTTAAGAGCAGTCTTGGCCTCCTCGTAGGTGCTGTGCGCCTGCCCGGACCCGTCGATGAAGGTGTAAGAGCCAGTGCCGAACTCACCAGTGCGGTTGGCCTGCTCCAACTGGACGACCTTCTTGGAAAGGTCAGAGATGCCAGCAGTGATCTTCCCCATGCCAGAAGAGTCAGCCAGACCGTTAAGACCAACGCTCTCACTGGCGGCGTAGAGGTCGTCGTTGTTCTCCACGAAGGTCTCAAGATCACTAGTGGTGATCTCCTTGTTGTCTCCGATAGTTGCGTCGGACTCGTCACCGAAGGTGAACCACGACTTGTCGTCCGACAGAGCAGAGTCGGGAGAGAACGACTTAGTGGGGAGAACACCAGTGCTGTCGAAGTTACGCACGAAGTCGGTGGGCAACTTGATGCGATCAGTGTCGGCAATGGCCTTCTTGGCCTCAGCGTCGACATCCTTGCGGAACTGATCGTCGTCAACGTAACGGCGGCGAATCTCCTCAGGGGAGACTCCCATCAGGTTCGGGTACTCCTGGGCAAGACCAGCACGGTCCTGCTCGGTGGCCACACGCCACGATCCCTGGAACTTGACCTGGAGGTCACGCGCCTTCATGAGAGCGCCCAACTCAGCCCGGTTGTTGCCCTTCTCCAGGGGAGAGATAGGACCACCAGGAGTAGCGCCAGGGCCACCAGGAGCAGTGGGAGAGCCAGGCTTGGTGTCGTCCTTCTTGTCCTCGGAGTCCTTGGTCCTAACCGCCTGACGGGCAGTCCAGTTCTGGTAGTTGGTCTCGTCAGCCGACACCTTGCCGGTGCTCTTCTTCTCGCCCGTCTTGGCGTCGGTGACCTTCATACCGACCTTGCCCTCGATGGAGGTGTCCCAGTACCCGGCCTTGATGTTGGCAGGACGGTTGAACCGGGGCTTCACGTAGCCCTGGTCCTTCTGGTTGGAGGTCTTCTCCCACGGGCGGTACTCAACGTCGGAGATGTAGTAGGGGAACTGCTCCTGGAGAGCCTGGAGAGCCTTGTAGTAGCCCTCACCGTTCAGCCGCAGAGGCTTCTGGGTGGCGACGTACTCGCTCTCCTTCTTCTTGAGGAACTTGGCGTACTCCTCGCCCATGCCGATAGCGACGATGGTGGAGGAGGGGGTGGAGAACTGGCGGGCGAGCATGTCAGGGTCCTGACCACCCTCAGCAGCAGCACGCGCGAGCGCCTGCCCCCGCACGTCCTTCCAGGTCAACTCGGTGCCCTTGCCGTCGTCGTAGCGGGCAGCCTGCTCGTCCAGGTACTCCTCAGCCCACTCCTCCTTCTGCATGGCAGAGGGCTTGGGGTCCTGCTGCTCCTCCTTGCGGAGACGGTCGAAGTAGTCGAAGCGGGACTTACGCGAGCCCTCGTCGTCACCAGGGAACTTACCCTTGGCCTTGAGCATCAACTCGTCCTGGCGGTCCTTCGGCACAGGAGAGAGCGTCACCTGCTCAGCCTCAAGGGAGTCGAGCAGCATCCCGTAACGCTTGACCATACGAGCGCTCTTGTCATTGAAACGACGGCCACCGCGGAAGTCGTCAGCGAACTCCACGGTGTAGACGCCGCTGTGAGAGACGACGGTGAAGGCACGAGCGCCCGAGACCATGCCCGTGTACACGTCCTCAGTGGTCGGCCCGCCCAGCGTGCGAGTACGGATGTACTCCCCGCCCTTGAGAGCCTTGAGGTTCTTGAGGTTGAACGGGAGGTAGTGGTCGTCCCCGTAGCCCACAGCCTGGGTAGCGATAGCACCCTTGCGGTCGATGATCATGCCCTGGGAGGGAGCAATGGCTCCGGAGTTGGTGTGCAGACGCAGCAACTCCTCCTTGGGCAGGATCGACCGGAAGTAGTTGATGACCGGGCTCTCCACAGGGATACCCACAGAGCGAGCGTTCTGGCCACGACCAGCGACCTGCTCCATCACGCGCGGGTAGATGATGCGCGTGCGGGCGTCGGTGGGAGTGGTGGCAGTAGCGATGGCGCTCTTGTAGGCGTTGTTGAGCCGGGTGTCGGCCTTACGCTCCACACCCCGGTAGCGGTACGCGCTCTTGCGAGCGTGAGGACCGATGACCTTCTCCGCCTCGGGACCGTACTGACCAGCCCACTTACCGGCAGCGATAGCAGCCTTGACCCTCGGGTCGTCGGTGTTGCCGAAGACCTTGTCCGCGAACTCCGAGGCAGCACCCAGGCGCTTCATGCCACGGGTAGCACCGGACTCGTCCCACTGGGAGGCAGTCTCCCAGTTGGTGTTGAAGGACCTGACGTTGTCCACAGCCAGGGCACCAGAGCCGGTCTGGTACTGCGCCTCGTCGGCAAAGCGACGAGAGGCACCGGCAGCCCGCATCGTGTCGAACACGTCGGGGTTACCAGCAGCGTCATCGATGGCGTAGAAGTCGGTGGTCTTGAGCGTCGAGCCCTTGAAGTCACGAGGGGAGATCATGTCCTGAGGAGCAGAGCCGATGGTGCGCTTGACCTCGGTGGTGCCGTCAGCGTTCTCCCACGTCTGCACGGCAAGGATGTCACCGTAGGGGTTCTGCTCAAGGGCAGCAGAGATCTGGGCGAAGGCGTTCTGGTACCGCATGGCGGTGTCGCCGTTGAAGCCCTTGGTCTCAGAAGGACGGTGACCACCAGGAGTGCGGGAGTCGAGGATGTCGTTAGACACAGGCTTCTGGCCCTGGAGCGGGGGCTCGATGTTCAGAGTCCCCATCTGGCGGAAGCGGCCACCCTTGTCGCGCCACTGCTTACGAGCGTTGTCCTGACGGTCCCAGATGGTGTAGTCGCCCGCAGCCTTCTCGATGAGATCAACAGCCTCAGAGATCTTCTGCACAGTGTCATCAGACATCGACTTAGAGATCGCACCGTTAACAATGGCGCGCTTAAGGATCTCCTTGCGGCTCTCGTACTGCTTCTTGAGGGCCTTGCGGATCTCCTCACCGTGGTAGCGCTCCATCAGGGGAGTCTGCTCAGCGAGCACCTGGACCATGATCTGCTCCGCCTCAGGAGTAGCCATGTACCACTTGTAGACCTCTACGGCAGAGCCGAGGTCGAAGTCCTTGTCGGTCTCGGGCACGCCGAAGAAGGCCTTAGAGATAGGGGTGATCTTCACTTCTTCTCCTTCTTCGGCGGTGCCTTCTTGGCATCAGCCTTGGCCTTGAGGCCCTGCTTGTGCTTCTCCTCCGCGAACTTCAACTTCTGCGCGTAGGTCTGCTGCTTGCCCTTGATGTCGTACTTGCTGCCCTCCGACATGCTCTTAATCCGGAGTTCAGCCTCCTTCTGCTTGGTCGTGAGGTTCACCTTGTGCTCGGCATCGCGCTGAGCCATCGCCTGCTGCTTCTCAGCCAGGGTCATCTGGTGCAACTCATCGTCCCGCTGCTGCTGGATGCGGGGGTCCTGCTCAGGAGCCTCCAACTGACGCTTCTGCTGCTCAAGGGACATCTTCTGCCCCTCCAACTGCAAGGCGTGCTGGTCAGGAGCCATCTGGGTCTGCACCCGCTGCTGCTCCATCTGCATGGCACCCTGCTCGGCCTGCATCTGCATCTGGAGCATCTCCATCTGCTGCGTGGCCAACTTCATGGTGTCGGCCTGGCGCTCCTCCTGCTCCTTCACCTTCTCGGACTGCTCGTCCAACTTGGGAAGGTTGGCAGACTGGCGCAGGAACTTCTCCAACTCCACGTCCGGGAACCAGGTGAGGCCAGCAGAGGCCAACTGACCCATGAACCCAGCCAACTGGGCGAGGTCGGGCGGGTCCACGTCAGAGGGGACGATCTGAGGCAGTTCGTCCAACTTCCAGCCGTTAACAGAGAACAGGCGCGGGATGGCGTAGCGGTTGAACGTGTCAGCGATGGTCTGAGCAATGCTGTTGATAGATGCGCGGAAGAGGCCGGTCTTGTCAGTGTGCATGGAGTACGACCCCGTGCCCTCGTGACCGACCTTGATGAAGTCAGCAAGGACGCTCTGGAGGATCTGGAGGTTGAACTCGTCAATGATCCCCTTGATGTCCATCTGCCTGGACCCACCGGCAGAGAGCAACTCAAAGTCGAAGAGGTCGGCCTTGGTGTCCTGGTCGTACTGGCGGGGATAGATGATCCCCTCCTGCTCCCCACGACGCACGCTCCGCACCATCATGCGCACGGCATCGACCATCAGGGCCTTGTCCGTGCCCTTCTGGGCAGAGAGGTAGTCCTGGGGAACACGAGCCATCGGCATACCGGCGAGGTCGCGCTCGACGCCGATGAGCATGATCTCCTCAAGGCGCTTCTTCACGAACCACGGGCGGTACGCGTTGCGCAGGAAGGAGCGGCCCTCAGGGTTGCCCTTGGCGCTTGAGACACGGAAGAGCAGGCTCTTCTCGATGGGGAGCACCGTGGTCTGGTACAGCGGAGGGGCCAACTGCACCATGGCCTGGATGCCGCCCGTGTCATCGAACACCCAGCGCAGCATGGTCTCCTGCGCACGGATGGGGATCTTGCGCCACCCGTAACGGTTGTCGTTGTACTTGGAGCGGTACTTGGGATTGCGCTCCCACGGACCTACGCGCTTCTTGTAAACAATCTCGTGCCATGAGAAGCCGTAAGGCAACATCGTGCAGATCTCGGTGAGCATGTCATCCCACGTGTGGGACATGTCCTCCATGCACTGCTCGATGAACTCAGCAGCCTTCTTCTGCTCGTCAGTAGAGTCCGCAGGCTCCACGCGCCAGTCGACCTGGCGCAGCAGACGGTCCACGGCATAGAGGAGAGCACCCACGATGGGGTCGTTCTCGCTCATCTCCCTGAAGACCTGGACAGCCTTGCGACCGCGCAGTTGAGGGAGGAACTCCTCGTTGACGTACCCGGACGTGCGACGCAGACCTGTCTGGCCCAACTCGATCATCGGGCCGACGTTCTTAGGCACCTGGTCAGCAGGCAGGGAGTCTCCGAGATTTACCTCGTTGCCCCTCATGACGGTCATATGTCAATCCTCTCGGGGCCGTCTATAGCCGCTGTTACCAAAGTACTCCACTGCGTAAGTCAGACAGTGCTCACACGTAGCCGGGAGAGACGTACGCAAAGCCCGCAGTCGGAGCGTACTTAACAGGAGCACGAACACCGTGCTTGACGCCAGGCCAGTCGTTGGCAGAGTCCCAGTTGCCCAGACCACCCGAGGTGTAGACGTTGTCCGTGATCACCTTGGCGGGAGGAGAGGTCACCCAGAGGATGTACTTGGCCCCGGCAAGACCGACGATCTCCACGTTGTGGAGTTCCCAGTTGTTATCCACAGGGCCAGAGCCCGTGTCGTTGGGGTTGAGGAACATCCCCTGGTAGGTGGTCTCAGCGTAGAAGTTGTCCACGTAGAGGAACTTGGGGCCGTTCCAGCCCTGGATCGCGTCAGCATGGTTGGTGGCCTTGTCGCCCTTGAGGGGGACGAGGTGCTTGCAGTGCTGGATGACGGCGATGGCAGAGGCCGAGGAGTAGTTGATCCCCTCGCTCAGGTCACCCGTGCTGGAGGTGAAGGCGACACCCTCCAGGTGGATCGTGCCGGTCACACCCAGGAAGTAGGCAGCACGCTTGACCATGTGGTCTCCGGGCACACCAGGGCCGGTGCCAGAGTTGTAGAACCCTCCACCCACGTCCACGGTGCCACCGATGCAGGTGACGTTGCGCCCACCAGAGACATCCAGGCCCTTGGGGTTCTTCCAGGCACGGGTCTTGGGGAGTTCGATGATCGCGTCCTGGCCAGCGCTCAACTTGATGGTGCCGACGTTGTCAGCGGGCTTGATGGTGACCGGAGAGGTCATCGTCGGAGGACGACGCTTCAACTTGGCCAGACCAGTGGGAGGCGTGACCGGGGGCGGGTCAACAGGCGGCGGGTCCACGGGCGGAGGGGTGCCGTTGATGATGGCGTTGAGGCGCGCGATCTCCGCGTTGAGGAGTGCGATGTCAGCAGCGCTCTTGGCCTTGGTGGAGGCCAACTCCGTCTGGAGGGAGACGACCTGGGCCTTGAGGATGGAGATCTCTGCGTTGGCGTTCATACCAATGGCAGACAGATCAGACTGGTAATCAGTCATTACTTACTCCTAGCGTCGGTAACACCGAATGCGTTCTTCTGGACAGAGCGCCGTACTGCTCTACCAGCCTGTATGTCGCTCTTACGGTTGATATTGCCCCGCATACCAGCAATATCGCCCAAACGCTTGGACTCCAGCCTGGACAGGATATACGCACCCTTGGGCTCAGCCTTGCTTGCAGCCTTCAGAGCCTTGGGATCATCAGCGCCAGACTTGATGGCACCTCTGGCCACACGCGCTGCCTTGGTAGTACTAGGGAAGGCACTGTGCAGAGCGCGAGCGTCCTCGGACCACACATGCGGCTTAAGAGCAGAAGGAAGACCCTTCTGGAACTTGTAGGCGTCCCGACTACGGACGATCTTCTCGTCTCTGTTGGTCACAGCAGTGAACCGCCCATCACCCTCGTACCCAGTAACTCGTACCTTGCCCTTGCCCTGCGTCACTGCCTTGGTAGGGATAGTGCGCGGCTTGGTCTCTTTGGCCAGTTCCCTCTGTCCCTTGCCCGTCGCAAAGTAGTGCGAGCGGGAGTGCCTGAGCACGGTCTTCTCGGCAGCCGTCATCTGTGTGATCGGCTTCCAGGTAGTACCCAGGAGGGACTTGGAGATCATGCGAGAGGGTCTCCCGGCTTAGAGTCGTTAGCGCGCTTGATCCTGCTGAGGATGTCCTTGCCCATGCTCTTGGAGATGGTCTTCTTGTAGCCCAGGTAGCCAGCGCCGCCAGCAAGGGCAGTGCCTGCCGCTACACCAGCGGCGACCTTGCCCTTGGGGAAGGGAGTAGGAGCGGCGGTCTTAGGCCGCATAGCACTCCACTCTCCCATGTTGGCCTTCACGTCAGTCTTGGGGAGCGAGGGCTGGATGGCCCGGCTGCCCCAGGGAGCAGAGCCCTTGGTGTCGGCCACCATCTTGAGGCCCTGCTTGACGCTCGGCTTGGGCTCCTTCTTCGCCTTGGAGATGTACCGGTCGTCCTCGACACCGAAGGGGTTAGGCATCTTTCTCTCCCAAGAGGTTCTTGTTGGCGTACGCAGTAGCGATGCTGGTCCAGATCGCCATCTGCTCTTCTGTCTCCTTGCCGATCATGCTCTGGACGCTGGAGAAGACGGTCTCCCACTCCTTGCGGGTCACGTCCATGTCCTTGAGATACTGCGCACGAAACTTCGCTTGGTCGATGGCATCAGCCTCCTGGTGCTGCTGGATAGCGCGAGCCACCTTGAGTGCCTCGTGCGCAGCGTCCTTGGTAGAGCCTCCGCCGTTGTGGTTCAACTCGTGCTCTACCTGAGTCTGAATCTTGTTAACGGTCTCTTGAATGTCGTTGAGCGTAACTTCGTTTACAAGCCTGTTGGTCTCAAGATCAGCAAGCCTGGTCAGTACTCCAGGCCTAGCCTCAAATCCCTGACGTGCTGCCTCTCCATACCAGTCATCAAAGAAGTGATTGAACTTACCCATCAGCGCGTTAAAACTCTTAAACGCCTTGAAGATTGCAATTAAGGCAGCCAATACAGCAGCGATAATGATGATGTCGGACAAGACCACTTCGACACCCTCAATCACACCGTTACCGTTCCAGTCCACCTTGCCCCCTATGTACTTGGTTACTTGCCCACAGCAGTTGCAGATGCGTCGATGTAGTTGCCAGCAGCGTTACGAAGCCAACGACGGCCTCCGACAGTGACGATGTCCACGTAGGAGATGGGCGTGCCGAACACCCTCCAGGCAAGGCGCGTGGAGGTAGCAGAGGGCTGGTCATACACACCAGTGCGGGGCCAACGCTTAACAGCGGTCCACTTGACGGCGTTGTAAGGGACCTGCTTGGGGCGAGGGTGATAGTCAGGCCCGCCGTTGGCCAGGCCGTTCTTCCCATCGTCGTAGTTCTGCACCTGCTGCTGAGCACCCCTGGAGAGGTCAGGCTCGTCACGCACGATGCAGTGGATGTGAGCACCAGTGGCAGTCCAGCCGTGGGCTGCGTCCCGCACCCACGCGCACCCGTTGCGCCTGCGCAGTTCCACCACGAAGGCTTCCTGCTGGGCGTAGGTCATCCCCAGGACGCCGTAATCGATTGCTCCGCCGCCCGTGTGAGTACCAGCAGAGACGCCAGCGTTGCTCCAGGAGCCCTGGAGGACACGCGGCATGTTGACCTTGGCTGCCTTGGCAGCGTCACGGGACAGCGCAAGGACACGAGCGGACACGTCCTCGCCATCAACCCGCACCTTCACAACCATGTCTTCATCCTCCCTGACTAGTCACGTCACCGAAGTTGTTGAGAAGTACTTTTTCCGTCCTCTTCGCAACAAATCCCATGTTGTCGACGTACAACTTGCCTTCCTCGTCCCTCTCAAAGAGATGCACCCACATCACATGAGGGGTGATCTCCACGCTGGCTACCTGGGTGGGGTCGAAGCCCATGTCCTGGAGGAAGGCGTTGATCTTGTCCCTGGCCTCACTCACCAGTGATGTCCTCCACTACCTCGTTCACGACCTCTGCGATGGGCTTGACCATGGCGTCAGCGATCTTGATAGGGGCTGAGGCGATGTCGACCAGGTTCTTGAAGAGATCCACGCTCACTCCTTTGTTACTGGTGAGTAGAAGTGCCCTTTTCCACGGGGCTAGAAGAATGATCTTGGTCAGACCACGAGGTTGTAGCCTCCGCCGTCCTCCCTGTCCTTCACGTAGACGTTCCCCTGGGCGACAGGAGCGATGATGTCCCGGTCGTCACCTTCCTTGATGAGGTAAGGATTGCGGAAGTGGCGGTCGATGTTGTCAGGCTCGCCGTCCCTCATCACAGTGATGGGGTTGCCAGGCTTGCTGTGCCTACGCGCGAGGTTCCAGGCCAGGGCTCCTGAGCACACCTCGTCAGGCAGGTGGAACTCCTTGCCCTTGTGGTACAGGTCGCCCACCTGGGCGTACTTGTGTGCCAGGTACATAGAAGGGATGCGGGGAGCACGGACCCTGGTCCGCTCTACTGCCACCACGTACTCGGAGAGCATGTCGTCACGCTTCTCACCCGTCATGTGGAAGTTCCTGACCCGCAGGTCCAGGTAGTCGGCCACCACGTTGCCCAGGCCTGTGGCGTCGTGGATCGCCTCAGCGTCGTAGTGCCTCAGGGCGTTGTTGAACCAGGTGATCATCTGGGGGTAGGAGTGACGGTTGACCCGCAGGTAGTACACGAGGTCGCAGGTAGGCCCGTCAGTCCTCCACACGGTGATGACGGTGTGGTCCTGCTCCTTGGCCCAGTCAGCAGCCGCTACGTACGTGCCCTCCTTCTGGGGCTCTGCGAAGCGGTACTCCTCGTAGTTCTTCCTCTCCTCGGAGAAGATGGGCTCAAAGGGGAGGCAGAACATGGCCTCGATGGCGTCGCTGTCGAAGGCACGGTTACCGATAGAGGGCTCACCGAGTTCGTACTCGACCCGCCACATCTCAGTGGGGATCTCCAACTTCTTGGCGTCAATCGTCTCCTGGGACAACCAACCATCAATGGGGTTGGCACTCTCCCTGTAACACCAAGTCTTGGCAGGCAGTCCTCTTTCTTCAAACCTTCTCTTGATTGCTGAGAACGTACCCTCAGGGTTCTGCCAAGTGCTGCACAGAACTGTGTAAGGCTTCAACTCGTCGCCAAGATAGTTGATTTGCGGCATTGGCTGACCTAGCGCTGCATCAAGAATGGCCAGATCCATCTCGTCAATCTCATCAAGGAGAAGGAAGGGAGGGTGGGGACCACGCACAGTCTTCTGGCTCGCAGTAAGAGGTCGGATGCGTGCCTTGTTAGTTAGTCTGATCATCTGTGAGCCTTCAGCAGCGATCATCTCCCTGGGGGAGTTGTCACTGTCCATGGCTGCACGCATGTGCTCATGGATGTTGGCACTCTGGGCGAGGGAGCCTCCCAGAAGGTTTACATCCGCTCCCAACAGGAAGGCCTTGGTGAGTCCGAGGATGGAGAGCATGAAACTCTTCCCGCTCAGACCACGGCTTCCGTGCCAGAGGGAGATAGTCCCGCCCCTGTTGAAGTAGGCGTCTGCGAACACCTCAAAGGGAGCGACATGGTCAGGACAGACCTTGTTCCGGGGGATGGTGACTCCCCACATGGCCTTGACCAGCCAGTACAACTCGTCATCGTTCTCAGGGAGACGAGTGATCTGGAAACTGGGCATTGGCCGCTGCTCCTTGATAGTTGGTCTATGTGTTAAGAGATTACGTTGCCCTACCGTAAAGCGAGACCAGTGCTATCTCCTCCGTCATGCTGGTCAATCGCCGCCCACTACTAGCGCGGTGGGCTACGCCGCAGGTATGGGCTACACGAGCCCCTCCTGGTACTCCAGGACAACTCCCGCGACCAACTCAAGGGTCTCGGCCATCTCCAGGGCCTCTGAGGCCGTGATGTCCTTGGTGAAGCAGATAGCACCGTCGCCTGTGCCCAACTTGTACTCAAAGCGCACGGTGCCATTGATGGGGAAGGCGAAGAACTTGATCTCACCCGGCCCCTTGGGGATCTCCACGTACATGATCACTCTCCCGGAGGGGCGTCGATGACCTTGTCAGAGGGCTTGTTCCCGTAGAGGGGGAAGGAAGACGAGAGGTAGTTGTAGCCGAACATGACCACAGCGGCCACGCCAGCAGAAAGGATGGACTTCCAGCCGCCCTTGTCCACGGCGAAGATGTCCGAGCCCATAGCGATGAACTGGGCGAGCATGGCCACGATGAAGGTCTTCACGAACGTGGCAAGGACTGCCTTGGTCGAGTCACTCATGACCCCTCCTAGAGGGTGATAGCGATGTCGCTGATCTCAAACTTCAGCGTCTGGCCACTGGCAACCACTATGCCAGTTGGGGAGTTCAGTGCGGCGTACGTGAGCAGATCGTTACTTGTGCCCGACAACGTCCTGCACACACCTACATAGTGCACCGTCGCGCTAGGCATGTTGGTGAAGGACAGCGGGGAGACGTTGCCCGTCGTCTTGCCAGAGGCCACCGTGAACTTGGTCTGCTGGCGTGCGTAGGAGCCTCCTGCCACCTCGTTGGTGAAGGACCCCAGGTCGGTGGGGGAGGCCGTGAACAGGGCGATGTAGAAGGTGGTGGCGTTGTCCCCGATCTGCGCCAGCATCAGGTTGCCCTGGTAGTTCGTCAGGATGCTTGCCATGTCTTCTCCTAGCCCGAGGCGTTGCCGAAGCCGGTGTCGTACCTGTTGGTACTGGTGATCCTCAGGTCGTTGGCCTGGGCGGAAGTAGCCCCGCTCTTGCTCTGGACACTGCTGAGCCTGGGCGTGGGCCGCGTGCCCAAGTTGTCGTCCCTCTGAGTGAGCCTGAGAGGAGGAATCTCAAAGTTGCCGTCAAAGAAATAAAAGTAGACAGCGCGAGTCACAAAAGGATCTACATCGTTAGTGATACCAAGGCCGCTGAGATCAACAAAACCTCCAGTGTAAGGAGGATCTATAAACGCTTCGACGGAAAGATCAACGTACGTCGGAAGTGACAAATCAATAATCGCTGGCTGTCCAACAAGGTTTGCTCTAAACGTGATGTATCCGTCGCCGGTAACAATCTCGTTGAGTCGTTCTCCTGCTGAATAATAATCAAAAGCGGGGATAGGCCTATCAGCAGGAAGAGTTACGAAAGGGACATCTTCATAAGACGCACCAAAACTCCACTCTGTAGTTCTATCAACGACGCTTACGCTAGATTCCCCTGTGACCCTGAACTGAGTGTTGTACATGTAGTTCAACTCGTGACCGATGGGGTAGGCCCTAAGAACAGCACCAACGGATTTAAAAGAGATTTGGTTTTCTGCCAGACTGTATGTCTGATTAACGACATCCCACCTCAACAAAAGAGTCGATGCCAAAATCTGCGACCTAATATCTCCAAACTCGATATTTCCAATGTTGTCGTAGTAAAAAGTGTCTGCGGCAGGAAGGCCGAGATCGGTGTCTCCGTCATCAAACTCCATGCGCCAGTGAGGCTCGTTAAGGAACTCAAGAAGGCTCATGTTCCAGGCTCCTGCCGGTACATACGCCCGATGAAGTACACAGGCTGGGGAGAGATGCCAGTGACGCCGAACTGAGCCAGGCCAGCAGCGGTGGTGTCGCAGAAGATGGCGATCCACATGAAGCCGTCAGTGCTGCGCTTGTTCTTGCCCGGCGTGGTCTTGTCGAGAGTGGTGGACAGGTCGAACGACCACGTCCCCTCATCCACGAACTTGCCAGTGGCGGGGTAGCCGTCGCTGTACCTGCCAGGCCAGTAGCCAGCAGGCTGATCGCCGTCACCCCAACCGATGATCATGTTCTTGTCAGGCCCCAGCATGTTCACGCCAGACCAGGGGAAGCCGAACGAGTTGGTCTCCTGGAAGGCCTCAGGCTGGAAGGGTGAGTAGTTACTGTTCTTGTGCGGGAAGGTGGGCTTCTGCGCCTTGTAGATGGAGACGTGGAAGGGCACAGGCAGGATGTTGCCGTTGGCGTCGTAGGCAGAGATCTCGATGCGCCTGATGGTGCCCTTCTCGGCAGCACGCACCTTGGCCACAGTCCAACGCTTGTACGAGTTGTTGTGCTTAGCGTTGACGGAGATGAACTTCTTGGTATTGCCGTTACGCGGCCTGTGATTGAGGACGTACTGGCCCCACGGGAACTGAGCCTGAGTGTTGACGATGCCCTTGAAGTAACTGCGAGCGTCGTAGGGGATGAAGCCAGAGCCACTGCCGTAGTCCCAAGGCAGCAACTGGTCCTCAAGCATGATGGAGCGCTTGCCCACCTGGAGGATCTTGGAGGGGGTGAGCGGGTCACGGGTACGCGCCACGACCTCCTCAAGGGTCAGCAGGTCACGGAACTTGCTGTCCACCTTGAGCGACACAGTCCCTGTGCTGACATCGACATTCACCTCAGCGACGTGGAAGAGGATGCCGTTCTCCCCCGTGCCCACCAGTCCCTTGACCAGGATGTTCATCCCAGCCTTCATCTTGTAGCGGGAGGTGGTGTCGTCAGGGTCGGTCTTGATCTCGATCTCACCCGTGTAACCAGGGTCAGAGTCACGAGCCAGAGCCTTCTCCGCAGCCTCGATGGCCTGAGCCTGATCGAAGCCAGTGCCGTACTTGACGAAGATCTCCGACACAAAGCCACCCAGCGCGGGGTTCCTGGGGTCGCTGGGGCCAGGAACGGGGTAGGCCGAGGGGTTGGAGGCAAGAGGCAGGTACGAGGTCCTAGAGCCGCTCCTGGGGAACGTGGTGACCAACATCCGACGCCAGTTGGAGCCATCGACGTTGGTGCCCTCGCCGTAGATGACGTTGAAGAACTGGGTGCAGTCGCGGGACAGCCTGAAGTTCCACCCAGGCGTGCCGTACCAGATGGTGAAGTCAGGCGCTGCGTACTTGTCACGCACATAGAGGACAGGCCTGCGGCCAATGTCCTTGCGGATCGTCCACTGATTACCAGGAGTCAACTCAGTGTTAGAAGCCTCATTGCCGGACTTCTTGTCCGTGTACATAACGGACAGCAAGTCCTGAACGTAACCAGTAAGCATCTTGTCTGAGCCAGAGCCAGTGTTACGAGTAGACCACCCAGTGATCTTCTCTCCCACCTTGCCTGCGATGGCGTACGGCAACTGCCTCGTGGCCTCGGTCTTGGTGAGCACACGCGCCCACCCCGCAGGCCACTCGACCTGCAACTGCTTGGTGAGCAGGTGGGGGCGCTGCTTCTTGCTGAAGGCATCAGCGATGAGAGCCTCGTTGGGCCACGTGGACGAGGGATAGAAGGGCCGAGCGGTGTAACGGTCCAACTGGAACAGAGCACCCACGCACTGCACAGTCACCGAGGTGCTGGTCTCAGTCGACTCGATCTCAAAGGAGGCGACGTTGCCCTCCCAGATGGTCTCGCCCACCTCAGCCTGAAGGTCTCGCTTGTTGGTGATGGGGTTGATGACCGTCGTGCCAGCAGTCATCTCGCACCACTCGATGCGCACAGCAGAGAAATCGGTGAGCCAGTCGCCAATCTCGCCCGAGGTGAGATCGTCAAAGCCCGTCAACTGAGGGAACCTGATGAGTGCAGTAGCGTCACTAAAAGGATCAGCGAACGAGTAGTTCTTCAACTCAGTAGGGATACCGCGCACGAACGTAACGTCGTGCTCCTCACCGATCTGACCAAGACCATCAACGCGAGCCATGTAGATGCGGAAGAAGCCAGCGACAGAGGCGTTGGTAGCAGACCCGTTGGCATCACGCGTGGGTACCCACTTGGCCATCAGAGACCACTCCCGTACTTGTTGAACTCCCACTTGGCGGCCAACTGCTGGTACTGGCCAACACGCTCTGCCTGGCTGAGAGCCTGGTTGAAGAACCTGATCTCAAACATGGTCATGTGACTAGCAAGGTTGTCTGAGATGTTGTTCTGCCTACGTCCCATCACAAAGTGACGATGCACCTTGTCATCAATAACTCCAACCTTGCCGTACTTGTTGTATCGGTCGTAAGAACCAATGAAACTGTTAGCGCCGTTGAACACACCGATGAAGACACGAGGGCGAGCGATGTCGTTGTGCGGGCCACGCACGTGCTTGCCACTAGCAACAGCGTCACGCCCAGTGTGCGTGGCGATGACTGCGGACGAGGACTGGTAGAGCATCAGGGAGCGGTAGGACATCCCCTCATCGATCTTCCAGTCCCTGTCGGTGTCACGAGTGGGGGTGGCCTTGCCCGCGTCGAGCATGTAGTGGCCGTAGGTGCGCTGGGGGTAGTAGTTGATCATCCCGCAGAAGACCCAGGTGAAGGGCTGGTGATGCGTCCCCAGGTCGATCCACATGTGCTCGACGTTGGTCGCATCGAAGTGAACTGACTTGTCGTACGTGTGGTAGTCACCATCAGCCCCGTAGACGATGACATCAGCCACGCGAGGCATGTAGACCCCCGTGGACCTCCACTCAGGCCCACCAGAGTGCTCACGCCACACAGGGAGGTTGTAGTGCCCATGGTCGCCAGGAGGGTCTACCAGGTCATCAACGGTCCAGGTGTACTGCGTGGCAGAGCCTCCACCGCCAGGGTGCGTGACCACAGGGACAGGAGGGGTGATGGCCCTGATGTTGCTGGCACCGACAGTGAAGTTCATCGTGCTGTCGTTCTTCATCCACATCTGAGGAAGAACAGGCCTACCGCTGATGATCGCCGGGGTGGGCATCGTGATGTTGGTCTTGAGCAGGCTCCGCTTGAACCCATCAGCAGACAGGTCGGCGTCGACCTCAAGACGAGGAGCAGCAGTGAAGGAGACGAAGAAGGAGCCCTCAGAGCCGCCAGAGACAGGAGGACGCTCCACATCGAACCCAGCGCCAGAAGTTCCGCCAGTGGCCTGAGTGACGCGGATGTGCGTGGCGGGGAGGATGGCGTAGATGTAGTCAGCGCCGAGGTTGATCGTCTCAGTACCGGACCTGTTGACCGCAGCAGTTCCGAACGTCTCACCGCTGCCGATCCCTACAGGAAGAAGCAGTTGCCCGTTGGTGACGGTAGGCGTGCCAAAGGCCTCGCCGCTCCCTATACCTGTGGGAGTGATGGTGAGGCTGGCGGAGGTGGTGACTGTGGCCGTGCCAAAGGCATTTGTGGACGCGAAACCTGTGGGATCGACGTTGGGCATGGCTAGATCTTAAAGATCTTGTTTGCTCCGCTGTCCCACGTAACAACGATGTTGGAACCGTTGGGCGTAACAGGGAGCCCGGTGCCAGTGTCGATGTAAGCGATAACCCGCTGCGAGGTGTTAGCCACGTCAGCACCACCAGTGACCGCAGAGGCCTGGTAGATCACCAGACAGCCGATGGCGGCACCAGCAGTCACCGAGGTGTAGGTGATGTCAGCGGCGTCGAACACACCATCAGTAGTGGTGATAGACCCGAGAGTCTGAGGCGTACCCACGATGGTTCCCGTGGCAACAACATCAGACATGAAGACATCAGCAGCGTCGTAGGTGTAACTACGAACAAGAGCGGTCTTGATGACAGCAGTATCAAGATCGATAAGTCCGGTCATCATCCCAGACTTGCCATTGGGAAAAACAGCATTAGCCATAGTTGCTCCTAAGCAAAACCGAACGTGAAGGTGCTGGGCGGGAGCACAACTGTGTCCCCGTCACTAACAGGAATCTCCGTGTACGTTCCAGGGAAGCCCGCACCAGTGGTGTTCTCCCACCTGTAAAGCAACTTGTCAGGGTCGGTGGAGTCGTAAAACAAACCCCAGCCGCCGATGTTGCCCGCAGGTACATTGGAAAACGTGATGGTGTTGGTGTTATAAGACTGGAAGGCAGGAGTAGCACCAACGGTAGAGAGAGTAATCAACTGCCTGCTGTAAGAGCCACCTGACATCTCTACATCGTCAAAAGGATCACCGATATAGATGCCAAGGTAAAGAGAGCCACTAAAGGTAGTGAAGTCAAAATCAACTCCGTTGGAGACACCCTGGGCTAGGACGTTAGCCCAGTTGGTTCCGATGTAGCCCTCAGAGATGCTCACAGAGTCACCTCCTCGCTAGGTCCAGAAACGCCCATGACCATCGAGGCCGAGTCCAAGATGTAGGACTGACCAGCAAGCGGGGAGATGGGCTCTACCTCGGTCCACGCGTAGACCTTGTCCGTGCCAACGCTCGTACACAGCACCACGAACCTCACAGGCTCCCAGTCCACTGCTGCGGTCCAGGTGTAGGTGTCGTCGTTGGTGACCGCAGCGATGTCGGAACTGACCAGGCTCCAGTCAGCGGTGGCGATGCTCTTGCGCACGTACCCAGTGGCATCCACAGGCTCAACCAGGTCGCTGGCGTCACCGCCAGGAGTGGGCTCGTCGTAGGCCAGGGCGATGTACATCGTGGCAGGCGGGGAGACGATCCCCACCAGCATCTGGGTGTACTGGAGAGCCCCGTAGTCGGAGATGTTCACCAAGAACTCCAGGTGAGGTTGGTGGGCACCGGGTTGCGGATGAGACTGAAGGCCACAAGGCCCTGTCGCGCCATCATCCTCGGGCCGGACAACTGGACGTTGAAGTCAGCCGCCTCACAGGCCCAGTACCACTCGTCCTGCCACGTCGTGCTCCTGTTGGCCACCACGGTCATCGTGAAGGCGTCCTGGGTGAAGGCCGTGACCAACTGCTGGATGTTGGCCTCAAGGGCGTACTTGGCCTGCCCTGAGATGCCAGTAGAGGTGCCAGGGAAGACATCGAAGGTGATGGTCTCGCGCACATTGCCGCGCCTGCGGTTGGTGGTGAACTCGCCCTCCACGTAGGGAGAGCGCACGACCTCGCGCTCGTAGGCGACCTGACCCTGGAAGAACTCGGTACCGGCCATGCGGTAGTTGATCCCGTCGTTCACCTGGAGATCAGCAAGACCCAACTGGCCACGGCTGATCAGAGCGCTCAGGCTGAACGAAGGCATCAGGGCTCCCTCTGCGGGTTCATACACATAGAACGAAGAGTGTCAGTAGCGGTGGTCAGCATCCCAAGAGCCTCAACAGGGTGGAGGTTGGCCGACTTCATCTCGCTGTACTTGACCTTACCTTCAGGGTCCACCCACTTGAACAGCATGACCATATCGACAGGGATAGCCCCCTCAGGCAGTTCAGGGAGTTCAATCCCGTAGATGTCCGCCATCACTCCTCCTCGTCGTCAACCTCTCCAGCGATCTGCCTCAAGGTCTGGACATAGTCGCCACGCTCACCCTGGACGATCAGGGTCTTGTGGGTGACGTGCTCGACCTCGTGAAGAGTCTCAAGACCAAGCAACTTGGCACGAGTGTTGATGATGCGGACACAGGCATCGACAGCCTTGATGTCGCCGTTCAGAGCCTGGTCCCAGACTGCACGCTGGAGGGAGTCAAGACGCTCAACCTCCAGGTCCAGACGCTCCAACTTCTCCTCCTTGGAAAGCAGGATGGCTGCCTTCTGGAGGTAGACCTTGACCTCGACCTGTGCGGTACGCGAACTCTCGTACCCGGCGTACTCGGCAGCCTCTGCCCAGGACATCCCCTCAAGACGCGCCATGTGCGCTGCCTTGGCCTTCTGTGTGTCGCTCGGGACGACCTCACTGCTCCGCGCCACGGCTCCTCCTGATCTTCTCTTGAGCCTTGCACAACTCGTCAATGATGGCATCGACCCGCACAAGACCAAGTTCTACGGCCTTCAAGAGCTCCACTCTCATGTCCCTACTCGTGCCTCCCCCCACCCCATACTCCTCAGGCTTAGTGAGAGAGTGGGTAAGGCACTCGCGGAAGACAGGACACACGGAGCAGAGTTCCTGAGCCTTCTTCAATTCTGTGAGGGTGAGAGAGGGACGGACCGAGAGATCGCGCTTGCCGAAGAAGCGCTCGTCCTCCATCCCAGCGCACAAAGCGCTCCTGTGCCAGGAGGGGATGAACTCGTTCCACGGGTTTCTCTTGGTCGTAGAAACGTCAATGCCGCCCTCAACATAGAGAGCGGCATCAACAGTTATTACGGCCTCGGCGTTAACCCAGGTCTTCTGACCTCGGGCAATCAGTCGCGTCTTAGAGTCGACTGAGTACTGCACGCCCATAGATGGCAATGCAGGCTGCGTCGATGAGGTTCTGGTCCCCACACAGCGCAGAGTAGGGGGAGTGATGCTCTTCTAGCCAGCGGGACACGTCATCCTTTGTGGAGTTGCCCTTGCCGGTCGTCTGCTTCTTCCAAGTAGAGACCTCTACCGGGTAAGCGTTAGGTGCCTCGTACAGGGCTACCGAGAAGACCTGATTGAGCGCCGCGAAGACTCTGATGTTGCGTGAACCTGCCAGTGGAGGCTCTTCTACAAAGACAGTGTCGTCCTGGTCGAAGAAGCCATAGAACTTCTTACCCAGCGCTTTGAGTTCACGCGACCTGGTCTCCATCTTGTCGACGGTGACAGAGAGAGCCATGGGCTCTCCGCCTTCGACAAGACCAAAGGCGTGCAGAGAACGCACGCCCAGGTCGACGCCCCAGATCAAATCGAGTACACGCCAACGGTGACCGTGGTGACCGAGGAGTAGGTGATGCCGCCGTCGAAGTAAGCAGGCGAGAGGGGACCGATCCACCGCTCGGACGAGGTGCCGATGACGATGGCGAGATCAGGCTTGTTGGTGGCAGCGTCGAAGTCCAACTTGCCAGGGGTAGTAAGGGTGACCGTGGTACCCGTGCCGCCAGTGCGGACAACCAGGAAGGCGCGGTCGCTCGGGGTGAAGGTGTCACCGCCGCCAGCAGCAGAAACGAAGGTCGGAGCGACCTGGTCGCTACGCGTGGTGATCGCCTTGGTGGCAAGAGCAGCCATGTCTTTGTCTCCTTAGAAGTTCCTAATCAGATGCTACGGGGGTGGTCGCGCCACTTACCTGTGAAGAACCGTCCTACGAAGTTCCCGGTGACCGCTCCGAAGATGGCAGCGCCGATGTAGACGACGGCCAGACCAAGACCGAGCAGAAGCGCTTCCATCTTTACGCCCATCAGATCTCAGCCTCAACAGTAGTAACAGAGATGTCTGCCTCTACGGTCGTAACAGTGATGTCCGCATCAACTTCAGGCGTCACCGCGTCACTCCCTCAGTAAAGCGCACCTTGCCCTTAAGCGCGATCACAGGCTCTCCCCCGGAGGGGGTCAACTTGAGGTCCCAGACTCCCTCGGTCTCGATGATGTTCTTGGTCACCGAGGAGGGGATGGTGATGGTCAGGACGCCACTGGCAGGGGTGGTCAGGACGATCTGGCCATTGCCGGTAGAGGCGTCGAAGAAGGGGGTGGGGCTCTCAACGAACT